>Ga0315293_10000333_pt1 | contig 42856 bp, 51 predicted proteins | sample YL17G13_20_MG_FD_203071 | JGI IMG/M metagenome (GOLD analysis project Ga0315293, IMG submission 203071) | Sediment microbial communities from Yellowstone Lake, YNP, Wyoming, USA - YL17G13_20 | ecosystem: Environmental > Aquatic > Freshwater > Lake > Sediment | place: USA: Wyoming | collected... | reverse complement strand
CGAACACGTTGGGAAGTGAGAGATATGAGTTACTACATCATATACGAAGAGAACACCGGCAAGATCAAGAAACGGGTACGTTGCTCAAAATCATTGGCGGACAAACAACGGTCATCAGTAGATGATCAATGTATGGAAGTATCAAAGGATCAATGGCAGGCTATCAGTGATGTTCATCACGAGGTCGTGGATGGGCAAATCATGGAAAAATCTGGACCATCCAAGCCTGTTCCTGCCGCGACTATCATGGATAACCCCAAGATGACGATCACACGGAAGGTCTGGTCGAATTTGGTTGCCCGCATCGAGGCCCTCGAGAAATCGTCCAAGGATAAAAAATGAAAGCAGAGTTGATTCGCAATCCGCTCCAATCTGACCAGCGAGAGGCGATCTGGGTGATCACGGGCGAGACGTTGGGACAATTGGCGAGGAACAGTTTTCCACCTGATACACTGGTTCAGGTCTTTGTCAACGGTCAACAAATACCTGATGAGCAGTTAGATGTAGTCAAGGTGCAACCCGGCGACCACGTGCTCTTTGTACCGGTCCTAAGCGGTGGTGACAATACGATATTGCGATCGATAGCCTTCATCACCCTGGCGGTCGTTAGCGGTGGGATTGTGACCGGTATGACCGGGCTTACTTCTGGTTTTCTTTACGGCCTCGGAACTACTGCTGTTATCCTGGCTGGCGGCATGTTGATAAATGCCTTGATGCCTGTCCCGCAGAAGAGCGGCAAGGTGCCGGATTACGACAGCGATCGCAGTCAGAGCTATAGTTGGAATCCAGAGACAACTCAGCGACAAGGCTACGTGATCCCCAGGTATTACGGTCTCAGCAAGATATGCGGCAATGTGATTGCCGCCTGGACAGAGCCTTATTGGGGCGAAACGGATGAGCCGAAGCCTGTCACCGGTATCTCGAAGGCCACCCCAGGCGTGGTTACGTGCAAGGATCACGGCTTTGCGACCGGCACTGCCGTGAAGATTGCGGGCGTACTCGGGATGACACAGGTCAACGACCGAATGTACAAAGTAACCAGTACAGGGACAAACACGTTTACGATAGGGATAGACACCACAAGTTACAGCACCTATTCACAAGGAGGTCTGGCGATCAAGGCCTTGGGCACACGGCAATTGCTATACTGCATCGTCGCCCTGGGCGAAGGGCCAATCGCCGATATCAGCGACGTCAAACTAAATGACAAGCCGATAGAGACGCTCCAAAACGTCGGCTTGGAATTCCGATCAGGCATCAATTCACCAGGTTCGTTCGAATGGTTTAATCGGACGATAACGGAGCATCGCGTGAATGTGCTTGCCTCCGAAGCAAGCGGGATGATTGCCGAGGCCGTGACGACCGGTGATTACATGGACCACTGCATCGTCGGCGTGGCGTTCCCATACGGCATCCACAACAACCTGGCGGCATACTCGATAGGTATCCGCGTCAAGTATCGTGAACGTGGTTTTGGCAGTTGGACGACCCTGTTCGACGGCAACTGCAGCGGCAATAATGCCGAGGTCTATCGAATCGACTTGGAGTTTGCGACGACCAGGGGCAAGCAGTATGAGGTACAACTTGAAAAGACGACAGCCGACCAATCGGATACTTACGGTGATGACGTCTATATCGAGTCCATCAAAGAGGTGTTGGATGTGAACTTCATCTACCCCGGCCTGGCCTGTGTCGGCGTGCGTGCCCTGGCCACGGATCAATTGTCGGGCAACATTGGTTTCAGTTGCATCGGTCATGGTCGGGTGGTGCCGTGCTACCAGGACAATAGCCGGGATGTAGCGGGGATAACTAAAGCGAGCTCGGCTGTCTTGACCGTTGGCTCCGGTCACGGTTTCTCAACGGGCGATTATGCCCTGGTTACGGGCGTGCGGGGGATGACCGAGATCAACGACAGGCTCGTAAGAGTGACTGCCACGACCTCGACAACCATCACGGTCAACATCAACAGCACCGAGTTTTCAACATATCGCCGGGGCGGTATTGTTCGACAATTCAGCTTGGAGAGTTCCAGCAACCCGGCTCATATTGCCTTTGACGTGGCTACTCAGCCGTTGGTCACGGGCGGTGACGGCGGCAAGTGGGATAGCGACGATCTGACTGCCGGCGATCTGGTCGCCTGGTACAAGATGAATGATAACGCAGCCAACGCAACCGTGGTTGAGACGATTACAGGCGGGGCTAATTATGATGGTCAATTTCAAGCGGGTGGTTCACCCAGCAATACTGACCTGCACGATGCGACCGGCTACAGAGATGGGGCTCTTTCGCTTGACACATCGAGTAGCGATCGAATCGTCATACCGACTACTGCCAGCAACCTGGACATCACCGGCGACATGACGATCGCATGTCATATCTACCCGAGTCGGCTGAACAATATCATCCTCGATAATCGGTTCAACTTCGTTGCAGGGACCAATCTGTCATGCGGCTATCACCTCCAGACCAACGATGCCGGCCAAGTCGTATTCTGTACCGGCAACAACTCGACGGCCCTGCCCGCCAATCAACGGAATATCAAAAGTGAGAAGACTGTCACGCTCAATCAGTGGAACTGGATCGTGGTGGTGAAAAAAGGCAGGAAGGTCACGATCTACATCAATGGGATTTGGGCCGGCGAGGGCAACTTAGGTGTTGCGACGACAGCGTACAGTGGAACGTACACGGCCCGACGTATTGGTAACGCCAACGACAGTGACTGCTGGGGCGGCCGATACGGCTTCGGCAGCAACCAGTATGCGGATGCGGACATCGATAACCTGAAGATATGGGATATTGCCTTGACCTGGGAGCAAATCCAGGTCTTGAGCGGCAACAATTCATATGAGGTGGTGGCATTCAAGGGATTCGCACCAAGCAGGATCAGATTGGAAGACTTCGCTGCTCTTGCCGAATATACTGAGGCGCCTACTTACGAGCCTTCGCTCGCCCGTTATGTGTTGGAGATAACCAGACAATCCCAAGCGGTGGTGAGCACACATACGGAACACGGCTTATCAGTAGGTGATTCCGTGTCGTTCGGCAACAACATCCTGATGACCAGCTTGAACGACGGCGATATTGCACCAGTTGTTGCAGTCAACAGTGCGACCGAATTCATAATCAATCTGGACACGACAGGCTACGGCGTGTTCGTCTATCCGCCTGTGTTGCTGTGTCATTTCAACGGGTATGATGGAGAAAAATCGAGTATTGACTCCTCGCTCAGAGATCATGTCCTCTTTTTTTCCGGTGAAGCGCACCTGAATACTGCTCAAAAACAATTGGGTGAATCATCTTTGCACCTTTCGGGTGCAGCAGGTACCTATGTTTATACCGGTGACAACGCCGATTACAATTTTGGGTCAGGAAACTTCACCCTGCGGTTTTTCATTCGTTGGTTTGTGCCCGTTACAACAGCGGCGTTCTTGGGGCAAAGCGACGGAGCGGGCAACAACAAAAAATGGTCTGTGTACTTTGACAATACTGCACATGCGATGAAAGTCGAGTGGCAGAATCCCGCCGGCACATCGTACACGGTTTCATGGTCCTGGACACCAACTTATGACACTTGGTACTGGTGTTTTATCCGTCGAACCGGATCGGATTGGGAGTTCATCGTCAATGGAGTCGCCGTAGGTGGGACTCAAACTCAAGCCGCGGCCATGCCGGACAGCAGCGGTCAATTGCAGATAGGAGCTGATGGTGAGGGTAATAAACGATTCATAGGGTGCATGGATGAGCTCGCTATTTGCAAGGGGTGGATTGAATCTGCAACAGTACCATTGGTCGAGATTGCACCGTCATCCGGGGTAGTACAACGACTCGTTCGACGGGTTGACTTCAACGGCATGTTTGATCTTGAATCGTCGATGTGGGATGCCTTGCTGCGAATCTGCCAGATCGGTCGAGCCATGCCTTATTGGGCTGGCAACGTCCTGCGATTGGCCATCGACAAGAGCAGCGACCCGGTACAACTCTTCAGCAGTGCCAACATCATCGCTGGCAGCATGGAGGTGGAGTGGATCCCGCTGGAGGACAGGGCCAGTGAGCTTGAAATACATTACAACAGCGAGGAGGACAACTACGAACGCACCGTGAACGAATACTTCGACGCGGGCATCGACAATCCCAGCAGCAAGGTGTCGGTTGAAATGATGGGCATCACCTCGTCTTACCAGGCCAAACGCGCCGCGGCCCTGCGGCTAGCGGAGAACAGGCTCTTGACGATGCGGGTGAAATATGAAGCCGATATCGATTCGATCGTGTGCACCATCGGTGATGTGGTATGGGTGCAGGGTAACTTCATCAACTGGGGAAAGATCGGGTCCGGCTCTGATTCCTACGACCCGACGGGCCGGCTTGTTTCGGTGGATATGTCGGGGGCCGACGACGTAGTGACGATCGACCGCGATATAGCCGCCGGCCTTCCGGCCGGCAAGACTTATGAGCTGATGGTCCGGGACTCGGCCGATAAGATAGAGACCAGGACGATCAAGAGCGTTAGCGGACGTCAGATAACTCTCGACGGCAGTTTTGCAACGGCCACGCCTGCCAAGGACAGCATCTGGGTGATCGGCGAGCAGAACCTGGTGGCTCGCAAGTTCCGCGTGCAAAAGGTCGAGCGAACGTCGGACGATCGAGCGACCATCACCGCCATCAAATACGATGAAGAAGTGTATGCTGGCGAGGTTGTCTTCGCCGCATAGAATTTAGAGAGAAGACCAATGACAGATGACCGGATAGGATTAGTAGTAGACCTCTTGAATGACGTCAATGAGAAGTGCGATGAACTTTTGAACTGGAAGAGTGCCCACGAGGAAGCTCACAAGTCCATAAGTGAGTTCACCAATCATGTTGACGAGACCTTATTCGCCAACGACGGCGGTGTTACGTACCGCGTGCGTGAGATTGAAAGTTGCCTCAAGCAGATGAAGGCAGTACGGAATGGCGGTACCATTGCTACCCGTCGCTGGCAGGATTGGCTATGGCGGGTCGCCGGCGGAGTAGCGACTGCATTGATAGTCGCTCTGGTCTTCTGGTTGATGTACCTCTATAAGACGGGCGGCGGGACTCATTGATGGCAGATCAGGCAGACTCCGCCGTAGGGATTCATCTGCCCGAAGGTGGGAACGAGGGCACTCGATACCGGTGTGCGTGTGGCAAGCCCGGCTTTGTCGATGTCGGCGAATCCGCCATTGGCGTAAGCCATCCCCAAGCGGAAGGTTTGAATCGCTACCCGTGCTACCAGTGCTTCTTAAGACTCGTGAAGGAGCGTACCTCAACGTTCGGACGGGCAAAACGGACTCATCAATCCACGCAGGGATGCTTCACGCCATCATGGCCTGAGCCCACCCGGGCAGGCCCGCCAGGCAATCCACAATAAATCTCCTTGAATTGTTCTTGTCGTCGTCTGCTCATCGAGGTAGAATATGACCTTATGAGTTGGACACTCAAGTCACGACAGGCAATGATTCTAACTGATCGCCTACGGATCATCTTCGAGTGTCCAACTTAAAGACCGTGGGCGATCGCTTTTTGGAGATAGACGTGATACCGAAAAATGCAATGACGGTTGGTCAACTTATCGAGGAACTCAAGAAATACAAGCAGGATTTTATTGTTTCCATAATTTGGGAAGGAACGACCCAAATCCTTACGCCGGAAGAAATCTGGGAAGATGAAAACCATAAAGAACTGATTATAAATGCGGAAGGACAACGGTATTGGCGTGAAGATAGGAATCACCAATCCACTTAGGGATGGCTCATGCCATTAACCAATTCCCGGATTCAGTTAGACCACCTTCTACGTTGGCCCAGGCAAATCAACGGCTAAGCCGGCGGCTGCGAGGAACTGAGTTACGGGAAGAATGTGCCCTGTGGAGGGATCGGCCAGCAGCGGGCCAGCCAGAGGCCTTCTTATCCCTTATAGAGAGACTTTTTGCAGTCTGGATGGTTATTAAAAAAAGAATGCGAAATTTTCTGATTTTTCAGATTTTGGCCTGAATTTTCTTGACGCCGGGGCGCTCTTGGGATATGATTACCAGTGGTAAATTATGAGCTGGACACTCAAATCACGACAAGTCAAGTAGAGAGAATAACTGACCGCCCGCGGACTATCTTCGAGTGTCCAGCTCAGATGCCGCGGGCGATCTTTTTTAGGAGGCTGGGCCGATGAGTGGGTATAGCAATTACGCGATGAGCAATAACGCAATTGAAGCATATCACTGTGGTTTGTTGCCGGCGAGCAAGGCGGCGAAGGTGTTGAAAGTGACAGTTAAGGCATTGAGAGAAACCTTATCGCCCGCTGAATGGCACCACACAAGTTGTCATTATAACGTAACTGACTTCTTTGACATTCGTCCCCACCTTGCGATTTTGGCGGGCGAATTTGAAATTGGCGGCGATGGAATTGACGAATCAGTTTATGAGACTGCCGAAGAACTTGTTCTGATGCGTCAAAGATCCATTAAAGCAGTCGCAAAGGCGACTAAGATATACCATAATTGCAGAGTTAGATGGGTTGAATGGTCAGGTACCCGCAATCATCCACAGGCCTGTGAATACGAATGTTTCACCGATGTACTTGATAAAGGTGGTGCAATGTTTGAATTTGAGCATCAGGGCAACATTCTCCGCAAAAAGAAACAGAGCAAGTGGGCTGAAGTATATCAATACGTCAACTGTGGTTGGATGAATCTTTACAAAGAGGGGGGTCACGGTCTCAAATATAAGCCGGTGGAGGTGCAAAATGTTACCGCGAATTGACGAGTGGCTCATAGGGGAGAATGAAACAGGCTCACGCACTTACATAATTCACAGCCAGCATCCAGTATTTATTTGCGAAGTGTTTGATGAAGATTCGCCCGTGATTGGCGAGATCGAATATAGTTGCCGATCTGATCAAACTTTCAGTCGATTTGTCTGGTATGATGAACCAGTTACTGATGAGCAGGAGTTCCTTGCGCTATGTCAATTCGCCGAAGCGGCTCTATCCGAATATGACAAACGATTGGGACTGGAATAATCAGGCCAGCCAGAGGACTTCTTATCGGTCTAACCGATAATGCCATTTTCGCTTGGTTCGCCTATCACCAAGCGTCGATCACCTGTTCAATATGCCGCGGGGGTTATTTGACTAATCGCTTAGAGCGAAAATCTTTTACCACGTCTCGCGCTATACTTGCAAAAACTGTTCTCCACGCGCCTATCGTGTAGCCGCCACCGACGGAGATAGTGCGCTTGGCTCGAAAAGAGCCTACCACTTGTTGCCCGTCCACCAAATCACCTTCTATGGCTATTACGGTAGTTCCCCATCCCGGAAGCAGCCACCTCTTGAACGCGCTTCCTTTGTTATATTCCACGATTCTACTGGTCAGTACCAGTCTGTGACCATCCCCATCTACGGGTAATAGTTTTTCTTTTCTCAGAGCGTTAGTAAGTGCATCCGTTAGCATCTGCTCCAGGTCAATGTCGAATACCTTGCCGGTCTCATTGGTCACTTTGCCTACTTCGATTAGTGCGCCGGTTTCTGGTTTGTAGCTCTCCGAGAGGGTTAGCTTATGGCTAACCGAACCACATCCGGAAACAATAGTCAGCAGTACCAAAATTGTCTTTTGCATCACCAATACCTCCAAAAATATGTTCGGTGGGACGATTGGTTTTTCGTTGCAGGCCTTTGATCTCCACAGATCAATCACGAGAAGATGAGCAAGCCGATTTCCATCACCACCACCTCGGAATTTATGCTACGATCCAGTATAGCAAACGGCTATTACTTAGTCAAACAAATATCACAAAGGGGGAGACAGCGAGGGTGTCAGATGGAGATACTGGATTACAAGAAAGAAGTCTATATCTTCCGCATTAACCAGCAGTTAAGGTCTTTGCCGAATCATCAGGTGGCAGTGCTATGCGCAATCGTCGAAGCTTCATTAAAATATCGCAAGCTTGCTTCTGTAAATCCAATTGGGGACTCAAAAGACAGAGTTGATAGTCCATTGGCAAAGCCATGTAGGCTCTTAAAGCTGCCTCAAGAATTTCAAATTTCTTGCCCGGCAGTTGCTGACACAGACGCTCAAATTGACCCATGATTGCTGCATTCAAGTCTTGAGAAAACGCGATTTTATCCTTTGCACGTGCCATGATTTGATTGTCTATTGTCTTTGTAAGTCACTGTCGCCCATGAAATTAGAGATTTCTTCTTGGAAACCCAAGATTTTCCTTGACTTCTCCCCGCGAATTGGGGATCATAGGTTCATGGTTTAACGGAAAGGATTCATAGTCATGGCATCAGCAATATCAACTTGCTCGGACAACCTGATAGCGAACCTCGGCCCGCGTGCTGATGCCAACTCGCCCCAGGCGAGAAATCAAACCATAGCGGGCCGTCTTTTTTTCCACTTGGGGATGGCTTACGCCACTGGTTTTTTCCTCGGCATAATCCTCATTGCCCAGCCCGCTCTTGCGGATGCCAGACCAGATAGAGCGGGCTATTTTCTTTCGACAGTTCCGTCGTATGCTTCCTCCATACAAGGGCCCGTCCGGCCGCTGTCCGAGTCGCCTCTGTCGGCAGAGGCGATAAGCCGCAGGGCGGGCCTTCTTTCTGATTTCCGCTTTGGGATGGCTTATGCCAGGGGATGGCTTACGCCATATCTTCTCTGCTTGAGGATGGCTTACGCCAGAGGGATCCATCCCGCCTATTGGCAGGGGTGTGAGCATAGTCCGCCTTGATGATAGCAAAAATTGGGTAGATGGGCAAGATAAATGTCAAGATTAAGGACAATAGAACAGTTGCGGCAGGAGATTTGCAGGCACGATCACCTGTATTACGTGCTCGATCAGCCAGCGATCAGCGACCGCGAATACGACAGGCTCTTCGCAGAACTGGAGCAGTTGGAGCAGGAACATCCAGAACTAGTCAGGCTGGATTCTCCGACGCAGCGGGTATCGGGTGAGCCATTGGAGGGTTTCATGACGGTTCGTCATACGGTACCGATGCTGAGCATGGACAAGACATACAACGCCGAGGAGTTGCGGACGTTTGACCAGAGGGTGCGAAAGGGGATCGGCGGCGATGATTACGATTACGTGGTCGAAATGAAGATCGACGGCTTGGCGGTGAGTCTGCGATACGAGAATGGCGTTCTTGTCATGGCTGCGACGCGGGGCGATGGTGAGCTGGGCGATGACGTCACGGCGAATGTGCGGACGATAAAGGCGGTGCCGCTGGTGCTGTTGGATGCCGGCGAGATTTCAGCGGCGTTAGAGGTGCGTGGCGAGGTGTATATGTCCAAGCGAGCCTTCGCCGAATTGAACAAACAGCGGGTCGAGGCGGATGAGCAGACTTTTGCTAATCCTCGAAATGCGGCGGCAGGGTCGTTGAAGCTGCTGGATTCGAGGATCGCGGCGACGCGGAATCTGGCGTTCTTTGCTTACGCCATGGGCGAAGTTTCTGAACCATTGGCGGATGATCACTATCAAGCATTGCAGAAGCTCAAGACATTTGGATTGCCAGTTAATCCGCACATCGCCAGGGCTAAGGATATTGGAGAGGTAATCGAGGTTTGCCAGGGATGGCAGCAAAAGCGTTATGATCTGCCGTATCAGATCGATGGGATGGTGATTAAAGTAGATCGTTTTGAGCAGCGGGACATGCTTGGAACCACAGGTCGGGCACCACGGTGGTGCATTTCGTACAAGTTCGAGGCAGAGAAGGCCGAGACGGTCGTTGAATCGATTGATATCCAGGTCGGCAAAAGCGGCATCTTGACGCCCGTGGCGAATCTAAGACCTGTGGAACTGGCAGGTACGATGGTCAAGCGTGCGAGCCTGCACAATTTTGATGTATTGAAGGGGTTGGGTATTCGTTGTGGTGATACGGTCATCATTGAAAAGGCCGGCGAGATAATACCCCAGATTGTGGATGTGAAGAAGGAATTGAGGCCAGCGGGTACCAAGCCGTTTGAGGTGCCGAAGGAGTGTCCGAATTGCGGCTCAGCGATCACCAAAGATGCGGGGGGGGTGTACGTTCGCTGTGTGAATCCGGATTGTGTTGGGCAATTGAGGGAGCGGCTGCGGTACTTTGCTGGGCAAGGACAGATGGATATCGAGCACCTTGGACCTGCCTTGATTGAGCAATTGGTCGATGCGGGGCTGGTGAGCAATTTTGCGGACATCTACAGGTTGCAGCAGTCGCAGGTAGCCGATCTTGAACGAATGGCCGAAAAAAGCGCCGCCCACGTGATTGCGTCGATAGAGGCAAGCAAGCATCGCCCCTTGTGGCGGTTGATTGCGGCTTTAGGAATTCAGCATGTCGGGGGCCAATCGGCCCAGATTCTCGCCGAGCACTTTGGATCACTTGAGGCAGTAATGGATGCCGATGAGAGATCGTTGGCTGCTATGGATCAAATTGGGCCAATAACAGTCAATAGCATCTATGAGTATTTTCATCATCCAGAGAATCGTGCGGTTGTTGAGCAGTTACTGACTATGGGTGTCAGGCCTGAGCGGCCGCAGCGGCGGACCTCAAACAAGTTGGCGGGCAAGACGATCGTCGTGACGGGGACCTTGGAGAATTTCACCAGGCAGCAGATCGAGCAGGCCATCCGGCAGGCAGGCGGCAAAACGTCGTCGAGTGTGAGTAAGAAAACAGACTTTGTGCTTGCCGGCAAAGACCCGGGCAGCAACCTGGACAAGGCAGGGGAGCTTGGTGTTCAGGTGATAAAGAAGGAACAATTTTTGCGAATGATAAAGGAGGGCAACCGTGCTTGTGAAATACCGACGGCAGCCTAGCTAGTGAGCTACGGATAAACGGGCAGACATGATAGCAGGGGTAAAGGAGATTGAGGTATGAAGTTCGAGTTTGAACCGAATGAGTTGGCTCAGATCATCAAGGAAGACCGGGAGTCATCCACCGAGGCAGAGACACAAGACCTGGTTGAGCTAGTCCTATTAAAGATCGCCGTAAAGATAGGTCTTTTTTTGGACAGTCACGCATCTGATGGCTCTTGTACATTCGATAGGCCGAGTTTTCTCGCGATATGCGGACTTCATATTAGCAGATCCTGCGTTGGCTGATTAACAATATGGCAACATCGACAGAAATAAAGATACCTGGCATGAAGACGCGGACGGAGTTGCTGCAGTCAGCGGGGGCAATTGAGGCGATGCAGCAAATGATGGTAAAGGCAATCCTCGAGGAGGACCATACCAGAACGGCTGCGATTCTGATTGAGATGGAAAAGATGATGACAGCCTTGCTTGTTGACGTTGCTTGGATAGTCATTACACGTCAGATAATGCAGTCGATAGCTAAGGTATATGAGCCTGCTAATTGATTGCCTTGGCTTACAGGATATTGAGGTTGGCAGCAGCGGTGACAGAAGCTGACAAGCGTGTGTGTCATACGGTTAATAGGTGAGCACTGAAGTCTGGTGCGGGTCTTGCCCCCGGGCAAACACCAAACAATCTCACCTCTGCCTGTCAACCTGCTCTTTGACAATTGAATACGATGAGTGAGACATAACTTGCAACCGACGACCTCCCTGGTTATTCTGTCGGCGTGGCTTGCAAAGCTGGCCGATAGATGAAAAGGAGGTGTACTATGTCACAAGACAAATCGGTCGCAAGTCAATTCGAACTCTACTTGCAACGGTCTGATCTTCGACCATCGTCTATTCGATTCAAGAGAATGGCCCTAGCCCATTTTCTCAGGGCCTTTGGCGACCTGGCGGTAGAAACGGTAACGCCTGCGATCGCCGAGGATTATCGGATGGTGTTGACGAAAGGGCGGTCCAAGGTGTCGGTGAATGGCTATCTGGCCAATTTCAAGCCGTTCTGGGTATGGTTGCATAAGCATGGCTTGATCGCAAGCAATCCGTTTGATGCAGTACGGTTGTTTCGGATAACCGAATCGAAGCGGTCAACATTCACGGCTCAGGAACTGAGTCAGATGTTACGAGTCGCTTCGCGGCTCTGGAGAATACGTACCTGTTTCGGGTTGCTTGGCTGCCGGCGAGGAGAGATGTTGAATGTAGTGGTGCGCGACATAAACCTGTCGGCCCCGCATCCTCACATTTTGCTGTCGCCCAAAACGGCCACGACGAACACCTGGTCGTGGCAGATCAAAGATCATGCGATGCGAATGGTCGCCTTGCCCGAACGGATGTCCTTCGAGGACGTCGTGATTGAACTGCACAATGACGTGGTCGCAGAGATTGAGCAATTGCCTGAGAGTCAGCCGTATTTATGCCTTGAGACTCGGTACTGGCAGAAGCTGATACGTTTGCAGTCCGAGGCAATCCTCACGGACATTCACGCGGCGGATCCAACGGGCAATTTTCAACGGATGTTCCGCAACCTTCAGCGTCGAGCGGGTCTTAGGGAGCTGCGACGTTTTCACGAATTGCGGGCGGCATTCATCACAAAGATGATTGAGAATACCGACTTATCGCGTGCTGCCGAGGCCGCGGGACATTCGAGCGTTGAAACTACCAGACGGTATCACAGATTCACAGAGATGTCGTTGGTTGCCGACATGGGCCGAATAGCCGAACAATGTTATAAAACTTAGGCCCGATAATATATGTTTTGGGTCTGGTTAAGAGACGCTTTTGCGGCGCTATCGGACAGATTAACGGACTTGTTATCGGACAGCTTGCAAGCCACATTTGAGTAGTACCTCCTTTTTTTGCCTGCGCGCTGTCTGTCTATGCCATCTGTCTGTGATCGTTCAGACTGGTCATAACCTGCGTGCAGGCAGAACATCAAGTGAGGCAGAAAAACCTCACCCATCAGTTGAATTGTATGGATGGATGGTGAGAATGGATTCTCGCGCACGCAGTCCACATATTGTTGATTGATATCCTGCAGGTGCGCAGACTTTTCATCACCTCCTCCGAACGGGGCACGGAAGCTATGAAATCCCCAGCGACGTGCCCCATTTTTCTCTTTCACAAGTGATTAAATAGGTGGCGGTGCAGATTGCACCATGGAGGAGTTGGCAGCCATGTCCTGGTGCACCGAGTCGCACTCTAATGAAACCTAGGATGTTGACGGGAACAAACAAACGAGAGGAAGGTATAAATATATCTGTTGTGACTGTGGCCACACAATTTATCTGAATCGCTGTGAGAGAACTCGAGCAGCCAGACCACATTGTTCAAACTGTGGATCGATTCACATAGAACCTTCGCAGGTTTCTATTGCCTCAGAGCGCATATTGATGAGTCGAGAGGCAATGCAGGAACAAAGAGAGAAATTCGCTACTTTACAAGAACAAAAAAAGTTAAAGGCATAATCAGTCCCTGAATGGGTAATTTTAAGGAAAGTTTGTTGAGAAATGAGGAAGTAGATGGAAACAGTAAGCATGAGGTGTGTTGATTGTGGGAAAGAATTCACTGCCGAGGCGATTCCGGGACCTTATAAAAGATGTGAACTTTGTAAGGAACGCCATCGCCAATGGTTTGAAAGATTGTCAGCGAAGGAACGCCGCCAGCGGGTAGAGAAGGCTCTAAGGTTGGCCAGGAAAGACGGTATCCGATTGTTAAATCCATATATACCGACTCCTGCGTCAGGAAGACCATAAGGTTTGCAGTGCAACGGCTGATAGACAAGGTGTACATCTTGCTGATCGTATTCGCGTTTGGATTTGCTATTGGAGCGAGCGAGCGATCGGGTTGGCAGATTGATAGGATATCTACATCCCATTCAAACCCCAGCCAACGGGACGGAGAGTTCTGAAAAAAGGCCATTTCTTGCAGCGGACTCAAATGACTGCATCAGGCGGATGAGTCAAAATCAAACGTTCGAGGTGATCCTTGAAAAACCCAACGTGCGTTGGTGACCATTTGAAATCCAGCAAGTTGATTGTGCACTTGAGAGTGACGATTCCCACCGCTACACTTTTTACTGCTCTGCCTCAAGAGTGTGACATATCGGCGAAGACGGTGCGGGAGGCCATACAGATAGCCGAAAGCAAGGGTTACACGGACGTCCAGGTTTTATCGGCTCGAACTCAAAACGGCGTTAGCCCCATTAGAGGCCCAGCCTCTAACGGGGTTAGCCGTCCCCAGGGGAGGTAAGTGATAGTGCCGAAGATAAAATACAGGAAATGTCGATTTCAAAAACCCTCTCTTGAGATCATTGACCGAGCAGTGGCGATAGTACGGGAGTATCTGGCCGACGGATTCGATCTCACACTTAGGCAACTCTACTATCAATTTGTGGCGAGAGGGATACTCCCCAACAACGACAAAGAGTACAAAAAACTTGGTTTGATTGTAAACGATGCTCGATTGGCTGGTTTGATTGATTGGGACGCGATTGTAGATCGGACGAGGCCGAGCAGGGGCAATCAACATTGGCGTAGTCCACAAGACATCATCACTGCCATTGGCAGGCAATTCAAGATAGACACTCGCGCAGATCAGGCGTGTTATGTTGAAGTTTGGGTTGAGAAAGATGCTTTGATCGGCGTGCTCGAACGAATCTGCATCGAGATAGATGTTCCCTACTTCTCTTCTCGAGGATATGTCAGTCAAAGTAGTATGTGGGAAGCGGCCCAGCGATTCATCGGACAGGAAAGAAAAGGCAAAGAATCCCACTTGATTCATCTTGGAGATCACGACCCCAGTGGGATTGATATGACCAGAGATATACAAGACAGGCTGCAATTATTTCTAAGCAGATGTGAGGTGGACCGTATCGCTCTGACAATGGAGCAAGTAAAAGAATATAATCCCCCGCCGAACCCCGCAAAAATCACAGACAGCCGTTGTAAGACCTATATCGCCGAGCATGGCGAAGAATCCTGGGAGCTTGATGCGTTAGATCCCCACACGATAACACGATTGATTCAGGATGAGGTTGAGCATTTGACGGACGAAGAAAAACGAGACGCATTGATAGCGACCCAAGATTCACACCGAGAGGATATATTGATGGTAGCAAATAAGTGGAACTTTGTCGTTGCGCAAATCAAACGGGCGAAGAAACGGCGTTACCGTGAATGATAGAGGTGTAAGATTGACCGACTCAGCTCTGGTGGCCATGGCATCGATGCTACCCAAGATTGACACATTTGAGTGCCTCAGATGCGGCCAGTGCTGCATCTCCGTCGGTCGCACGTTTTGGCGGGCCGAGCAGACAGAGGCAGTGGATGATGGACTGCCGTGCGAAATGCTGAAGGTCGCCAACGGTATTGCTACGTGCAAGATTGAGAGTGTCTGGGGCAGGGCTGCCAAGCCAGAGATGTGTCGCGACTATCCTATTGATGAATGTATCCATCAGCGACTGATGAGGCCTATGCGTGAAAAGGATGCGAGCGATTTGATGCCTCGCAGATAACCAGGTTTCAAAAAATCTTGAAAGGAGTCACTATGTTTAGAAAAATGTTCAAATGGGTTGTGCTCTGTCTGATCATGGGCATGTTGACGACAGGGGGATGTACGCCGACCGGCGGGGCATTCGCAGGGGGGGCGGCGGCGGGAGGGGCGCTGAGTCAGACTTTCGCGGGCGCTCAGAAGGATTTGACGGCCCGCCAGCAGCAACTCTTGGCGGAGTTAAAAGCGAATGTTGAACAGCTTGAGACGGCGACGGATGAGACCGACAAAGAGATACTGATCGCGAAGAACGCCGCTCTCAAGAAAAAGATCGAGCAGGTCGAGACGATGCAGCAGGGCGTCGCGGTCGTTGGTCAAGCCGCCAAGACTGATTGGGCAGACCCTTCGTCAATAGGACTGCTTGCAACTAACACCATTACGGCGGTCATGTGGCTTTTGAACAAACGAAAGGCCGACGCAACGCAAGTCAAATTGACGGCTGAGAAGGAAGGCGTCGAAAAGTTCAAAGCGATATCTCAGCCAGAGATAGCTAATGCGCTGTACTTAGCTATCAAGGATCGCAAAGACAAAAGTGGAGTAGCATAAACCCGTTTCCTCCCGATGGTGGGGCGGTGCCCATAAGCTCTTCCAAACCGCCCCATCTATAATACACACATCAAGGAGTAAATGCCTGCCAATATCTCAAGGACGGCGTCCGCTCTGTTGCAGGATGCGGATATCAGAACAGAGCGGACTGTTTGAATTTAGAATGAAGGATGATCGAGAACAGGCGCACATCGTTTGCATCAATGTGGAATTGGGTCTGGGGCAGGCATTTGAGATGTTACGATTACGTGTGTTTTTGGTGGTCCCAAAAGGATAAACAAAGAGAACCCAAAAGTCACATGATCCTACCCTTAACCAAGTCGAAACGATGCTTTTATAGTGGCTATGTCGGCCCGCGTCGCGGACGACACTGGGATAGGCGCAACTAAAACGACACGACATGACCAGACTTGACAAGACGTGACCGGACCTGACAAGACATGACGTGACATGACAAGACACGACAAGACCTTTTTAAGACCGAAACGGGTGACAATGTGCCGCCGCGAACGAATGAAGAATCTTACACGCGACACGACACGACCCGACGAGACCCGACCTGACGCGACTTGACTTGACGTGACGCGACCTGACCTGACAAGACATGACAAGACCTTTTTTTCAAAAGCAAGGATGGGACCCTGAAGACACAAACATCTTTTTTGATAAAGGAACACACAATGGCGAAGAAACAGAAAGTTGATCAAATCAAAGAAGCGAAGGAATGGCATCCATTCTCTCACGCACTTACTGACGAAGAACGAAGGGTCGCAGCCAACTCACTGGCCAAGACGTTGTCTGAATTAGAGGGTATCGAGAAAGAGAGAAAGGTGGTCAATTCAAGCTTCAAGACTAAGTGTGATGGTTTGAAGAGGAAAATTGCCTATCTTGGTTCTTCCGTACTGATAGGGGAAGAGCAGCGAAGCATCGAGTGTAACAGGATCACCAACTACACGAAGGGACAGATGGTTCTGGTACGTACGGATACTGGCCAGGTTGTGGAGGAGAGACCCTTGTCTGACGATGAAAAGCAGATGGAGTTTGATGATAACGAATCCGGGGAGGAGTAAAAGCGTATGAAGGCTGCAAGGAAGCGACGGATAACAAGGAAGGTCTGGCGGATTTATCATTTCCAAGAGCGCTATGAGCTACCTGACGATATGCGGAAATGTCGCATGTCGAGTCTGGAATATACGCGAGACTTTGTTGGCGACTCAGGTGGTGATGAGGCAGTCAGCTATCATCATCAGATGAACATGTTGTCGAACGGGGACGGTCTTGAGTTTGCTCAATTGTATGGCATCTATCGTTTGCTGGTCAACATGTCGGCCAAGAGGTCGCGGGCATATCGTGGATTTCTGCTCGACATCGATAATGAACCCCTCAATGATTCACAGATTGCTGCCCTTCTACATGTTGATCGGCGAAAGATGCCGACGATTATGCGTAAGTTGGCATCAGCTAAGCTTTTAGAGCAAGTGCGATTGCCTATCTTTGATTTGGACAAGAATAAGATACCGGACAATGTGGATATAAAGGATAGACATTTTTCCGCCCGCGGGCGGAACCGGGCGGAACCGGGCGGAACCGGGCGGAAACCCTTTACTAGAACGCGGGCGCGCGCGCACGCGCGCCGCGGAAGTCGGCAAATAAAGGAACCAAGGAACCAAGTAACTAAAGGAACCAAAGTAACTAAAGGAACCAAAGTAAAAGTTGGAAAGAAGAAAGAAAGAAATAGTCGACGTCGACAAAGGGGAATGGTTAGTAATCGTTCGATAGATAAAGGGGCTCAAACAGCGCGGTTCAAATCCGAATCAGCCTCCACCGGGATTGCTAAACGCAATCCCTCCCCGACCACCACCCCGCCAACGCCGACGTCGACTTCGCCGACGAGAACCGACGCAGGGGAGCGAAAGCCAAAGCAGGGGCCGGTAACTCCCCATACGTCGCTACACGCTGATGCTCCCCATCGAATCGCCTTTGACCGGCAAACACACGCGCACGCACCACCATCGCAAGGTGGGTCAGTTCGTGCTCCAACCAGGCAAACCACCAACTGTGCAAGACTTGGTGACGTGATTCAGTCGGCCATGTTCCGCTACGACCCTGCAGCGAAAGACATGGCGGAGAGGATATTGGCGGCGGTTGGTTTTCATTCGTCCTCGCAAGCCGAGATGCAACGTGAACGAGCGAACTTCGCCCGGGCCTATCACGACCTTCTGGCTGAGGGTTTCGGCTCAGAGGCGATGACTTGGTTCGATCGGGAGTTGCTCAAGCGGGCGACTCGAATCGGTTCTGCACGGTCGGGGAACAGCAACTCGCAGGCGTACATGCGCAAGACCTTCGACAATCTGGCCGCCGACCTGCGACGGCGGATAAAACCACGAGACCGGCCGACCGTGCGTGCTAATGCCGTTTAGGCGATGTGATGTAAGCCTGTGTAAACTCACAGGTTAGCTTACTTCGAGGCAAACAGAACCCCGCAAGGGCATGTGATAAGTCAGGATGCACAGACGTGGTAAGATGTTATGGCAGAATGGTTTACGGTCATGGGTCCTCCGCCAGACTACGCTATTGCGGGTCAATGACGTGCGATTCCTGGGGACGCCCCAAAATTTTTTATGCGACCTTACATACATAAATCACTGAGTCAGCAGCACTTATGAGCGTGAAAAAGTCAAGGTTAGGCCGGTGATGCCACTTTTTGTGACCCAGGAACGTGTTTTTGAAGGTTTTTCCGTATGAAGATCGAAGATATGTCAACACGGCAACTGCGGCGAGCTCTTGAAGCGACAAGAAAAATTCTGCCCCCCGACGATCTTTACGAAGCCTTAGTCTTGAGCCGGGAGCTGAAACACCGCAACTGGGAGCGGAAACGCCGCTTGGACCGTCTCAAACAGCAAGACCCGACCAGACAAGACGAGACTTGACAAGACCCGACCGGACGCGACATGACAAGACATGACAAGACAAGACCTGACAAGACATGACAAGACCTTTTTCAACAAGACCAGGTGACAATGTGCCGCCGCCAGAGGATAAAGACTCTTACACGCGACCGGACTCGACCAGACCTGACTGGACTTGACGAGACCAGACTCGACGGGACATGACAAGACCCGACATGACAAGACCTTTTTCAACAAGAACGGGTGACAATTGGCGTAAGCCATCCCCAAGCGGAGTGCCGCCGCGAACGAATGACAGCGTTAGCCATCCCTAAGGGAAGAATCTTACACGCGACGCGACTGAACCTGACACGACGTGATAGGACATGACGCGACGCGACCAGACATGACTTGACGCGACAAGACATGACAAGACCTTTTTATGATGAGCAAGGATGCCACCGTGAAGAAGAAAGCGATTGATGATCAACCTCCGGTCGCACGCAAGTGCCGTAAGGCATCCCTCCACTCAGGGATGGCCTATGCCACAAGTGGAAAAAATTCACGTCCGCGGTCGGGCAAAAAGCGTCGCAAGCGAATGCGTCTGCCGATCTCTGCGGTCAGAGTCAAGTCGCTTGCTTACGGTTGTGTAAATTTGACGGCGGCCGATAAGGTGGCGGGTCTCGATCAGCCGTTAGCTGAGCTGATTGAGCGATACGATGTGCTGGCCAAGGCGTGGGAAAGAGGTCAATTCCTCCAGAATCTCGAGGAGTGTGCCAGCGCGATCTTGACGATCAGCCAGGCTGCCAAGAAACTCGACTTTGAACATGGCCAGCAACTGCGGGAGTTACTCGACAGCGACATCGAGGCGAGCAACCTCTGGGGGCAAGCCCGACTCGTCACTATAGTGGCGAGCAAGAAAGCCTTGGTCGATGCGGCAAAAGAAGGCAACCAGGCCGCGATTCGAGCGATAGAGATATTTCTGCGCGACGAGGGCGAGGCTTCTGCCGACAAGAGCAACTACGATCGGGTGACCATCAGTCAGTTGGCAGACCTCTTTTCGACCACTCGCCAGACCATATATGAATGGTTCACGAAACAACAGTTGCCGCGAAACGTTGATGCCACGTTTGATCTGAAAAGCACGATCAATTGGTATGGAGAATTCGTTGCGAAGAAACTATCCCGAACAAAAGACATCTTGGGCGACCGCGACCCCTTGCGGGCGATCAAGGCCGAAAAGTTGGCGCTCGAATTACAGAAGCACAGGGGCGATCTCTTGGACCGCACCATCGTGATCGAAGGTCAAGTGGCGCGGTATCAAAACCTGATCCACAGTCTGGACCGGCTCGTGCGGGAACTACCTATGATGATCGTCAATCAACCCCTTGAACGGGTCAAAGAAATACTCGATATGTGGCGCAGAGATATGATAGTGCAGCAGCAGAAGATACCTGATGAGCTGTTGCTGCCGAATCAGGCGCTTAAGATACTTGACGGCATATATGAATTATTGACACAAGGATTACCCGGAAAGTCAAAGGATGTCGAATCCGTTAGGGAAGTCCGCTTGGGGATGGCTTACGCCAATGGACACGAAGAGACGATCGATACGACCATTAGCGATCCAGCCGGAGGAATTGGAGGTCTTGACGCTGGGCGGCCGCAAGCGGTTGTTGGATTGGATGGAAAGTGACTATTTTCTGTCGCAAAAGGTTCATGGCCTATCCGATCATTGGTCGCAAGAATACGGACCCTTCTGGGTACCGATCATTGAATGTCTCAACGATGCAGCCACTCGTGAAATATGGGTTTCAGCCTGCAGTCAATCGGGCAAGTCAACGGTGGCAACGGGCTGGGTAGGATACACAGTCGATTGCGACCCGGTGCCGATGGGACTGGTTATGCCGCGTGAGAAAGATGCGTCTGAACGTGTGGAGACGAACATCAAGCCTATGTTCGAGGAAAATCTACGATTGCTCAAGCACACCGCCGGCAACGTCAAGAACATCAACATCGGCAAGATGACGATGTTTGACAACATGGCCTTTTACCTGCTGTTTGCAGGCTCGGCTGCCGAGATGGCCGGCAAGCCGATCTGTCGCCTGTGCTTGGACGAGGTCGGCAAGTACGAGGAGAGAACGGGCCGAGAGGGCGACGCGGTGAACCTCGGTCGCAAACGGTTGCGAACGTTCAGGGGTCGGTCGAAGTTGTTGGCTCTCAGCACACCGGTGCTGCTGGATGACCTATTCGACCGTGAATGGAAAAAGGGTGATTGCTGTGAATGGTGGGTGCCGTGTCCTCACTGCAATCGCTGGCAGCGGCCGAGTTGGGCGTGCGTGATTCTCGATAAGAGTGAGTCCGGCGAGCTTTTGTCGGCGGATGTCTATCGGCGTGGAGGTCGGGCCAACTATGCCTGCTGCCATTGTCATCACAAATGGTCTGAGACGGACCGTTGGCTGGCGACCTGTGCCGGTCGATACGTACCATCATCATGTAGCCTCGACGAGCATGGGTTGCTCACGGGTCAGCCGGCGCAAACAACATATCGCAGTTTTCGCATTACCGCTTTGATGCTCCACCCCGCGATCCAGACCGTAGATGATCTTGCCGCGGACTGGTCCGATGCCATGCGGTTGATGAAGGCCGGCAATGTTGGAGGCCGCCAGGACTTCATCAACTCGCAACTGTCGGATTCGTGGAAGGAATCAGAGAAGGCGACGGAACAAAGCAGGCTGCTTACGCACATCGGGCAGTATCCTGCGGGTATTGTGCCGGCCGGTGTTCAGATGCTGACCGCCGGCGTTGACATTCAGATGGACCATGTATGGATCTCAGTCGAAGGCTGGGGCTACCTGTCGGAGGCGTGGTCGATCTGGGAGGGACGATTGGAAACTGGCGATACGAGCGAGCTCGACAACTACCAGATCGTTCGCGAGTTTTTGGGGAGACCCTGGCCGTTGGCTAACGACCCGATGCGGTCACTACCTTTGCGACAGATTGGAGTTGATTGCGGATTCAGGCCGGACGTCGTGTTGGATTTTTGTCGCCAGTGCGCCGAACTGCCGATTGTTCCGGTTCGCGGAGATGATACGGTTCGCATGCGGCTGTTCAGGGCCGTCAAGGTCGCAGGGGGCACCTTGACTCGTTATGACCTCAATGTGGATGACCTGAAGAACCGGCTGTACCGCCTGTTGTTTGAAGCGACGAATCCCGGGTCCGGGTACTATCACCTGCACAGAGATACCACCGATGACGTCTTGATCCAGTTGTCGAGCGAAGAGCAACGGGTGATGAGAATCCGAGGCCGTGACCGATTGATTTGGGTTTTGAAAAGTGAGTATCGAGCCAACCACTTGTGGGACTGCAAGGTGTATGCTGCATTCGCGGCTGAGGTTTGTGGGGCGCGATTGCTGCAAAGGCTCGAATCACGGAACCCACGCGTGAATAGGATCAAGCGTGGTTTACAAGAAGGTTGGCTGGATGACATACCTCACCTATGATGGATCGATTCTTAGATGACCTGCCTGACCTGGACTTGCCGATCGATGATCACAAGAGGACCAAGTCCGCCAAGCAACCACTCCTGTATGACAGAGCACATTGTCCCCAATGTGGTAGTCGTCGGGTGCCCGTTTACAGCAGCAGCCACTTGCCTATTCGTTATCACCGATGCAGGGATTGTGGTTGCACTTTCAAGAGTATTGAGGTTAAGCCATGACTGAACCAATCCCGAGTGTAAGAAGGAGAGCATAATGACGTCGACACCAGAAGTCGCCGCCGTGCTGCATCGCCTTCGTTTTAAGCGGCTCTTAACAAGTAGGGATTTGCCCAAACCAGCGAAAGGAATATGCAAGTGGTGCGGCGCTCTGAAGCCGAAAGGCAGAAGGGTCTGGTGCTCCGATGAATGCTATAATGAGTTTGCAGTGAGATGCTTCAGCGGCCATGCTTCTTTTCTCATATACAAACAAGAGAAAGGTATTTGTCAATTTTGTGGCATAGACGTTGGCTATATCACTGAGTGGTTGCAGAAAATCAATTTTGAACGATGGCAAGGCTCTTGGTGTAATCCTTCCAGACTCTATTACAAAGATATTCCCTATCGCCAACAATGGGGGCCCTGGTGGACAAACAATTATCAACTTTGGGAGGCCGACCACATTGTAGCAGTCAAGGACGGCGGCGGTTGTTGCGGCCTTGAAAATTACCGCCTTCTCTGCCTGCGGTGTCATAAAGAGCGAACGAAACAATGGCATCAGAATCGCCGGAACTGTTCGCAACATTCTGTGCGAGAAAGTGACCGATGACTCTACCGCCACCTGCTTTCGCTCAGGCATTTTTCAGAGCGAATAGGTGAACTATGATGATTACGCAACAAAAACTTGAAATTTTGTTAGACTTGAAAATTCCAAAAATTGAAGAATTTTTAAAGGGAGAGATAACGAAACAATTGAACGCCTTGCGATTGGATATTCTGGAACAGTTTGAACCAGATAATGATCAAATCGACAGAAAAACAGTCCATCAACCGTAAAGGCAATGGATGCGACCGGCGTTGATTTACCATGAAGATATTGGCTCTTGACCCATCGAGCACTTGTGTCGGGTACGCCTTATTGGCCCGCGACAAAAGTTTGCTCGCAGGCGGCGTCATCAAACCTGACAAAGCAAGTGCTTCTTCATACGAGCGCATCTGCTCGCTTCGCCGCGACCTGCGAACGTTACTCGATGAATTGAACCCGGATACGATCCTGGTGGAGTGGACGAAAGGCAAAGTCGGGCACCGCCGGCATCTCGGTCAGGGTGCGGGATTGGCTGTTTACGGCGCCGGCGTCGGGGCGATCGCCGCCGAAGCTGATAATTGGAGTCAACAACGCCAGCCGCTCGTCCCGGTGATTGCCGTGCTCGAAAATGACTGGACGCGAGGAGTGCCGAAAGAGGTCAGACAAAAGGTGATCGAGCAGAAATATCCGCAGTACAAAAGCGGGATGGATCTGGGCGGCGACATAGCCGATGCGATCGGTTTGGCTGTTTTTTGGCTACAGTGGCGTCTTTTCTTACCTTAAAAAAATCTTCAACTCGTTGCTAATTATTAGCAATGACCTTCTTGATGTTTGATCGGTTGCTCCTGTATTCTGACCATAAATGGGTTCCGACTGCGCCTATAGCAGTCTCAAAAGGAGAATCTATGGCTGTTACATGGGAGGTAAAGATTACACCGATTGACGTTCCGCGAAGGATAGTCGGTATCGTTGCGACGGCGACGGACAGCATCGATCTGCGAACGTACACTGTAAACATGGCGAACGCGGACATATCAACGACCGCAAAAAAGACTGAGGTCTTGAACACCTTGTGGAATAAGTATGTGAAGAAAAGAGCGGAACAAACATTGTTAGATTCCATCGCTGGTGAGATTACCGCTTTGGAGTTGGCGGCAAAAGCCAACCTTGAGGGGAGGACTCTCTGATGCTACCTGCATATTGGCGACTACGAGTTGTAAACAGCACAGACCAGACGTTGACTTACAACGAAGCTGCGATGATATCCGCGATAGTCACGCCTTGGAAGATGGCTTCTGGAGCGATGACCTATGGTGCAAACATTACAGATGCGGCGGCGTTTTTGACTACGGGTGGTTCGTTGGCTGCTGCCGCTCAGGTCGAGGGTACGGTTCAGGACAACACATCAAATCTGTATATCGGCTTCACGGGGATATTTCAGGTGATTGCCAATGTCACATCGACCGACGGTACTGTTGACTTGTATCTGGAGTGTTCACCTGACAATACCAACTGGCCCAGCGACCAGGAAGACTTCGATGTCACTATGGACTGTGTCCTCTTGGCCAGGCTCAACATGTCAACGGATGCCGTTGATGAAGGCCGGGCTTGCTGCATAGAGTTCTAACATGGCCTATCCTTATCGCAGATTGATAAAGCCGCGACTTGGAACGCCCCTTAACAAAGGGCATTCCCTTGTCAAAGGTCAGAGCGGCTGTTACTTGATGAACGAAGGCGGCAAAAGTAAAGTCTATGACCTAAGTGGGAATGGGAATACAGGTACTTTTGTGGGGGGTGTTTTGTGGACTCCTGGCAAATTTGGTTCTTGCCTGAGTTTTGATGGGGTTAGTGGTACTTATGTTGATTTTGGTAAAGACATAATACCAGTGGGCGGATCGGTTTCAATAAGTGCCTGGTTCAAAACCAATTCAGTGACAGGAAATCATTATATAAATGGGAAAACTATTGGCACAAAGTATCCAGCAATGGCACTTTATGCAAATAAATTAGCATTTGCCGCAAGTGCTACTGCTTGGTTGACAACGGGCGTTACTACTCTTGCAATTGACACTTGGTATCACGGAGTAGTGGTTTATGACGGAACAAACAGAAGCGTTTATTTGAATGGAGGATTGGACAATAATACTACTGGTGCTTACACTTTCACGACAGGGCTTGCCATATTGGGGGGATCGACCACAACAACGGCTATATTTAATGGGGTAATAGATGGCATCCGATTTTGGAATCGTGCCCTTTCCGCCTCCGAGATTGCCCAACATTATCGTGAGCCGTTTGCGATGTTCAGACAAATGCCGATACATCTGATGTCTTACTCCGTACCCGCAGGCGGGCTGTCAATTCCGGTGGCGATGGCAATGTACAATAGGCGCAAGAGAAGCACATGAAGGTTTTGAAACAGAGTACTGCGTGTACCATAATGTTCGGGCCGTTTCTGGACAAAACGGATGGTGTTTCTCTCGAAATTGGGACTGGTATCATAACCTCGATAGATCACGCCACAACCGGCATATTCCTAAGCAAGAATGGTGCTGCGGGCGCCATTAGACACCAAACGGTAACGGCGAGTGTTCTCGATGCTTACGGCATGTTCAAAGTCACATTAGATGCTACTGATATGAACACTGTGGGAATACTGCGGGTAATGATGGCGGAGGCGGCCACATTCCTTCCAGTGTGGGATGACTATATGGTTCTTCCCGCCAACGTCTATGATTCTTTGATGGGGACGGATAAACTCGACGTTGCTGTTGCCGAGCAGGCGAATATAGACTTTGGCGCATTGCAGAAGACAAGTCTCAATGCGGCGACACCCGCCCTTTCTGCCGCCGGCGTGGATGCCATCTGGGACGAAGTAGTAAATACAGGTCACGCCGTAGCCAACAGTGCCGCCAAGCTCATAACCGATAACCTCAATGCACCGGTGGCAACCGTGGACACAGTAGTTGATGGAATCGCTACTGATGTTGCAGCCGTCCACGTCCACGTCGGAACGATTGATGGTCATATCACCGCTGATTATGGAGCCACTGAAAGGACCTGTATTGACCTACTTGACGATGCGGCTGGCGGGTTGGCTGACATCCATACAGATGTGGCGGCAGTCAAGGTAGATACGGCAGCTATAAAGGCCAAGACGGACAACCTGCCAGCGGATCCCGCCGACGATTCGGACATCGATGCACAACTGGCGACCATAGCAGGATATCTCGATACAGAGGTAGCGGCCATAAAGGCCAAGACCGACAACCTGCCGGCAGATCCCGCTGATGACTCGGACATTGATGCACAACTGGCGACCATAGCAGGGTACCTCGATACGGAGGTAGCGGCCATAAAAGCCAAGACGGATAATCTGCCAGCCAGTCCGGCGGCGGTTGGCAGTGCGATGACGCTCGCCGATGATGCGATCACAGCGGCAAAGTTCGATGAAACAACGGCGTTCCCGTTGAAGCAGGCGGACGCCGCGGCCACGGCTGTTGCAAGAACCAGCGACGGGTCAGCGATCACGGTGAGTAGTGGGAAGGTCAAACTGGCCGCCGATGGATTGGATTCAATTTCGATCACCGAACCAGTGGGTGTGGCGTCGAATTTCCGGGAGATGAGCGTTCAAGATTGGCGGCGATCTTTCAAAAAGGCTGTGATCAGTAAGACGGATGGAACCCTGAAGTGCTACAAAGATGATGGTTCTGTCGCTACGACCCAGGTGATATCGGAAGACGCCAATACGCAAACTCAGGAGGTGGCGACATGAGATTATTCGGTTTGGTTGATGGAACGATAGACCATCACGATCGAGCGTTCTTCTGGGGGATGATCTTCGATCTTGACATGACCGGCGCCTTCGCATTTCAGCCGGCGTGGGGCGCTCAAACAAACGTGTTCTTGGGGAACGAGTAATGGCTTGGCTCAGAAATACTGCTACGAACATACCTTTCGCCCTGGTGAATCGGACTACCGGCCAGGCCCTGACGGGTGCCGCGGTCACGGTCAGGCGATGTCTGGATGGTGGCAGCCAGCAGACGGCCGAAGGGATCATCACCGAGAAAGGCAACGGGCAGTACAACTTTGCGGCAACGACAAACGATATGGGGGCATCGGTGGTCGGATTCCTGATCACCGCCGACAACGCCATACCGTTGAATGTCACCTTGAGCACAGAGACCGTTGCAAGCGGGTCCAGCCAGCAGGTGACCGGCGTCTACAGCTATTTGACCGGTACGAGCCCTACGCTGGCCCAGCAGCTATTGAGCGTTCAACTTGCCATCCTGGCGATCGAATCAGGCGCCCAGGCGGTTTCGGTGCAAGGCCGGACGATCACAAACGCGGATCTGCGCACGCTTTACGATCGTGAGGAAAGATTACATAATAGTGTTGCAAGAGGCCGGAGCGGAACTCGGCGAGTAGTAGAGTTTTGATGATGACTAAACGAAACGGCAGAAATTTCTCGGAACAAATCTCTCTGATCTATGACCGGCTTGTCGGCGTGTTCAATCCCAAGGCCGCCTTTCGACGGGCACAGTTCCGCGCGGCATACGAGGCACTCGATCAATCGCGGATCAGAAAGAAACGATCTGGCACGGGTGGAACGGGCGATAGTCAGTTGACAGGTTCGTCCCTGTCCCAGTTGAGAGAGATCCACCGCGACTACATGCGCAACAACCCGCTGATCGAGGGCATGTTGTTGACGGTGCTCGATGAGATATTCGGGGAAGAGGTGAAAGTTCAAGCTCAAACAGAAGATCCGAAATGGAACGAGCAGGCTGAGCAACTCTGGCAGGACGAGATGGTAGTTAAGCCGTGTGATGTCACGGGTAGGTTCAACATCAATCAGGCTCATGGTCTTCAGTATTTGGGATATCTGCGCGATGGCGACTCGTTCATAATATATCTGGATGACGCCATTCAACTGATCGAGGGTGACCAGGTAGGCACACCATACGGCGGCATTGCCGCCCAGAATTATGACGTTGTGAATGGCATCGCCTACAGCAAGCAGACTGGCCGGGTCATCGGTTACTATATCGGTCAGCCTGATCGCAAGGATTCCTGTTACATTCGGGCCGAAAGTTATCGTCAATATCTGGCGGAGCAGGTCCATCACGTTTTCAGTCCGCAGCGTGTGAGTCAGAGTCGCGGAGAGCCGGTTTTGAAAGCTGCGATCTCACACATTGACAAAAATGAAAAGTATATCGACGCAGAACTTATCGGCGCCTGTCTTAATGCTTCCTATGCCTTAGCTGTGATTCGCAAGGATGCGGGTGCTATTCCGCCTGCTTTCACCGGTGGGATCAGTTCGACCGGAGAGGATGAGTTCGGCAATCGTCTTGAAAAGATGGAGCCTGGTACGATCGAATATCTCCAGCCCGGGGAAGACATCAAGGGTGTCGGGATGGAGAGACCGGGCACGAACTTCAACTTATTCGTCGATCGAGTTTCAGCATACATCGGCCGGCCGTTGGCGCTGCCCTTGATGTTGATCACGGGTGATTACTCAGGCGCCACCTTTATGAACGCGCGAATCGCCCTGCAGCAGGCTCGGTCCCGATGGCAGCGGGAACAGAGATGGGTGCTGAATCCGATGGTGTCGCGGACCTGGCGATGGCACGTCGATCGGATGATCCTGCAGGACAAACTGTCTCAACGAGCCGATGCCTATAAACACCTAGTTCAATGCCGGCGGTGGACTTATGTGGACCCGTTCAAGGAGGCAATGGCCGATAGAACTGAGCTGGAGAATGCCACAACGACCAGGCGCGATATCTGTGCCCGTCAAGGCCGTGACTACGAAGATGTCGCCCGGCAGTTGGACAAAGAGGGCGGACCACCTATAAGGGGTAACAAAAATGCCAATGCCGAATGAGCACAGCGCACGTTTGAGAGACCCGGACGATTTTGACGCAAAGACTTACAGACGTACCGATGGGGGCACGATCTACGGTAAGATCAAAGTGCCGAAGACGATCAGCATCATCTGGGCCAAGCTCAAGGGCAAGGCCAAACCGAGCGACCCACCTTTGCCGCAGGCCCTGAGATTTCCTACAAAGAATTGGACTGCCGATAAGGCCAAGCAATGGCTCAAAACCAACGGGATCAAGTACCAGAGTTTCGAGCCGGCATCGGGTGAGTCAAAGGCCGACAAACACACGCTGGCCAGTATCGATGGAAATACTGCACCTTGCCAGGCTTGTGTGTTTGCCGAGGCGGAGTTTACCAAAGGTTCCAATGATGGTCAGAATAAGAAGACGTTCAGTATCGTCGGGTATTCAGGCCGCATCATCGAAGGTCACTGGTACTGGGGCAATATCGCCTTTGACTTGACTGGCATGAAGTTTGCCAAGAAGAATACTCCCGTCCTTGAGGAGCACTTCACCAACCGGCGGATCGGATTTGCCACAAAGCAAGAGATTACCGACAAGGTGACCTTTGAGGGTGAGTTTCTCGACAATCAGGTTGCCCAGGAGCTCGCGGCAGATATGACTCAGGGTTTTCCAATGGAGGCATCCCTCTTCATACCGCCTACGGTGATCGAGCAGGTACAACAAGGCGAGACCGTAGAGGTGAACGGTCAGAAACTCAAAGGGCCCGGGGCGGTGTTCCGCAAGTCGCTAATCAAAGAGGTCAGCATGTGCGTCTTTGGGATGGACAGCAATACCATCTCAGCCGCACACGATCAAAATCAACATAGTATCAAGTTTAGCATGATTAAGGAGAATGACATTATGGGCAAAGAAACAGAACAATTTACAGTAGAGACCTTTGCCGAGCAGTACCCTGAGATCTATTCGGTAATCGTCGAGCAGGCCCGCAATGAAGGCCATGAGATGGAGCGGCAATCCTTTGCCGACCTCGAAAAGGCCTGTGGTGACGATTCTGCACTGCTCGTCAATTGCTATAAGCAGAATCAGACTTCCCAGCAGGCCCTCGAGCAGCGTCTTGCCAAGCTTGAAAATGAAAATAAGCAACTCCAGGACAAGATGAGTAAGGCGAAAGGATCAACTGTTCCAGACCCAGCTTATCAGGAATTCAGCGACAGCGAGCAGAAACAGAAGGAACGGGAATCGGCGGTGCAGAAGACCAAACCGTTTATGACCCTGGTTACGGAACATGCTGCAGAGCATAAGTGCTCAAGGGCTCAGGCGGTCGAGGTTTGTGCCACTCTGTACCCCGATGCACACCAGAAGATGAGAGACGGCAAAGAATAATAGGGATCAGGCGGTCGACGCTTGTATCAACTTGCATCCAGAGGCAGACCAGAAGATGAGAGAGGGCAAGGAATAGTATGGCACGAGTAACATGTTCGCAATGTGGTACCGTTCGAGTGGTGACGTCGGACAAGCGCAAGCGCTGTCGTCGGTGCGGAACCTGGTTATCCGCCGATTCACCATCCATCAAAGACACGAAGCAAACCGGCGTGACACCTGATTCGACTGACGCTGGCAAACAAACCGGCAAAGTGAAAGGAGAACCTGAAGAAGTAGAGCAGGGCACTGATGGCCGCAAACAATCCCGACGTTAGTAGCGGGTGTGCCCGATAATGGCGTAAGCCATCCCTAAGGAGATAGTGGTCCGTCAACAGCGGGCCAAACTGAGTTCAACAATCAAAACGTGAATGAAAGGATACGAACATGGGATTTACTGAATGTGGGAAAATTACGCTGGTCGCCGGCGAAGCGCTTGCAGCTCGTCGCAGGGTCAAGTTATCCGGCGCGACGGTGGTTTATTCCGATGCTGGGGAGGAATTCATCGGTGTGACCGAGTATGGGGTGGCCAACGGGGCCGATGTGGCTCTTCGGATTCGAACTGATGCCGGCAGCTTTGAGGTGACCGCCGCTGGCCCGATCGCTGCAGGGGCCAAGATATACGGTGCCCTGGACGGCAAGGTGGCGGCCGATGTGGTTGGCGGTTGCAACGGCTATGCGATCGAGGCTGCCACGGCTGACGGCGACATCATCGAGGTACTGCTTTGCGGAGCCGATGTTACCTCCTTGAGCACCGAACCGGTTGTGCTGATGGAGGATTTCCTGACGGGCGTGACCGAGGATGGTCACAAGTTCTCCGAGTCGGCCGACAAGGCCGACTGGCTCAAGAGCAGCACTGATGGTGGCCCTGATCAGGCCGACGTCTGCAAGGTAGCCGATGATGGACCCGGTGGGTTGTTGCAGTTGACCTGCAACGATGCAAACGCCGACCTGGAAAGCATCCAGATGAATGGAGAATCTATCAAACTGGCAACGGGCAAGGCTGTTTACTTTGAGACCAAGGTTGCCTTGCTCGATGTCGATAAGTGCGACTTTTTCATCGGTCTGGCGATCGCCGATACGGGTATCCTCGGCGGCGTGACCGATCGCGTGGGCTTCGAGAATCTCCACGACGGCAATCTCAAGGCGTTGATTGAGCAGGATAACACCGAGTACAACGTCGATACCACGGTTGATCTGCTCGATTGCAGCGCGATCGGCAACTTCGCCACGAAGGCTGTCAAACTCGGATTCCTTTGGGATGGTGCCGGTAAGGTATACTTCCTCGTCAACGACGTCTTGAAGGTCACGATGACTGATAATGGTACTACGATCGTGGTACCTGACGACGAGGCGCTCTCGCCGGTCTGTGAGATCAAGACGCACACAGGAGCGGCAGCAGTCCAGACGGCCTGGATCGATTACGTCAAGGTCCGTGCCGATCGATAGGAGGGATGTGTTGAGTCACATTCCCTGAGGGACGGCTAACACTGTCGTAACCGCGACAAAATCAGGACATAAGAATAACGGGTTCGCGCTCGTGCCGGCAGGCATGAGGGTGACGCAAGAATAAAGAAGGCAAGTTGGTGCCAACTCACCAGCTTGCCTTTTTTATTGCCCAATTTTGAGACAAAAACCTTGTTTTGAAAGGAAAACAGCAATGCCAAGACCAACAAGTGCAACTGCCATTCAGCGGCCGGATTTGGCAGCGGTCGTAAGTGAGTTCGCCGACGATGCACTGCGGTACATCGGTCTGCAAGTAATGCCACCTTTCCCGGTGGCCAAGCAAAGCGCCGACTATCCGGTTTTTCCGCGCGAGGCGTTTACCTCTGTGCCTGACACCAGGCGTGCGATGCGGGCCGCCTATAAGCGAGGCGACTGGGAGTTCGAGACCGATAACTATGCTTGCGTCGAGCACGGCTGGGAAGAGGCGGTGGATGACGTTGAGCGGGCCTTGTACTCGCGATTCTTCGACGCCGAACTTGCCGCCACCAAGCGAGCTAGGGGCATCATCCTGCGGACTCAAGAGAAGCGCGTCGCTGACATACTCTTCAATGCGGGGAACTTCACGGCCCATCCCATTACACACGAATGGGACGACGCGACGAATGCAGTACCTATCAAGGACGTCAATGCCGCCAAAGAGGCTGTTCACGATCTGATTGGGATCGAGCCGAACACGTTGATCATCGCTTATAGCACATTCCACGACCTCGGCTTGTGCAACCAGCTTGTGGAACGGATCAAGTACACCAACCCGGCGGTGCAGCGTGGCAACATCTCGACCGAGTTGCTCGCCCAGGCCTTCGGCGTCAAACAGGTTTTGGTCGGCGATGCGATGTATAACGCGGCCAAGCAAGGTCAGGCTGCATCGATGGGGGCGGTGTGGTACAAGGAATACGCGATGCTCTGCCATGTCAGCGAGAGTCCCGACCTGACTGAGATTCCCTGCATCGGCCGCACGTTCCTGTGGACTGAGGATTCGGCGGATAATTTCATCGTCGAATCATACCGCGAAGAGCAAATCCGCAGCGATATCATGCGAGTCAGGCAGCACACCGACGAAGAGCTGATCGCTATCGATTGTGCGTACCTGTTGAGCAACATCACAACAATATAAGGTCCGACTGTGGTTTTGAGTTCGCCCGCGGCGGATAGATTCAATGGCCGTTCTATCATTCGATGACGTCCTGCGAAATCAGGCACAGGTTTTTTTAACTGCGCTGGGAGGACAGACCATCGTCTATCAGAAGTCCGCCGGCGGGGCAGTCCGGAGCATCGAGGCCATTGTGGACCATGTGACGGACAAGCCTGGTGAATCCGGTCTCGGATCGCCTCGCCTGGCAGGGCCTCGGATAAACGTCACGGTCAGGAATGATGTCACCCACGGGATAAGCACCGCCGATGATGGCAAGTTGATAGGTGATTCAGTCCAGTTGCCTCCACGCTCAGGAATCGCGGCCAAGTGGTGTCGGATATTGCGGATCGTCAGCCAGGATGCAGGAATGGTAACCCTTGAGGTGCAGTAGTGGCGGAGCCACTGATAACAATTCGCTATGACCAGCAAAAGCTCACGCTGTTCGAGCGGGTGTTGAGCGGCATACCTGGTGCCATGCCGAGAGCGGTCAGCCAGGGCATAAATCGCACGCTGATCTCGGCCCGGGCGAACATGGCCCGAGAGGTCAAAACCGAGGTGCCGCGGTTGACAATTGGTGGGATCAAGGCTGCCTTGAAGATAGATAAGGCGACGTTTCGGCGATGGGTTGGTCGCATTCTTTTGAGTTACCATCCGATATCACTACGATATTTCACCTATCGCCAGACCGAGGAAGGGGTGCCGTTCATGGTTCTTCGGTCGCGTGGACGTCTGATGGCCAGACGGGCCTTTCAGATGGTTAAAAAAGGCGAACGGGGTAAATCGGCGTTTATCCGAGGCCTTGCCGGCGGGGGCAAACCCGTTCTCGACTGGCGAACCGGCGAGATATTAAGCGGTCAAGGCAAGCTCGTGCCGCGACTGCCCATCTTCAAATTATTCGGTCCAGCCCTGACCGACCTTTATAAAGATATGCCTCAGATTGTCCAGCAGGTTGAAAAATATGCACTCGGAAGCCTCGAGCAGCACATTGAGGATCAGGTAAAACGCCAGTTGGCGAAGGTGCCGCGATGAGTACGCCGATCATCGAACAGATAGCAGAATGGCTCAAATCCGCGATCAATCAGATCAGGATTGGTGACGTCTACAATTGTGATTTGATTGCAGTCAGGCCCAAGCAGATCAATCTGACCGATGATCTCTTAAAGCAGGGCAATGTGCTGATCTTTCAAGATGACCCGAACCAAAGCGGTCTTACGCCGCAGGCAATCACCTGGGAACAGCCGTTTCTACTTCTGACAATGGTCTATGATAACACCAGTGATCCGATCGAGACCCAGATCAACTTGGTGCGCAGTGACATCGAAAAGCGGCTGGGTCTCGAGCTGTTGAATCCGGTTGCCGGCAAATACTGCGGCGGTCTGGCGGAATTTATCCAACTTGGAACGCCGAAGTACTTCGACACCGAGCGGGCGACGGGCTTCAGCATGACGGTGACAATACGCTATTCAGTTTGTGTGAATGACCCATACACTCTTGCGATTTAGGAGATAGAAACATGGCATTGACAGCGACCATAAATAAGAAGTTTCTGACCCAGTTTACCGGTCCTCTCGATTTGTCCACACCGATCGATGAGTTGAATCTCGACCGCAGCATCGTGTTCGCCAACGGCACCGGCGCTAATCAGGCCAATATGATCTTTCACGACCAACGGCCCTTGGCCGATGCGGCCAACGAGGTGCTTGATCTTTATGCCAGCGGTACTCTCAAAGATCCGCTCGGCACTCTTTTGACCCTGGCGAAGCTGAAGTTTTTGTTCATCAAGAACGGCAGTGCCGATGCGAATCTATTGATAGGTGGGGGGACCACGCCGGTCGGTCTGTTCAGCGATGCCAGCGACATCCTGAAGTTACCTCCAGGGGGACAGTTCGAGTGGACTGCACCCAATGCTGCGGGTTTGGATTTGACGACGAATAAGAACCTCAAGCTCGCCCACGATGGGACCGGCAGTTCAACCCTGACCTACGACATCATCGCAATCGGAATAGACTAGTCTCTGAGTCCGGAGTGTAGAGTCCGGAGTCTGGAGATTTTGGGCCAAAAATGTAATGGCACAAGCCATCCCTAAGAGGACTGAAGAACATCACCTTTTTCAAGGAGACAGATCATGGGATACGCAGGTATGAACATCACTTTGAGTGGAGCAAGCACGGGTGCGATCGGCTATCTTACCCGGATCGAATGGGACGGCCCACGCGCGGGAGTCATCGACTGCACAAGCTCGTCGAGTACCAACAAGTGGAGGGAGAAAATACCGGGTCTTAAAGATGCCGGCCGACTCACGGTTGACCTGATGTTTGCCAAGGCCTTGTGGAACAGCATCGTCACAGCGATCGGCGGGACGCCTGAGAACTGGACGATGACTCTTCCTGACACCAGCACACTTGTCTGTAGCGGCTTCATTGTTGAAGGTCCTCACGGCGGCGGCGCCCTTGAAGACCCCGTGGCTGGCAGTCTCACGATCGAATTGACCGGTCAGCCTACGTTTACGCCAGCCGCATAATAGTCTTTATCGAGTTGGCCCATCCCCAGAAGACAAGGGGATGAGTCACGGCGGGTCCGGATATATCCGTTCAAAAGAAAGGGGACATCATGGGCAGGTTGTACAGATACTTACGAACGATAGAGTACCCCCTGGCCGTCAGCGGCAAGAAAGGTGACATCAAGGAGCTGCCGAGTCAGGCGGACATCGAGCAGTTGATTCGATCCGGTTATATCGAAGTGGTCGATGACTCATATTGCCCGGGCGCCGATAAGAGATCGGCCACAGGTGAGTTGCATCCTGACGTTGCACAGTTCGAGTACCTGCGGGATGTGTTCCACCCGTTGGATGTTCGCGGCCAGGTGGGCGAGATACGCGCACTCGATCGATCGCGAGGTTTGGAGTTGGCGGCACAAGGTTTTGTCAGGCTCGTTGAAGATAAGGATTTGAAATGGCGTGAGCCATCCCCAAATGGAATGACTGTCGCCCCGTCAGTGGCGGTCGAATCGAAACAAGTTGAAAGGATTGATGATGAATCAGATAACCAAGGAACAATTGCTGGCTCAGCGTCTGAAGGTGCCGACTGAGTGGATCGACATACCCGGCGGCCAGGTGCTTGTGGCCGGCCTGACTGCCGCCGAATACGGCCAATACCAGGATGAGATTACCTCGGGCTCCGGGAATCGACGATCAGTGAAGTTCGAGCATTCACGTGCCATTCTTTTGACGATGGGTCTGCGTAATCCCGACGGCACGAGAATGTTCGGTGCCGCCGATATCGCCAAGTGCGATGAGTTGCCGGCGGCGATTGCCGAGCCGATCGCCGAGGCGATTCTGCGCCTATCCGGCGTGACCAGTGGCGCTCAGGAGCAAATCGAAAAAAACTCGTTGACGAACCCGAGCTGCGATTCAGGTACCGACTCGCCGGCCATCTCGGGTTGACGGTCGCCGAGTTAGGCGAACGCCTGACATCGCTTGAGTTGCATTCGTGGCAGATACTTGAACGGATCGAGCCGTTCGGAGAATCGGCCCAGAACCTGCGGTTCAGCGCCTTGATGTGCCTGGTTGCCCAAGTGTGGTCGGGCAAGAAGGGCCGCAGGCCAAGGATTGAGGATTTCCTTCGACTGTTCGAGCCGCGCTCTCCGATGAGTATCGACGAGATGCAGGATGCGATGAAGGACATGTTCTCCAAGAGATAGAGGTCTTATATGGGCGAAACCAAAGTCGGGCTCGAACTGTACGTGCGAGACAGGGCCTCCAGGGAGCTACAGAGCTTCAGCGGCATTGTCGGCAAGACGACCAGCAGCCTGAAGTCGCTGGTCGGCGGGGCCATGGCACTGGCCGGCGTAGGTGGCCTTACCTACATGATTAAATCGACCATGAACGCCATCGATGCGACGGCCAAACTCTCGGATCGCCTGGGCATCGCTACGGAAGATCTGCTCGGCCTTCAGTACGGGGCCAAGTTGGCAGGTGTCGGCACCGAGACGCTCAATAAGTCCCTGGAGACATTCAACCAGCGGCTGGGCGAGGTCCGCATGGGCACCGGAGAGGCCAAGGATGCCCTCAAGCTACTCGGCCTCAGCGCCAACGACCTGGTTATGCTCAGCCCCAGCGAGGCCCTGGGCCTGGTGTCGGACCGGATGTCAAAACTGAGCACTCAAGCCGACAAGGCTGCGGTTGCCAACAAGCTCTTCGGACGATCGAGTCGAGAAATGGCCAACTTCCTTGCGGAGGGTTCAGCAGGCATTCGGAAATCTCAACGCGAGCTTGAATTGCTCGGTGGTACGTTCAGTCGTTTCGATGCCGCCCAGGTCGAGGCGGCGAATGATGCCCTCGAGCGGATGGGCGTGGTCTTCAAAGGGATATGGCAAAAGGCCTTGATCCAAATGGCCCCGGTGGTAGAGGTTCTGGCGACGCGGTTTAACGAGGCAGCCATGTCAGGCGAAGGTATGGGCGTCCGCATGGTAAAGGTGATGGAGGTTGTAACCGAGAGCATCATGGCGGTTGCTGAGGCGATAGATGGCATTATAAGAGCAACAGGAAGAGTCATCAGTCCGCTTGAGACCGAGAAGAACGTCCATGAGACGGAGAAATCTGCACAAGAACAATACAAGATGATAATGGGAGACAAAGATCTATTTGCTTTTGAGAGGGTACCTGTTAAGGGTTTTTTGGGCGGTAAATTACCGCAAGAACCAAAAGACAAATTGCTCTACGATAAGCTATTGAAGAGTACTGCTGTTGACAAAGGATTCTTGCCGAAAGAAAGAGACATTCACGAAATCTTTGCAAAATTCTATAGGGACATCCGGATCGAGACCGCTGCGGGACAACTTGAAGAATCCAAATTGGGTAATATGAGGATCGGTGGAGGTCCTGGTTATGCCGGAGTTGTTGATATAGAGCAATCTGATGCTGTTGATAAGCTGACCGATTCGATAAAGCGGCAGGTTGAAGTCCTCGATATGGTCAATTCAGGCAGGGCCGGATCTATCAAACTGGCCGAAGCGATGATAGCGATCGAGCAGGCATGCGGCGCCAAAACGCAGATATCGATCGATAAGATTGCCGAATATGGGAAAACTCTTGATGATCTTAATCGCGCCGAGCAGGTCAAGCAGGTCAATGAGGTGATCGCCAAGTTGGAGGCGGAGGCTCAGGCCCTCGATTTGGTCATCGCCGGTAGGGCAAAATCTGTCGAACAGGCTCAGATGATGATCCAGATAGAATCGCTTTGTGGTGAGGCGATCAATCAGACCACAGACATGATGAATCATTATCAGGAAGCATTAGACAGTGTGGATGCGAAAAATGCGGAACTCGAGATCAGGAAGATGACCGACGCTCTCCAGGAGGAGTTGGAGGTTGCTAAGCAGTATGAGCAGTTCGGGCCGAATACCGAGAAGATTGTCAAGTTTCATGGATGGGCTGAAAAAGCTCGTGGCAAAGGTACTCCCGAATCAATTGAAATGACTGGTGCGTATGCCGCCCAACTCAAAGAGCTTGACCAGGTTCAGAAGCGGCGGGACGCCATTACCGCTATGGACGAGATGAACCAGCGGATGATCAGCGAGATCGAGATGGTGGGGCGCATCGGCCAGTCGTGGGAGCACGCACGGGATCGCACCGAGTTTGCCCGCATGGCAGCCATCCGTTACGGTGAAGGCACGTTAGAAGCCGCCGCGGCCATGGAGCAGTTCGACATGCGCATCGAGCAGCTCGAGATGGCCCAGCGCTGGATGGAGGTGGCACGCGGCATGGAAGATGCATTTGCCGGGGCGTTCGAGCAGATCCTGTTCGAAGGGGGCAAGTTCGGCGATGTAATGCAATCGCTCTTTCAACAAATTGCGATGGATATAATGAGGATACAAGCGATAAGACCGATATCGGAAAGTCTGGCTCCATCTTTGACAACGGCTGTTAGCGGCATATTCGGGGGTATATTCGGCGGTGGGAAAAGTGGTGGTGGAAGCGAAGCGGGAAGATCATACCTCGGCGGCGTGTTTCATAGCGGCGGCGTAGTCGGGGAGGGTCGAGTTCATCGTTCGGTGTCGGCCTGGTTGTTTGAGGGAGCGCCCAGATTGCATGAGGGATTGGCGCCGAGCGAGTATCCTGCCATCCTGGAGCGAGGCGAGACTGTGCTCCCAGCCGGTGTGGGCGTGTCGGCCCCCGCGGGCATGTCGGCTCCTACGATCATCATCAACAACAGTGGTACAGCCTTGAGGCAGGAGGCGGCCCCAAAATTCAATGGCCGCCAGTGGGTGATCGAGGTCATCGCCGATGACTATCATCGAGGAGGCAAGATGCGGGAGCTGATTGCGGGCCATCAAGCCTGATGAGGAGCATCCAGATGCTGAATTTTCCGTCACTGTCGAAAGGACCCTCATTTACCGATGAGTTCACCGATGATTTGGTAGCGGACCCGACGTTGAAATCTCCGTATGCTGACGGTCACGTCCTAACACGCGCATCTTACACGCTGGCCAAGAAACGATTCGTTCGTATGTTCAGATACCTGCAGCAGTCGGAAAAGGAGCTGATCGAGATATTTCAATCACAATTGAATGTTGGGGCCGAGTCGTTCAATTGGGTTGATGTGCCGACGAACGATACATACGAAGTACGCCTGGCTGAGAAGATATCCTTTCAGCGCGAGCCCGAGGATTTCACCTTGTGGCAAGCCAAAGTGATCCTTGAGGAAGTCTGATGCCCCTGGATTTGCCCGCCAATCTGATTACGGCCAAGAACCTGTTGCACACGAGTAGTGCATGGCTCAAGTGCGTCAAGATCGAATTCTCCGATGGTTCGATTGAACGACTCGTCCGCAATACTGAAGACATCTGCATCGGCAATGATACCGACTATTCCGAGATGGATTGCCTGACTCACTGGCGACTCGATGAGACGTCAGGTACCATCATTGTGGACAATGGTGATTTGAAACTCGACGGCACCGCCCAGCGTAATACGTCGCTGACGATGACTGGAGGCAAGGTTGATGTCGCCCAAGACCTGGATGGTGCCAATGACTACATCACCATATCATCTGTAGCGGGTCTCAGCGGATTGGCTGCCCTGACAATTCCGTTGTGGTTTAAGACCAGCGATTCCGGCACACAGTGTCTGATCGCCAAAGACAACTACGGTATCAGCGATGTGACGCGAGAATGGTTCATCGACATGTACGATTCGGGGAAGATTCGATTCTACTTGATGACCAACGAATGGTCGCATCGAATCGGAATAAAGACCATAGATCGATTCGACGACGGTCTGTGGCATTACCTCATCGCAACATGGGACGGCACATTCGATACTGGAGGCATGGCGATCTACATCGACGGCCGAAAGGTCGACGTCACGGTGGATAAAGCAGGCAGTTTCAATGGCCTGACCAGCCATACAGGCACGCCGGTGCGAATAGGTGTCTATCCGGTAGATAGCTATGCGTACAAGTTTGATGGCATCATAGATGACGTGCGCATCTACGACAGGGTTATTGGTGAAAAAGAGCGGCAGTACCTCTACAATTCCGGGGTGGGAACGGAGCTCGTACCGATCAAGTACACGGCCTTTCCGATCCAGATAGATCGGATCGAGCAGAGCAACAGCGGCGAGATACCGCAGTTGAGAGTGCAGATCGGCAACATCACCAGATTGCTCCAGTCGTACTTGGATGAGCTGGATGGCGGCCGGGGATCGATCGTCACCTTGACCTACGTCAATAGCGGCTTGCTTTACGAAGATTACTCGGCATTGACCTTTGAATATGAGTTGGTCAAGACGATTGCAACCGAAGACTGGATCACATGCATCCTCGGCGCATCGAATCCATTGACGAGACGTTTTCCACTGAACCGTTATTTTGCGAGGAGCTGCAGGTGGCTCTTTCGAGATGCGAATAACCTGGTCAGCACTGAGTGCGGTTATGTCGGAAAGACGATCAACAATATCACAATCAGTTCCAATGAGTATGTAAAGGTTCAGGCGAACGGTCACGGGTTTGTAACGGGCGACGTCGTCTATTTCGCGGAGGTCGGAGGGACAGTGGAATTGAATGGCAACCACTACTCGATCCACGTGCAGGACAGTAACACGTTCACCCTGGACGATACCGATGGAGCGGACTTCAGCGCCTATACCAGCGGTGGGATCGTCGGCTATTACGAATGCAGTCGTACCTTGAGCGATTGCGTTGCCCGCGGACAAGACATTCGTTTCGGTGGTTTTTGGGGACTCATTCCCGGAGGGGTGCAAATTGCGTAAAATGCAAATCGATGATCTGATAGGCAAGCCCTTTCGACTCGGAGCTGCCGGCCCCGCGGAATATGATTGCTGGCATCTGTGCAGAGAGGTGTCGCACCGGGCGGGGATCGAATTACCTGCAGTACCATCAGTGACGGATCCTATCGAGCGGGACTCGGCGATCAAAAGTACCAGTGGTCGTTTTCTGAAACTTGATCGACCGGAACCTTTCTGCCTGGTGACCTTGCGGATGCGTGGCAGACTAGTAACGCATATCGGCGTGGTGCTCAAGGATTGCCAGCGTTTCATTCACGCGGTCAGAGACATGTCAGTGTGCATCGAGAACCTTGAGGATTGGCGAGAGAGGATTGATGGCTACTACGAGTATATTGGGTAGCGATTTTGATTTGAAATTGAATCGCTTCAAGCAGGTCATGCTGGGTGAGTGGGCCAACAGGGCGAGCTTCTGCGATGAATCTGTGCATAATTCAGCCGTAGCTTTTACCGAGGAGGAGGTTGAATTACATTATCTGCCGTCGCATACGGTACAAGAACTTGTTTTGGTCACCGAAGGCAATTTCGTGCGAGGTTGGCTTCATGTTTTCATAAGAACGCCTGCCGAGAACGCTGATGATCTGGTGGTTATAGTAGGGATAAAAATGGACTATATAGGCGGAGGATATGTGGTATGGGACATGTACTACATCCCCCCAGGTACTGTGCAGGAGGTAGTGTTGTCCGGTATCAATTTGCCCGACGCAGGTGAACATACCTATTATCTATTGGCTCACAAGGCAGACATGTTTACAGAAGATATCGGATACGCTTACAACAGAAGGCTTGGCGTGGTAGAACACGTCGGCAAGTGAGAATGTAGAAGATCGGCATGAATGTATTAGACAGCAAATCCATTTTGAAGTTGAATCGTCTCAAACAGGTGATGTCGGGCGAGTGGATCAGCAGGACAAACGTGTGCGATGAAGCTATACACGATTCGGTCATAGCTTTCACTGAGGAGGAAGTCCAACTGACAACCTCGTCGACGAACACAGTGCAAGAACTCACTGTGAACAGCGAGGGCAACATAGTAGAGATCTGGGCTCGCATTTATCTGCGAACGCCTGTTGAAAACAGTGGTGACACGACAATTCACGTAGAAGTAAGACGAGATTCCACATCTGGGCCACTTGTGCTGTCTTTCACGGATGATATTCCTCCAGATAGCATAGTGGCACATACGACATGGGATGATGATTTGGCCGACGCGGGTGAACATACCTATTATCTGTTGGCTTACTTTGACGTATCGGGGAGTAACACTGCGTATGCCTACAATCGAAAACTCGGTACCGTCGAACACGTTGGGAAGTGAGAGATATGAGTTACTACATCATATACGAAGAGAACACCGGCAAGATCAAGAAACGGGTACGTTGCTCAAAATCATTGGCGGACAAACAACGGTCATCAGTAGATGATGAATGTATGGAAGTATCAAAGGATCAATGGCAGGCTATCAGTGATGTTCATCACGAGGTCGTGGATGGGCAAATCATGGAAAAATCTGGACCATCCAAGCCTGTTCCTGCCGCGACTATCATGGATA
>Ga0315293_10000332_pt1 | contig 42857 bp, 43 predicted proteins | sample YL17G13_20_MG_FD_203071 | JGI IMG/M metagenome (GOLD analysis project Ga0315293, IMG submission 203071) | Sediment microbial communities from Yellowstone Lake, YNP, Wyoming, USA - YL17G13_20 | ecosystem: Environmental > Aquatic > Freshwater > Lake > Sediment | place: USA: Wyoming | collected... | reverse complement strand
GTTCGAAGAAGACGCGGGTGATGTATGGGGCGAATTTGAGTTATAAGCTTTTGATGAAGTATTTGGATCATGTTGTGGCTGCTAGGTTTGCCTGTTTTGAGGAGGGTAGAGCCTGTTATGTGGTTACGGTTAAGGGGCGGGTTTTTTTGGAGAAGTATCGGGAGTATCAGCGTAGGAACAGAAGCGTTGAGAGGACGCTTAATGATGTTAATAGTAAGCGGAAGAGTCTGGAGAAGCTGTGTTCAAGCGGGTAGCCGCTAGGAGATTTCGTTGTTTTCCGCTGTTTTTTGTGGTTTTTTGTTGTTTTTCGCTGTTATTTTTGGCTGATTGAGGAGTTGACGTGAATGCGTAGTGTTCTGTTCTGGTTTGCCGGTTTAGCCTGCGTTTTGCTTGTTGCCTGTGCTCCAAGTTTGGTTCATGGTGCAGATGAGCATGATGCGGGTTTAGCTGTTGCCAGTGCAGAGTCGAGGGTTGCTGAGTGCTACAATTTTGCTTTAGATGCGGAGCGGGCTGGGGCGAACATTTCAGAGCTGCTTAGGATTCTGAATGAAGCTGGTGATCTTCTGTCTAAAGCTGAGCTTGCTTATGGTGTGGGTGATTATGATGGTGCTGCGACGTATGCGGCTCAGTGTGAAGGTCGGCTTGCAGGCTTTGAGGTTCAGGCTCAAGCTTTGCGGGACAGTGCGGCTTGGCAGCGTCAGTTGGATTTGATGGTTAATGTTGTTGGTTCGGCTGCTGGGGCGGTTGCGGTGTTGGTCGGCGGCTGGCTTGTCTGGCGATATTTGAGGAGAAAGCATGGGGCAACAGCTGGAGGTGCGGCGGCATAGACGTTCGCGAGTATCAGCTTCCGTTTCTGGTGGGTGTTGGGGTTTTGGCTTTGCTTGTGGCTTCGCCGGTTTTGAGTAGGCTGCTGGTTTATCCGAGGACAGAGTTTTTCACTGAGCTTTGGCTGTTGGGGCCGGGGCATATGGCTGAGGATTATCCGTACAACGTTACGCGGGGGCAGAATTACACGGTGTTTCTTGGTGTTGGGGACAGGTTAGGGTATTGTGGTTATTATCGGGTTGAGGTGAAGTTTCGGAATCAGAGTCAATCTATGCCTGAGAGTTTTGGGCCGCTTGGGAATCGTTCTTCGAGCGGTTTGCCCTCGCTGTATAGCATAGTTGCGTTTGTTGGGGATGAGATGGTTTGGGAGACGCCTCTGACGTTTTCGTTTGACTATTCTTATGATGAGGGGCTTGGGCAGGTGGAGTTTAACAGCTTGACGTTGAATGGTTCGGTGCTGGATTTGAGCGGCTATGTTAGCGGGTGGAATGTGACGAGAAGCGAGTTTTACGGTAACCTGTTCTTTGAAACATGGATATACAACGGAACCACAGAGAGTTTTCAGTATCACGAGCGGTTCGTTGGTTTACGGTTTAACATGACGTTGTCTTAGTTTGTTGGCTGGTTTGCGGGGACGTTATTTTCTGTGGTTTCTCCATTTTCTTATTTCCTTGGTGCTGTTCCATGATGGAGAAGTTTTTCTGATTTTGTCTGTCATCTTTGCGGCTTCTTTGAGCATGTTGGGGTCAAGTCTTCTTTTTGCTTCTTCCTCTGCGATTTTTGCGTTTATCGCTTGTCTTGCTATCTCGTTCCAGTCTATGTGGAGAAGAAGTTTCATCTTGCGGTAGGTTTCTTTGTCTACTCTCACGCTTATGGTGCTCATGTGAATCATTAGTGTATTTGCGCGAAGCCTTATAGAAATCTTATGAAAAAGTTGTGTGAGTCTGACAACATTTTGATGCTTGCGTGTTTCGTGTATGTCTTTGGGCAAGACATATGAATAGTTAAGACAAGAAAGCTGTATAATGCTTCGCACACAGTGTTACTGAGAGTGCTTGCTCATGGTGTTCAAGTCTGACGTGATACTTGCGGTAGGTGCACATCCTGACGATGTTGAGTTGGGGTGCGGTGGAACTTTGTGTACTGCTGTTCGAGCGGGAAAGAAGGTTATTGCGGTTTTCTTGACGAAGGGTGAGCGAAGTGGTGTCGCTGAGCTTAGGGCGAAGGAGAGCGTGGATGCGTTGTGTGTTCTTGGGGTTAATGATGTTCATTTTGGAAGTTTTTCTGATGCGGATATTCCGAGTTCGCGTGATGCGGTGGATTTTTTGGAGCAGTTCGCCATCAAGTACAGTCCTAGCCTAGTGTTGACACACACGGTTAATGATGTGCATCAGGATCACCGTCAAGTTGGATGGCTTTCGATTTCAGCGTTTCGGAACTTGGACAAGATTTTGGCTTATGAGACGCCGAGGGTGACGTCGAATTTTTCGCCTAACTATTTTGTGGACATTACCGGTTGTGTCGATTCGAAGTGGAATGCGTTGAAGTGCCACATGTCGCAGAAAACGAAGAGGTATCTGGGTTATGAGTCAATGGTTAACCTTGCTTCGTTCCGTGGTAGCCAGGTTGGCCTTCCTGCTGCAGAGGCTTTCGAAGTAGTGAAGTACGTTGAAAAGCGTTGACCAGGAAACGCATGAGAAAAAAAGACTTGTCGTGTCTGGGCATCAGCCGAACTATTTGCCGTGGCTAGGTTTCTTTGACAAAATGCTCCAATGTGACGTTTTCATTATAGAGGATAACGTGCAGTTTGAGCAGCAAGGGTTCGAGAACAGGAACAGGGTGAAGACGCTTCAAAAAGTCGTGTGGCTCACCGTTCCAGTTGAGCACACCGGGCAACCTATGCTGATCAGTGAAGTGAGGATAGCGAACAAGGCTGAACCAGACTGGGCGAAACGTCATTGGCTGACTTTGAAGTATAATTACTGTAAGGCTCACTATTGGGATGAGTACAGCAGTTTCTTTGAGGATGCTTATAGTCGAGAGTGGACGATGCTGATTGACTTGAACATGCATTTGATCAAGGGTATGATGCGGTTTTTCAACATAGAAAAGCCGTTGGTAATGTCTTCAACCTTGGACGTTTCAGAGCAGAAGAGCGAGAAAGTGCTTGCCCAATGCAAGGCGCTTGGCGCAACGGTTCATCTTTCGGGAATGGGTGGAAAAGGTTACTTGAATCTTGAGCGGTTTAAGGAAGAAGGCGTGGAAGTGGTGTTTCAGGATTTCAAGTATCCGGTTTATGCTCAGGTTCACGGTGAGTTTGTTCCTGACCTGTCTGCGGTGGATTACCTGTTCTGTGCTGGACGAAAGCCGTGGCGAACCGAATTCAGCTAGAGGAGGAATTGAAGAAAATGAGAAAGATTTCTTCTGCTTTCCCATATTTTGATGAGGAGAATCTTCGAGCAATTCTCAGAGACATAGAGGCGTCTCTGAAAAGTGGGGTTCTGACGGATGGTTCTCATGTTGGCAATTTTGAGAAAGAGTTTGCTGATTACTTGGGCGTCAAGTATGCGGTTGCCGTGAACTCTGGGACTGCTGCTCTCGAAATTGTGCTGAGGCATTATGGGTTGAAAGGGCGGGAAGTTATTGTTCCGACGAATACTTTTGTGGCGACACCTAACACGGTTTTGTTTGCTGGCGGTAAACCTGTTTTCGCGGACATTCGAGAAGACACGTTGTGCATTGATCCGGAAGATGTTAAAAGGAAGATTTCGTCGAAGACCGCTGGAGTCGTGGTTGTTCACATTGCTGGCTTGGTCTGTCCTCAGATGAGGGAGCTGAGGGAACTCTGCGAGGACCACGGCCTGTTTCTTATTGAAGATGCGGCGCATGCTCATGGAGCCACGTTTGACGGGAAGAAGGCGGGTTCGCTTGCTGATGCTGGCTGTTTCTCCTTTTATTCGACGAAGGTTATGACGACGGGTGAGGGCGGCATGATTACGACGGATGACAAGAGACTAGCTGAGGTTTCGCTTTGTTTGCGGTCCCATGGTCAAGACTCGCGCAGGATGATGGTTATGCTTGGACATAATTGGCGGATGACCGAGATTGCCGCGATACTGGGAAGACATCAGCTGAGCCATATTGAAGAGTTTGTAGCGAAGAGGAATCAACTGGCAAGGAGGTATGAGGCTCGGTTGGCCAGTGTGAAGGGGCTTTCCCTGTTCAAGACGCCTGCCAACATTAGACACAGTTATTACAAGTTCCCAACGAGAGTGGATGACAGGCTTGACGTGGAGAAGCTTGGTCTGATTTTGAAGAGGGATTACGGTGTTGAGACGGGCAACGTGTATTATCCGCCTTGTCATATGCACCCGTTTTACAGGGAGAATTTCGGTTTGAAAGAGGGCGATTTGCCTGTTTCTGAACGGGTTCTGAGGAAGGTCTTGTGTTTGCCCATGCATGTGGGTTTAAGTGAGGATGATGCTGATTATGTTTCTGATTCTGTGCGTTGCGCTATCGGAAAGTTGGAAGACAAGTAACTGTTAGGAAGACTGAGCTTGTGGGAAGAGGCGTTGTTTCGCGTTTTCCGCTGCGAAAGTCTGAGTTGGACAGGTTCAAGTTTGGTCGAAGGGCTTATCTTTCTGTTGCCAGTTTAGCTGGCGGTTCTTCTCTTTGTCTTGATGTGGCTTGTGGTGCTAAGCCGTTTCCTGATGCGCATGTGCTGTGTGATTTGAATTTGGAGCGGGTTCCCGATAGGAGTATGAGGGAGCTTAAGACGGATGGGAAGCCTTTCGTGGTGTGTGACTGCCGTTTCTTGCCGTTTAAGGATAAGGCGTTTGGGTTTGTGACAAGCTATTATCTTCTTGAGCATGTTGACGATCCGGTAAGCATGTTTAAAGAGTTAAAACGTGTTTCGGAGCACGGCTATATTCAGTGTCCATCTTGGTTTAATGAGATCATGTACGGTGAAGACGTGCACAAGTGGATCGTGGTCAAACGTGAAGGTAAACTCTACATTAAGTCGCTCGTTGGGAAGCATCTTAGGCTAGGGTTTGTTTTTCATAGGTTGTATCGGACGGGGGTTTGGCAGGTTTTGCATGCGGTTCTTGATGAGACTCTGCATTTGTTCACGATTCGGTACGAGTTTTAGAACGATCTTGGTGACGTCATGAGCGACAAAATCATTCGATCTTCAAGACCGTATTTTCCGAAAGAAGACATAGACCGACTACTAGTGGATATTCGTGAGGCTTTGGAGACAGGCAGGCTCAGGAACGGGAAGAACCTGTCTGAGTTTGAAGGATTGTTCGCTGAGTACATTGGCGTTAAGAACGCTGTGGCTTTTGACTCTGACGGTGACGCTCTCGAAACGGCGCTTAGGTATTATGGAGTTGAGAGCCGCGAGGTCGTGGTCTGCACGAACAGTTTCATCTCTATGCCGAACAGCGTTGTTTATGCTGGGGGTAGGGTGGTTTTTGCAGATATCCGAGCTGAAACGCTTTCGATGAGTCCGGATAGTTTGAGGAAATGCATTACGAAGAATACCGCTGGTGTAGTGGTTACGCATATTGCTGGTTTTCCTAATCCTGATCTTAAGGAGATAATGGAGATTTGTGATGATCGTGGGCTATTCTTGATTGAAGATGCTACGCATGCCGTAGGCGCGTTGTATGAGGGAAAGAAAGTGGGCACTTTTGGATGTGCGGCGGTTTTCGCGTTTACTCCGACAAAGGTTTTGACAACGGGAGAAGGCGGAATGCTGGTAACAGATGACGAGAAGTTGAATGAGGAAGCTAGAAGCTTCAGATTCTATGGTTCGGGGAAGGGGAAGACAAGTTTCGTTAATGTTGGCAGACACATGATGCTGCCAGAAGTCTCAGCCATTCTGGGAATCTATCAGCTTAGAAGGGTTGAAGAGTTCATAGCGAAGAGAAACGACGTAGCGGATATCTATAACAAAGAGTTGGACAAGCTTGATTATGTGAGAACGGTAAAATATGCTAAGAACTCTAGGTGCAGCTACTATAAGTATCCGTTAACGCTTGGCGCGGAAGTGAACAAGGCAAAATTCACTAACGAACTGCTAAAACAGCATGGTGTTGAGACAGGAAACGTCTTCTATCCGCCATGTCACATGCAACCAGCCTATGATAAAGTGAAAGCTGAAGGTTTGAGTGTGGATTTGCCTGTTTCTGAAGAGGTTCTGGCGCGAACGATCACTCTGCCGATGCATGCGGGAATGAATCGCAAAGACGCTGAGCATGTTGTTGAAGGCGTGCAGGTCGCCTTGGATCGTTAATTTGCTGAGGTTTGGATGAAGAATTATGCCTGGTCGTTTTTCTAAGATACTGGTCACAGGTGGCGCGGGTTTTATTGGCAGCCATATCGTTGATCGGCTTCTTAATGATGGTTTCGAGGTTACGGTTCTTGATGATTTGTCTTCTGGACGGTTGGAGAATCTGTCTCAGAGTGTGCACAGGAAAGAGTTTCAATTGGTGAAGGGTGACATAAGGGATTGGAGCCTTGTCAAACAAGCAGTGAAAGGTGTAGATGCTGTTTTTCATGAAGCTGCGTTTGTCAGCGTTGTGCGTTCTGTTGAGGAGCCGTTGTTGGCGAATGACATTAATGTTGTTGGGTCGTTGAATGTTCTGAAAGCTGCGGCAGATCAGGGCGTGAAACGGTTTGTCTTTGCTTCTTCGGCCGCAGTCTATGGTAATGCTTCTTCAATTAAAATCGCTGAGGACGTTATTTCTTGTCCGATGTCGCCTTATGGAGTTTCTAAGCTGTCAACTGAACTGTACGCGAGGTATTTCCACGATGTTTGCGGGCTTGAAACGGTTTCGCTTCGTTGTTTTAATGCGTATGGTCCTAGACAGAATCTTGATGAGCAGTCTCCATATAGTGGAGTGATAAGCATCTTTCTGAGCAGGTTGTTCAAGGGTTTGCCTATTACGATTTTTGGGGATGGTGAACAGACAAGAGATTTTGTTTTTGTAGAAGACATTGTTGAAGCGAATATGCTGGCGTTGAATAGCAAGAGTGCTTCAGGCGAGGTTTTCAACATAGGTAGCGGCACAAGTGTTAGCATAAATCAAGTCGCAGAGACTATGAAGGAAATATTGAAAAAAGATAATCTGAGGAATGCGCATGACAAACCTCAACCGGGCGACATCCGTCACAGCTGCGCAGACATAAGCAGAGCCAAGAAAGAGTTGAATTATCGACCTAGCTTTCGTTTTGATCAAGGCGTAAAGAAGCTTGTAGAGTGGTATTCCAAGACGCATAGGTGAGGGATTGAATTTTGAGTAAAGGAAAATTGAGAGTCGCGATTATTGGCCTGGGTGAGATGGGTCTCGTTCACGCGGGCATACTAAATGTTTTGCCAGATGTAGAGCTTGTCGCCTTGTGAGAGAAGAGTGGCCTTATTCGTAGATTCGCTAAGAAAGTGTTCAAGGAATTGGAGGTAGTTGACGATCTGGAGAAACTTGCCGGATTGAATTTAGGTGCGATTTACTGACAACGCCGATTCCTTCATATCATCATGCTGCAAAGGCAATTTTGGAAGGCGTTATCTTGCGAAACTCCAGTCATTGCAACCAATGTTGGAGCTGTTTCCGAAATGGTTCGCGTTAGTCGAAACGGATTATCATTTCCACCAAACAACATTTCCCGTTTAGCGGAATCCATCCAGTCCTTGCTTGACAGGGAAGATGTCAGAACCAAATATGGTCGAGAGGGCAGAAAATCAATAGTCGAAAATTTCTCGCATTATGTCATTGTGGGACGACTTATCAAAATCTATGAAGGAGTCCTACGATAAAAAGTCGGTGAGATAAGATTGGATCTTTGTAGCATAATTATTGTTACTCATAATAATCTTCATTATACCAAGCAGTGCCTTGAAAGTATCATCAGAATCACAGATTATTATCCATACGAATTGATATTAGTAGATGCTCACAGCACAGATGGTACTTTGGAGTATTTGAATTCCAAGCCAGAATTCAAATTGGTGAAATTGGAGAAGAATTATCCTTATTCCTACAGCCTTAACAAAGGGATCCAAGTAGCGAAAGGCGAATATTTGTGCTTCATGAATAACGATACTATTGCTGTTGAACCAAAGTGGCTCAAAATACTTGTAGACTGCTTGGACAAAGATGTGAAAATAGGTATAGCAGGACCAAGGCTCTGCAACCAGGATTTGTCAATCACTCGCACACGCGGACACCAATTAATCGAAGGAAATCAATTGCCACGATACATCTTACCTGATGGTCGCCATGTGCCTATTTGGTCATCAGACAACACGATCACGCCTTGCACATACGTGGTTGGTGCGTGCTTTGTCATAAGGCATAAGCTTATCGATGTTGTCGGGCTTTTCGACGAAGGGTTATTTTTTGCCTACGATGAAACCGATTATTGCGTACGGACATGGAAGGCTGGCAAGAAAGTTGTCTGCAACACTTGGGCTAAAGTCGTCCACTTAGGATTTAAGACAACAAAAGCTGTGACAGACAAAGACTATGATTATGACATTCATAACTATGAAGATCCTGAAAAGAGGTTCTACGGAAAGCATACCTCAAAAGATTTCGAAATGATTCTTAGGCAAGCTAAAGGATCAGCCCGTTTCTGGGTATGGAAAATTCTGTATAATACAGATAGGTTTTTAGGTTTGATTAGGCAGGGCATTGCAACTATTCGTGAAGAGGGTTTCAGGATTTTTGTGAGTAGAATGGCACATTATCTTTTCCATGGCAGGAAAGACAGAAGGACGTAAAATTGGTTAATCCTTTTTGATTTGGTGAAGCAGATGTCTAGTTCCATTGGAAAAAGCGAGTCACCGCTGCAAAATTCAAGATCCGAAGGTCCCCTTGTAAGCATAATCATCACATCCTACAATTACGGGCGCTATTTGGCAGGAGCTATTGAGAGTGCATTAAAACAAAACTACAAAAACATTGAAATCATCGTTGTCGATGATGGCTCTACAGACAATACAAGAAATGTGGCAAGCAACTATCCAGTACGCTATGTTTTTCAAAACAATCAAGGCGTGGCCAATGCTAGGAACAACGGAATCAAACTCTCCTCAGGGGAGTTTTTCACTTGCTTGGATGCAGATGATGAACTTGCCTCCAATTACGTACAGAGAACCTTGGAAAGAATACTTCGAAACCCCTTCATAGGGTTTGTCTCCGTAGGAAGTAGAGTATGGAGTGAGAATACGCATCTAGAGGATTTGTGGATACCCAGACCGAGAAGGGAATTGTGCAAATACAGCCTGTTCGGAGGATGGAATGGACCCTTGTGTTCTGTATTAACTCGTAGGGCAGCCTTTGAGAGTTTGGATTATGGATTCGACTCCAGTTTGCAGGTATACGAAGACCTAGATTTTTATCTCAGAGTGCTCCTCAAAGGATGGAAAGGCGAAGCAATTTCTGAACCCTTGATGTGGGGCAGGCTCCACAAAGGCTCGCGCAATGAAGCTCCAAATGAAATCAAAAAACACGTCGAAAGTCTCATGAACAGGAAGTATAGGTTCATAGAACCATACAAGAAGTTATACTCTTTCTATAGAAGTACATTTGGCAGGCTGATTTCATTGATGAGTCACCCAGTTCTGTATTTGAAGGGTTTTCAAGAAAAAGTCAGAATTCGCACTTGGATAATAACCTACCAATGGAACAGTCAAATAGAAAGAGAAAACGCATGGGAATATGCCTCCGAAATCTCGAGGACAATTGACAAACAAATCGATTGGTCATACCATAGAGAAATCGGCAATTACCATCAAAGACGACTGGGAATCGTCAAGTCCAGGTTGTTGAAAGCATTCCAAGATGATGCTCGCGAAGAGTACAAAATGATGACGCAAAAATCACTTGTTAGCATAATTATTCCAACGTTCAACTATGGACATTATGTTGCTGGCACTATAGAAAGCGCCTTGAAACAGACGTATCCAAACACAGAGATCCTTGTTATAGATGACGGTTCGACAGACAATACAAGAGACATTGTAGGGCGGTATTCAGTAAAGTACGTATACCAAGAAAATCAAGGAGTCTCAGCTGCCATGAATAAAGGAATAAAAGAATCTCATGGGGACTTTTTCGTATGTCTGGGTGCAGATGACAAACTCTACCCCGAATACGTCAGAAAAACAATGATCAGGATTAAGGAAAATCCAAAAATCGGATTTGTCTGTACCGGTTCAAAAGTCTTCGATGAGGAAATGGGGTTGTACAATATTTGGATACCGCACAAAATACGCTCCAAATATGCCCTTTTCAGCGGATGGGTGGGAGTATTGGGATCTGTTCTCACCAGACGAGCAGCCTTTGATAGCCTTAGCTCTGGTTTTGACACAAGTCTACCGTTATATGAAGATCTCGATCTTTGCTTCAGACTGCTTAGAAAAGGTTGGCAAATAGGAGAAGTTCCTGAACCACTTCATTGGTACCGAATACACAAAGGTTCACGCAATTCTGCTGAAGCCGGAAGGAAAAGATACACTGAAAAGCTAATCAACAGAAAATATGGCTTTATAGAGCTTTACAGAATATTCCATGTCGTCTTCCAAAGAACAGTCGGCAGAACAAAATCATTGATAGCCTATCCATTCGAATACATGAAGGGAATAAGAGAGAAGATAATAATCAAAATCTGGATGAGGTCCTGCCATCCAAAAAGTCACGAGATTGACGAAGCTCAGAAATTGGTTGAGGAAATCTCGTTAACAATTGACAAGCAGGTAGAATGGTCTCGAAATCCGTCACTCCATGATTATTATGAGAGACGACTGAGAATTCTGGAGTCTTATCTGCGATTTATGATTTCAAAAAGAGAAACTCCAACAAGGTCATACGTGTGAATTGGGTAAGCAACCTTAATCTTTTTTTTGGTAACTCTTATGGAACCGACAGTGTCGATTCTTTGGCTTAACCACAACAGCTCCAGTTTTGTCAACTTGGCAATGGAATCTCTTAACGCAGTGAGAAAACTGGAATATTCAAACTGTGAACTAATTGTAGTAGACAATGGCTCTACCGATGATAGCCAGATTACCATCAAGAACTTTGTTGAAAAGATCAATGTCAGCCACAAGTACATGCGTCTTGACAAAAACTTGGGTTTTACAGGTGGAAACAATGTTGCCTATGCGTCTAGAAATGCCGAATGCAAATACGTTGTTCTCCTGAATAGCGATGCAGTTCCGCAAAGTGGTAGCCTAAGAAAGCTAGTAGACGCAATGGAAAAAGACGCGACTTTAGGCGCAGTTCAAGGTGTTATACTTGACTACAATGGAAGAAAAATAGATACAGCAGGAGACTTTCTTAGCGAGATATTGGTCACTTATCCCTTATTCGAAGGAAAACGCCCTGACTCTTTAAGGAAGCCAGTCTACATTACTTCAGCTGACGGCGCGTACTCAATATATAGAGTTGATGCAATCAACAAAACAATGAAGCAGACTAATAAAATGTTCGACGATTTCATATTCGCCTGCTATGACGATTACAGTCTTGGACTGAGGCTCTGGAATAGCGGATTCAAGGTCAAAACACTTCCGATAATCACAGCCAAACATAAAAGAGGCTCATCGTTTAGGAAAGTTAAGCCACTCCTAACTTATCTGTACATTAGGAATTGGATTATATTGAATGAAATATCTAATAGTCGATATAGAAACCTGCTAAGACTGCTGTACTTCAAACAACTGTCAGCAAGTTTTATCTCAGCGATTGCAAAAATCAAAGCAGACCCTGCATCTTTGGAATACTCGCGGATACTAACAAGGGCAGTTGTAGATGGCATGAGAATTGGTAGTGCCAGAAAGAGACTTGGAGAAAGAATCAACCTATACAAAGCACCTGTGCTGCCGATAGATGCCTCTGCCGCACTTTCTGGGTTTGCTATTAGCCTTAGACTGGCTAATATGCATGCTGAAAAAGAACTGCAGAAGATAGCTTGTTAAAATATTCCCGAATAAGTGCAGATCATTATATATCAATTTGCGTATCACAAATCAGCAACCAAAGGCAAACTATCATGCATCAGCTAATGTTGACATTCGATATCGAGGATTACATAGATCCAAATGAAGTGGTTGCTCTCAGGATCATTCTGAAGTTGCTGGAGAAACATAAACTGAGAGCTTTGTTCTTTGTCACTGGACACATGGCTGAAAGACTCAAAACTTTCCCGAGAGTCCTTGAACTGCTTGAGAAGCACGAAATAGGTTTTCACTCATCTGGTCATTCGGTTAGGCCAACAATTCCTGAATACACAGATGTGGAAAACTACAAAGAAGCACAAGCTATCTCACTGAAAAGAGAGACGTCACGCATAAACCCTTTGACCGGTGAAGTTGAAGGAGAAGGTGGCATTTACTTTCTCCAAGATCTTTTTCATGGTAAAAGAATTGAAGCGTTCAGAGCTCCTGGAATGAGTTGGACGCCGCCGAACTTGGAAGCTCTGACTGAAGTCGGAATAAAATATGACTTTTCGTCCAACGTAACGATGTCAACTCCCATCCAGCATGAAGGAATCACCTTCTACCCTTACACGTTCACCCAAACCTGGGAAGGCCGTTCTTCAGATTATAGCTGTCTTCTGTTGGCATTGTTGAAGCGCCAGATTTCCGTTTTCGACTTGCATCCGACACTGTACGTAAACCATCGTATGTGGGATTCTATATATTATGAAGGGAACCCCAAGAGACTTCTTGGAGCGACTGAGAGATCATATCAAGAGTCACAGTCATATTTTGACGAGTTTGCTCGACTGCTGAAGTTCATCAACGCTCTTCAAAAAACGAGATTGATAAGAGTAGATCCAAATCTTCGCAAACCAACTGCTGATCTAATCGCAAACAAGGATGATGTTGAAAGATACTATTCATGTAGTATGCGATGGCCGATAAAATTCTTCAACTACTATCCTAGGTTTTTACATGATCACTTTTCTAGGTTCTTTGAGAATGCGCTTTGTTAAACATGATTGTTCAAATAGATTTAAAACCAAAGTCTTAAGAAGCTGATTCTGGCTTTTGCACCACTTGAACCGTAATCAGTTAAGAAAGAAAGGACCCAAAATCCAGAATGCATAAGAAGGAAGCTAAGGAAAAAGCGATAGATATAATCGAAAAGTACTGGCCTGCTGACATGTATTACACGTTTAGAAGAGATTGACATCCGGATCATAGGGCGACAAACCAGATTGTGTGTCATGCGTTGAAGCAGTTGAGGTATGCGGGATCGTATGAATACACCATCACATACACGTATGCCCATCTGGGTCCGGTGGTGGAGAAGTTCCTGAGCGTTCTCAGAAGAGACGAGTTTGAGGAAGACATCTCAGCGTTCCTCAGTCTGAAAGAGAGGGTGCTTGACGAGTACAAGAGCGAAATGACAATAATCTCGAGGAATCAAAAAGAACCTCTTCACACTAGCGTAAAAAGATTCTTGAAGAAGAAAGAGATATTCCACGAATCGAACTAGCACACAAAAGATTTAGCATGCATCATTTCTGACATTAAGCTGAAATAGAAAAGAAGTCGTTCTTTCGACTGCTTTTTTATTGAGTTTGGATTGACATCACGAGGAAATGCAATATTGAATGTGGGGAGAAAATGGTAGAGCTGTTGATGTTGCTTTTTTTCCTGTTGTTCACGCTTTTTGTTGGGATTTACGGGATTTACTTTGTCTGTGTCAGTGTCTGGGCGAAAAAACCATGGGGACTAGCGATTGACAACAACTTCCAACCCAAGGTGTCAATTCTCATTCCTGTTCACAACGAAGAAAAAACTATAGTGGACAAGCTGAGAAACATCAAGAGCGTCGCATATCCTAAAGAAAACATCGAAATAATAGTGACTGACGACGCTTCCGATGATGGTACTCTGCAGAGGGTGAAAAGTTTCGTAGAGCTCAACCCAGACCTCAACATCAGGGTTGTCGAACATAGTCTGCGGACGGGCAAATCGGTTGCTTTGAACAGGGCTTTGCCTTTTTCTTCAAACGACGTGGTCATAGTTTCTGACGCAGACACCCAGTGGCCTGAGGATGTGCTTAAGAAGACGCTGCCTTATCTTATGGATTCGAAAGTCGGGGCAGTAACGTGTGGAGGGGTAAACAGAAACAGAGGTGAAACCTGGGTGACAAAGGGTGAAGATACTTACCTGCATTTTACTAACTTGATAAGGCTCGGCGAATCGAAACTTCATTCGACCATAAGGTTTGAAGGAGGGTTCTGTGCTTTCAAGAAGAAGGCCTTCGACGAGTTTGACGCAGAAACGGGATCAGACGATTCTGGCACGGCCTTAGAGGTTGTTCAGCGGGGATATAGGGCAATAATGGTGCCCGACACGGTCTTCTACACGACTTTCCCAACTGTTTTTACTCAGAAGCTAAAAACGAAGGCACGACGCGCAACTCAACTGATGAGTCTATGGGTAAAATGCTCCAAGCTTCTGTTTAAAAGGCAGCTTCTTCTTCCTAAAAAAATCGCTAACCCTGAAATGCTATTGTTCATTTTCAGCCCAATGATCCTTATAGGCTTGATTGTAACAGCAATATCCGTCATTCTTCTTTCTCCGTTCTCACTTTTCAGCTTTAGCATTCTTGCAATTATCGGTTGCCTTCTAGTTTTTGCTCGAAGAGCATTCGTTGAAATTGTTATTGATAATTTGATTCTATTCTACGCATTGACGTCCTTGCTGCGGAGAAGACGTTACACTGCTTGGGAAAAACCGTCATCTTAGATTTGTGAAATGCTGGTGATTTGAATGATTGGAGTCGAATTCATTTGTCTAGGCAGCGCGCGCGGTTTTCGTCTGAAGAAGATACGCAGTTGCTCATCGGTTAGTGCACAAGGAAGTGCTTCTTCGACGAATGGACGTTCGGAGGCAAGATATTGAGCGAGCAAGACTTCAAGGTTGCCGTTGTCGGTTTGGGCAAAATGGGTCTAGTGCATGCTAGCGTGCTAAATGTCTTGCCTGGCATCACTGTCGCTGCGGTGTGTGAGAAAAGCCGTTTTGTTCGGAGGTTTGCAAGGAAACTGTTCAAGGGAATTGAAGTTGTTGACGATGTGGAGAAGTTGGTGAAGCTTGGAATCGACGCGGTCTATGTGACAACACCAATTCCTTCGCATTTTTTCGTTGTCAAGAAAGTCTATGACCAAAGGATTGCCTCAAACGTTTTTGTAGAAAAGACGCTTGCGCAAAACTATGACCAATCAAAGCAGCTTGATGAGACGGCGAGTCGTTTGGGAGGCGTGAATATGGTTGGCTATCTGAGGAGGTTTTATGTGACTTTCAACAAAGCCAGAGAATTGCTGTTGAACGATGAGATTGGCAGAGTTACATCATTTCGGGCATTTGCCTATTCTTCGGATTTTTTTGGAACAAAGAACGAACCAAAGACAACCCAGCCCAGAGGAGGAGTTTTAAGGGACTTGGGATGCCACGCAGTGGACCTGGCTCTATGGTTCTTTGGGAATATCCAAGTGATTCCAGTTCAACCGATGCAAACTAGTGGTCGTCCAAAGAATTCGGTTAATTTCAGGGTTGAAGGCTCTGCCTTGGAAGGCGAGTTTGACATCTCTTGGTGCATGGGAGAATATCGTCTGCCTGAAGTTGGCTTCTCCATTGTCGGATCTGGAGGCAGATTAGAAGTGAACGACGACCGAGTGAGGCTTACTTCGAAAGGAGGGCACTCTTTTGTCTGGTATAGGCATGATTTACATGATAGTGTCCCCTTTTTGCTTGGGCTTCCGGAATACTACCGGGAGGATCTGCACTTTGCGAACTCTGTTTCCAACGGGAGCAAAGCCGATCCTAGCTTCTCAGCCGCAGCGAAAGTGGACAAGATCATAGACGATGTCGAAAAGGCTGGTGGGATAGATTAAGCAAAACACTAAGGCTTTGTTGGTCGGGGACAACCCATTTCACAGCATAAGTCATTTGTCGCAAGAGAGGACTCGTAATAGGGACAAGACTGTGGCTGTACCTGAACTAGCCGCGGACTTGATAATCACTGCTGTTGACAATGGCGCAAACGGCTTCATGTTTTCTGTAAGCGAGACAACTCTGGCAATCCTCAAAGCTCTGCGGGAAAAAGAAAGAATTAGCCAGTTGGGCCTATACGCCATCGTACCATATGCGTACGAATACGTTAGAATGTCCACTCAAGTCGGCGGGATTTCTGGCTTAACAAAGAAAGTTGTAGGCCGAATTGTGTCTACAGGAAACCTAGAGGCTTTAGCAACAGGGTTCCTTGGCTTTCTTTTGACTGATCCGAGACGCTTGCTGAAAACATATTTGATTTATGAGATCGGCAGAATAAGAGCCGGAGCCGGAAGAAAATTAGAGTTGGAATCGGTTATGCTCCATGAAGTGATTACCGATCTGGCTCTGGCTCTGAATTTGGGCTCGATTTTCAAGGCACACATCGACTACATGTTAAAGCTCGGAATCATTCCAGGCTTTAACACCTGCAACTTCGTGTATCTAGTTGATAAATTCAGCGAGTGGAATATTGAGCTGGAACAAGTGGTGGTGGCCTCTCCTTTCAACAAAGTCGGTTTTCAAATGACAACCTCTCAAGAGAACAATGAAGCGGCTTTGAGGAGGTTGCCAAAACCGATTGTCATAGCGATAAGTGTGCTGGCCGCTGGGTATCTGAAGGTTCCTGAGGCTGTGGATTACGTTGCGAGGCTGCCTAATATCAAGGGTTTGGCCGTAGGTGTTTCAAAGGAGGCCCACGCTAGGGATACTTTCAGGTTTATTAGAGAAAGGCTTGATGACTGAAAACGTACAAGAGAATACTGGCCGTTGGATCACTTCCGTGAAGTTAGGCCGCATGCGAAAACTCTCAAAATAAAATAGTCTCGGGATAGCGAGATAGTTGAATTCACTCTTACGTGCCAAGTTTCATTACAGCGAATCTGAGTCGAAGGCTAAACCCAAAATCACGATTGGTGTTTGCGTTAGAAATTGCGAAGACTCAATAGAAGAAGCCTTCAGAAGCATACTTGTCCAAGGCTTTCCGCATGAACTTATGGAATTAATATTTGTGGATGACGGTAGTGAGGACAACACTCTTTCGATAATCTGTGACTTAAGTTCAAAGACTAACATACCTGCACTAGTTTACCATACCAAGTGGCAAGGGATTGGTCACGCCAGAAATACTGTCATAGCCGCCGCAAGAGGTCAATACATCATATGGGTCGACGGCGACATGGTCCTATCAGAAAATTACGTTCAGAAACTTGTGGAGCTGATGGATTCAAATCCCGAATTGGGCATTGCGAAGGGGAAACAGTCGTTAGAGCCTCTTGGAAACAAGCTTGCAATTTTGGAAACTTATGCGCGTGCCGCTTCCAGAATGATTGATTACCGATCAAAACCTGATCCATCTAAAGCCCTTGGAACTGGAGGAGCAATCTACAGGGGTGACGCGATAAAGCAGGTGGGTCTCTTCGATGAGAAGTTAAGAGGGTATGGCGAAGACTGGGATTTTGAGCTTAGAGCTAAGGCTGTGGGCTGGTCTCTGTGTGCTACAGATGCCAATTTCGTCGATTATGAAAGAAAAGGAGTAACATGGAGATCCTTGTGGCGTAGGTACTGGCTGCGAGGTTACTATACACATTGCTTTCTGCACAAGAACAAGGGACTAATCAAACACACGAAAATGAATCCACCAGTGTCTTTCTTCGCCGGGCTTCTTCAATCCTTTCTCTTGTTCAAAATGACGAACCAAAAAGTTGTATTTCTATTGCCTTTTGAATATTTCTTAAAAACAACAGCGTGGTATGTGGGATTTCTGAATAGCCATTTTGCTTCCTATGAATATAAAAGCTCTTGAGTTTCGGAGTTAATGAGGATTGAACGACATAGTCAGCGACAAGGTCAAAGTCACTGTAGGTATGTGCGTAAAGAATTCAGAAGATGTCGTGAGGAAGGCTATAGACAGCGTACTTTTTCAAGGTTTCCCCCATAAGTCAACAGAACTTATTATCGTAGATGGCAATAGTAGGGATAAGACTCTTAATATTCTTAAAGAAAGCTTGGCAAGTACGGACCTGAAGTTTCGCATATTTTCTGAAAACAGTGGGCTAGGAATGGCCAGACAATTGGTGGTGGAAAAGGCAAGAGGTGAGTATATAGTCTGGGTTGACGCTGATATGGTTTTGCCTCAATCGTATATTCTCAATCAGGTCACCTTCATGGATAACCACCCCAAGGTAGGTATTGCATCGGGAAAATACGCAATATACATTGGACAAGGAACAGCTGCGGATTTAGAGAATATCGTGTACGCTGTAGATTCAGCATACGGAGAGAAAAGCGCCTCAGAGTTTGGGTATTTGCCTGGTACTGAAGGATCGATCTTCAGGGTGAAGGCTATTCGTCAGATTGGCGGTTTCGATATTCGCATGAATGGTGCAGCAGAAGATACTGAAATTGCTTATCGAATGCGCAATAACGGCTGGGAATTAGCTAAAACGAAAGAAATGTTTGTTGAATCAACGCGTACATCTTGGTCCTCACTTTGGGCTCAATATGTTTGGTACGGTCGTGGCGGTCATTTCATTTTTCACAAACACGGCAAAGCAATCAGTCTTTGGAAGATGACGCCAATAGCGGGCTTCTTAGCTGGTCTCTTGCGTTTTCCAAAGGCCTACTTGCTGGCACATAGGAAAGTTATTTTTCTGTTGCCTTTTCACTACACTTACAAAAGGATAGCTTGGTTTTTTGGCTTTATAAGTGCCCATCTAGATGGGTATGGACATTTTAGGAGTTGATTTTCAGCAAGTGCCTTGGTTTTTGGTACATGTATCGTGGGGTGGAATTTAATAATTGCAATCTAAATCAAAAAGAAAGTTCTCTGTAATGTCTCTGGAGATGAGAAGATGATGAAAGTAGGTTTGATAGGCTGCGGTATGGTCGCCCGTCTTCATATGAAAGCTTACGAGGCAATGAAGAATGTGCAAGTCGTTGCTTTGTCAGACATGGATATCAAGCGGGCTCAAACTTTTGCGAAACCCTATGGAATTGAGAAGACGTTTTCGAATTATTTCGATCTTTTTGCTCTAAAGGATTTGGATTTTGTTGATATATGTACTCCTACATCGACACATGAAACAGTAGTTCGCGATGCTGCAAAATCTGGAATCAACGCTCTGATGGAGAAACCTATGGGTCGAAATAGCGAAGAATGTGGCAGAATGATTGACGAGGCAAAAAAGCATAAGACACAACTATGCGTTTGCCATAATCAGCTTTTTTATCCGCATGTTCAGCGTTTGAAATCAATAGCTGACTCAAAAGGGTTCAACCTAACATCGTTCAGGACATCACACAGAGAGAATTTTGAGTGGCTTAAAGCCCATAATTTAGCTCAACCTTGGAATGTGTACCCAGAGCACGGAGGAATATTGTGGGAGGTAGGTACCCATCTTGCGTATCTCCAACTTCATTTCTTGAAAGATGTGAACGAGGTCTGTGCTCTAGGTACCAAGTCCAAGTATCCTGTGTGGGATGACTTCATAGTTTTGTTGCGTGCTTCATCGCAGCGTTGGGGCATTATGGAGATTTCTTGGGTAGCACAAGAATCTGAAATAGTCTATGAAGTTATCGATTCCGCTGGACGAAGGATACAAACATATCTGCCTCATGGGTACATAATAGAGCGAATGATGGAACCTCCAGCAGACTTTGCAGGTGTCTTGCGCAACTACTTTTCAGACCAATCAAGACTCTATAAGAAATGGAGTAAATTTGCTGTAGATCAAGTCAAGAGTCCTCAGCTGGGTCATTTCAAGTTGATTAGCAGTTATGCTGACAGTCTTCGAAAAGGTCTACCTTCACCAGTTACTGGCGAAGATGGAAGGAACGCAATAATGCTTCTGGAGTGTATCGAGAAATCTTTGAACGAAAAGAGGCCAGTTGAATATTCTGCGTGGTGACTTTCAACGGTTCTGCGCGCGCGAGACTGAGAATAAAAAGGAGACGCAATTGGCCGACCGCACTGAAAGACGGAGTTTTTAGAATAGCCCTGCGTTTGCCAACATATCTTCAGGTGAACTAGAACGGTTATCGGAAAAACGATAATGCGCTTTTTCGCAATGTATGCGCCGTCACAAAGCATACGTGTAGCAATGTACAGAAAAGCTGGGGTCAAAATTGGGAAACCCTTCGTATTCGGCAGTAACGTCTTCATCGATATTGGTCGCAAAGATGGTGTCACAATTGGCGACAACGTCATTTTGGCAGGGTACAACCACATTCTTACACATTCGAATATCCTCTGGGGCGTAAAAGACGAAGGTGGACTGGTAGTAATAAAGAACGGGGCACGTATAGGAGCTAATGTCACAATACTTCCCGGAGTAATAATAGGTGAAAACGCCGTCATAGGCGCCTGCTCACTAGTAAACAAAGACATACCTGACAATTGCATCGCCGTTGGTGTTCCAGCAAAACCGATTAAATTGCATCATTTCCATAATCACGAACTATGTAGAACACTCACTGAGTCGGACATGGTCAGGGATGTCGAAGAAATCGAAGGTAAACGCTCCTAGCATGAGCGCGAGCGTAGGCACTTTTGCAGGAACCACCATTCCTCGCTAGGAACAACCCTAGGCTAAATAGATTTGCGCGCGCTAGAGAGTGACGGTGAGGGTTGCGTTTGTGCTGCTGTTTTGCCGATGATTGAAAAGGTAACTTATGGTTCCGTTTACTGTGCTGATGGAACGGTGACAGGGTAAGTTGCAGGAGCCAAAATTAACCTAGCATTAGTCGTGCCACTGCTCAAGCTTGTGGCTGAGCATACGGATGAGGATAACTATAAGGAGTGTAGCTTGGTTTTGGCGGTGCTGGACTTGTAGCTGAAATTGGGCCACCCCAACTGTCAGTATAATAGTTTACGCCTCCTGTTAATCCACTTGCATAAAGCACAGTTCTATAGTTTACTACAGTGTTGTTCCATATCCAGAGGTCGTTTGGACATTGCTTATCGCTTAGGTTGCCAACTTCATTCATTATGAACATGCACTGAACCCCGATGTCTATGAATGTGTTGTTAAAAACTACGCCACCGCCACCACGAATCCCGAGACCTATAAGAGCGTCACGGAACGTGTTGTTGTATGCTTCCAAGCCTCGGCCTCCAGGTCCGATACCGTGAACATCAAGGTACTGCATTGCTGCGACATCCGTACCGTTATATCCTATCCTTGGATGGAGAAAAGTGCAATAGCGAACAACGTAGTATGCGTATTGGGCAGAAGCAATGGCATGGCGACAATAAGAAAACGCACAGTCCTCTATGTAAACTGGTCCAGCAGTATAAGGATAACCTGCTCCTGCCCAGTCATACGTGCCTAAAACCGTGCTCAAATTTGCAACCCAAGTGGCAGAACCCATCGAGTCTCCAAAAACGTATATTCCGACACCCCAACTTGCTTCACCATTTTGGCTTGACATGTACAGAGAATAGGTTTGGTTGATCACAGTATGGTCAACGAGTCCCTTGCACATGTGCAAAAATATGTCTGCGTCAGCACCACTGTCCAAATAGCAATGGTCAATTCTGAAACCATCAACTAATTGCATAAAAATGCCTGAGTTATGATATTGGTCTGCATTTGTTGCGCTTCCAAGGATTGATATTCCAGAAATGCGAATGTGTTTGTTGGCAGCACCTATGACTTTGAACGTGTAGATATACTGATTTCCAGATGTTGCTGATACGGTTGACCGCAGTATTGTTGCAGGCATTGTTGCACTAAAACCATAATTCGTAAGTGCTGTGACATTGTTGTATGAGCCAATTATGTTTAGCCACGCTCCGGCAGGTAGTAATTTTAGGTTGATTTGTATTGCGCCATTTACGGTTTGATTGCATTGCCAGTCGCCTTCTGGAATGTAAACTGTTCCTCCGCCCGCGGCTATCACTGTATTCACTGCGCTCTGAATGTCCGCTGCAGAACCGCTTCTAGCAGTTACATTCGCTATTGATATCACACCTGTGCTATTTATGACGACGCTATTAAGTTCAACTTGGGCAAAGCATGAGTATACGAGTATCATGATTGTCACGACTAACAAAACTGATCTGATCCTGTTGAGAGTTTGCTGGGTCAATCCTTTTATCAACGAGCCACCAGCTCATGATTTGCGTTCATTTTTATGGTGTATAGTCGTTCTTCCCATATACATTAAGCTTCAGGATTAATAAGTATTGCGTCTTACGATTCATCACTATTGATTGAAATCTGATGCGTACCACAGATCAAGAAGCAAATATAGGTTCTCCCAAGATGCATGCTTTAGATTTGCCATATACAAGAAGGTTTGGGTCAATGAAAGTCTTTAGAGCGAATCTACGATTACTCATAGTCGTAATGATCTTGCAATTTTTTGTTTTTGCCACAGTGATCATAGATATTCCCGTAGCTAGGCAGGTTATTGGCTTCTTGTATCTGCTGTTCGTGCCAGGGTATATATTGGTGAGGTTGCTGGGGTTGAATGATCTTGATGAATTGGGGATTATGCTTTTTTCAATCGGGCTTAGTGTAGCTTTTCTCATTCTTGTAGGACTCTTCATGAATGAATTTCTTTTTCTGCTTGGCGTTAGTCAACCACTATCGTTAATTCCTTTGTTGCTTGTGGTAAGCGGTTTTACACTATTGGGAACGTTTTTCGTTTGCCTGCGAAACAAGAATTTACGCTTTGTCAAAAAGGATATTTCTGCGCCACCCCTCTACGCATTCTCTTTTCTGTGTCTTCCGATTTTGAGTGTTATTGGGGCTGCTTGGGTCAATATGTATCAAAGTAATCTGATAGTTCTGCTCACAACGGTTCTTGTCTCTGTTTTCTTTTCTGCTATAGTGATTTGTAGGAGAATCTTGCCTTCAAGTGTATATCTTATTGCTTTGTTTACTATGGCGACCGCCCTTCTTTACCAAGCTTCGCTGATATCAAATTACCTGGTTTCTTTTGGCTCAGACGTTCCTGCTGAATATTTCATCTTTAGGATCACTCAGAACGGAGCTCACTGGAGTTCGACTTTCCCGATCATTAGAGATCCGGGATATGGCAGGTTAAATGCAATGTTGAGTATTAATATTCTCCCCACAATATACTCGACTTTCTTGAATATTGATCCAACATGGCTATTTAAGTTGTTGTATCCAACGATCTTCGCTTTTGTGCCTCTCTGTTTGTATAGATTTTGGGAACCGAGTTTAGGTAAGAAAAATGCCTTCGTCGCGACTTTCCTATTCATGGCTCAGGCAACCTTCTACACAGAAATGTTGGGGCTGAACAGACAGATTATTGCAGAATTGTTCTTCGCTTTGCTTTTAATCCTCGTTTCTACAAAAAATATGAAGGCGCTCAGTAGAGTAAGCTGCTTCACTATTCTCAGCGCGGGTTTGATAATGTCCCATTATGGTCTTGCAGAGATCTTTTTGTTTTTGGTTTTCAGCGCAGCAGCTTACTTGGTTATCAGAAAGAAGCCTAGTCAGAAAATAACAATACCTCTATTGCTTCTATTTTTTGTTATAATGTTTTCTTGGTATCTCTATACGTCTAATGCTGCCGTTTTTGACAGTTTTGTTTCATTCGGCAATCACGTGTATACGCAGCTAAACCAATTTTTGAATCCTGAATCGAGAGGAAAAGAAGTGTTGAGAGGATTAGGACTTGAAACTCCACCGACTATCTGGAACTCCTTTGGAAGAGTATCTGCATATCTTACGGAACTCCTTGTCGCTGCGGGCTTTGTCGGTCTAATAACGAAAAAAGTAGAGAATTATTTCGAAAGGGAGCAATATGTTCTTTCGCTGATTGCTGTCACGTTATTGGCTATGCTTGTTTTAGTGCCAGGGCTTGCAAACACGTTAGGTATGTCAAGATTCTATCACATACTGCTATTCCTGTTAATTTCATTGTGTGTGGTAGGCGCAGGATTTATCGCCAAGTTGACATTCAAACAAGATGGCAGGCGGAAATTTGTAGCTTCAATCTTGTTGGTAGGCATCCTTGTGCCTTATTTTCTCTTTCAATCAGGGTTTATCTATGAGATTACAGGAAACCAAAGCTATTCATTACCCTTGGGTAAGAATCGAATGAGCTCATCATTTCTGCGATGGAAAGTAGGATATTTCGATGATAGCGAAGTCATCAGTGCTATATGGCTTTCAAAGAATGTTGATCCTGAAGTATCGCATGTTTATGCAGATGCCGCATCTGCATATGGTGTTTTGATTGGCTATGGTACAGTCTATAACCGATATATGGAGATATTCTCGAATGTTACATTTTTTTACAGTGATTGGGTTGTGTATCTGAACAAGCCAAACGTAGTTGATGAAACTGTAGTAAGTATGGACTATGTATGGAATATTACAGATATTTCAGTCACGCTCGATTTCTCCAATAAGATTTACTCAAATGGATATTGCGAGACGTATAAGACAAAATAGTGCCGAATGGAAAGAATCAGAAATCTGTAATCTATGGGTCACAATAGTGTGATATTCATGATTAATTGAACGACGTTTTGAAGAGCTAGCATGATTGTAATGAGAGTGCTTATGGTTACGCCTTCACGCTATCCAATCAAGGGAGGAGCAGAACCTGTCGTAAAAAATTTGCCAATCAAACTCAACGAATCTGGTACTCAGACGGATATTATGACGTTTAACATGAATAAGAAATGGAGTCCCTGCTGGCGAACAAAAAGAGAAAAACTCGATGGGCTCAATGTCATTAAGATACCAGCCTTGAATTGGTACCCGCTGGAACATTCAAATAGAATCACATTAGGTATCAATTTGATCCCAGGAATTTTTAGAAACTATCTGAAGGAATATTACATAATACATTTTCATGGCGAAGACTTGACCTTTCCCGTTTTCTCATTCTGACCAAGAAACCAAAGATTTTTCACTCACATGGATTTTCACTCGATTTCTACAAAAGATATCATCTGAACCGGCTAATACTCAAGAGCATCGCGGATAGATATGTTTCGATTTCCCAAATTATGACAAAAGAATTCGCTGAGCACAGCCAGAATACGTTCATCAAACAACTCCATAATTCAACTATACAAAACGGACTTAAAACCATTATTGGCCATTTTCGGAACAGCTATGCGCGTCAAAAGACCAAGGGGTTCATTATTAAACGTAAGCAACGCCATAGCCCTACTGAAGCAAAACCTTCTAAAATTATATTTTTAGGGATGGCTGTCGTAGATTTTAACAAGTTCCGCGCGTGCGAAATTTTTGTTTTATTATAAGTCAATTAAGGTAAAAGATCGTGCGTAAACTCTTGTTAACATTTGATATTAGGATTTCATAAATCCAAATGCGATATACGCACTCTAAACCATTTTAGAAATGTTAAAGAAATACCAGGCTAAGAGCCGTATTTTTCATAACAGGACACATGGCTGAAAAATTCAGCAACCACCCAAAAATTCTTGAACTACTCAGAAATCACGAAATCGGCTTCCACTCATCGGCCCACTCAGTTCGACCTATAACTCCAGAATATACAGACATCAAAAGCTACAGCCAAGCCTATTCAGTCTCCTTGGAAAGAGAAACTGCACACATCAATCCGTTGACAGGAAAAACGGAAGGAAAAAGCGGTATCCACCTCCTCCAAGACCTTTTTTACCCCAAGAAGATAGAAGCATACAGAGCACTCGGCATGAGTTGGACCCCACCACATTTAGAAGCCCTAGCCGATCTCGGCATAAAATACGATTTTTCTTTCAACGTTACCACCTCAGAACTAGTCCACTACAAAAAATCACTTTCTATCCTTACATTTTTACGCAACAATGGCATGGCACGTGACTCGACTATCAGTGTTTTCTATCTGCTATCCTCAGGCGCAAAATCGCGGTTTTCGATCTGCACCCAACTTTATATGTAAACCAAATCATGTGGGATTCCATTTACTACAAAGGCAATCCTCCAACGCTCTTCAAAGTTCCGCAAAACGTTCGAAAGAAATCATATCACTTTTTATCAGATTCGATTTGCTACTAAAGCAAATCAACTTCCTTCGACACACTAAACTGATACAAATAGACCCACACCTAAACGCAAATACATCACCAAAAGAGCTGATTGTGAGTAGAAACAACGTGCAGAAATGTTACGAAATGAGTGTTCGATGGCCCGAAAAATTCTTCCATTACATCACAAGATACACCTCTGCCCATTTTCACGATTTTTTTGAAAACGCGTGCCAATAAAAATAGAGGGCCAAATCTAATAGCAAAAAAGCAAAATACGTGCGATTCGAAGGTGAGTTGTTGCGAGTAATAATGGTTACACCTTGCTATTATCCAGTTAAGGGCGGTACTGAAGCTATAGTCTGGAATCTTCAAGCTGAACTGAACAGAATAGGAATACAGACGGATGTAATGACATTCAATATGAGTCATAAATGGAAACCCAAGTGGAAGGGAGAAACAGAACAGATCAATGGAGGTACTGTTTTTAGAATTCCTGCGCTGAATTGGTTGCCTATTGAACACTCAGCGAGAATCAATATGGAGATAAATCTCATTCCCGGGCGATTTACAAATATTTTGAAACATTATGATATTATACATTTTCATGAACTAGACTTCAGTTTCCCTCTGTTTTCTTTCTTCGTGAAGAAGCCTAAACTATTCCATTTGCATGGTATCAATGTCGACTTTCACAAAAATTATCGAATACCCATGAATATCCTCAGAAATATTGCAGATTATTACATTTCAATCTCGAGAAAGATGGAAAGAGATTTAATGGAACTGGGTATTCCGAGAAATAAGATTGCATATTTGCCAAATTCAGTTGACACTCAAGTGTTCTCTCCTGTTGGAGAGAAAGAGGAGAATCTGCTGTTGTTTATAGGCAGAATATCCTTCATAAAAGGTTTACATGTATTGTTGGAATCACTACGCTATATACAAAGACCAGTTCGATTGATTATTGTCGGTCCTATAGCTGAAAGTCCTCAGTATTATGAGGACATGCTGAGGCTCATTGCGAAGGAGAATCGAAGAGGAAGACACAGATTGGAATATTTGGGAGCTCTGGAACAAAAAGAAGTAGCAGAATTATGCAAAAAAGCATCCATAGTTATTTTGCCATCGCTTTCCGAAGCATTTCCTGTTGTGGTCCTTGAAGCGCTAGCATGCGAAACTCCAATAGTGGCAACTCCAGTGGGCGGGATTCCTGAAATTGTTCAAAACCAGAAAAATGGTTTGCTGATTCCGCCAAACAATTCCTTGAAATTGGCTGAAGCAATAGAATACCTGTTAAGCAACAAGTCTGCTAGAATTAGCATGGGTAAAGAGGGGCGGAAAAATGTCATCGAAAATTTCTCTCTGCAGGTTGTCGCAAGAAAGCTTTGCGACTTCTACAGATTTGTAGTTACCCAAAAAACCGAAGCACCCAACACAAATTAACTCAACTTTATTTTGAGCGTCCGACAACTTGATAGCTTACAATGGTTGGATTTTTGAAAGATCTCTTAGCCCTTCTTGCAAAGGTACTCTCGGAAGATAGTGTAGTTTGTCTCTGGCTTTTGAAATATCCGCATAACTCTATTCCACGTCTCCTTTTCGAGGATCCGAATACACAATTTTCAACTTGGGTTTATTTGTGAGATCCAATAGCAGTTCAGCTAGCATTTTGATCTCGGTTTCGATTCCAGTTGCGACACTAAATACTTCGCCTCCAAGATTGCTCTGTAACGCCAAGATATTAGCTTCAACAACGTCTCTAATATGCACAAAATATCGCGTCTGTCTCCCAGTTCCAAAGACTGTGAGGGATTCATTTCTGTTGGTAGACTCCACGAATCTTGAAATTACTCCACCATACTGGTTGTAGGCTTGTCGTTGGCCATAGACGTTAAAAAACCTGAGGTAGATGGTTTTCAATCCAGACTCTTCGGAAAACCTTTTCACTTTATACTCCGCCATTTTTTTCGATATTCCGTAAGGAGAACTAGGCTTTAATTGATGAGTTTCTCTGATTGGTAGCTGCTTGGGACTACCATAGACTGCACATGATGAGGCGTAGATGAATTGTTTAACGCTAGAATCTGTTGCTGCTTTCAGCAGATTCAACGTTCCAACAACATTGACTTCTTTATACAGCGAAGGTTCCTTAAAGGATTCAAGAACGCTAGTTAACGCAGCGAGATGAACTATAGCATCCTTCTCTCCGACTACTTCTCTGACTGCACGATAATCTCTTATGTCTTCACGGAAGAAATGAAAACTTTTGTTTTTGAGATGTTAACTGATGTTTTCAAATTTACCCTTTGAAAGATTGTCCAAGACTGTTACATCGGCTCCTTCGCTTAGGAAGCGCTCAACTATATGGCTACCGATGAAGCCTGCACCACCTGTCACAAGAACTTTTGAATGCACGTTGCACACCTTGATCATAGTTTCTGCAATCTTCGGAGTGATCGCTCTTTTTTAATCTTTTCTTGATAATACTGATTTGGTTGTTGGGCGGGAATTATTCGCGTTAAGCTTTATCTAGATTGTTGATCCATGTTATCGGGTGATTCGAACGTGAGCCTTGTTAGCCTCGTCAGAACTGACAGTTGTGAGTCTCGATATTTGGAAAAAGCCATATCGGATTCATTGAATCTTGTTGGCTTTGAATGTTTACACGACATAAAAAATGTGGTTCTCAAACCAAATATGTGTTATTATTGGGATTGGTCTACAGGACAGACCACTGACCCGAAGTTCGTGTCCGCATTAATTGGTCTCATACGGCACAAGATCGCACCAGATGCCAACATATCTATAGTCGAATCCGACGCGTCAGCCATGAAATGCAAACATATTTTCAAAATGTTGGGCTACGACAAGCTCGCCGAAGAATACGACGTCAAACTCGTCAACCTTTCAGAAGACACGTGCGAAGCCACCAAAGTCACAGTCAACAACCACCCCTTCACGGTCAAAGTGCCAAAGACGATAAGAGACGCAGACTTGAAAATCAACGTACCAAAAATAAAATACGCCATGGAAGAAATCAAAATTACATGCGCATTAAAAAACATCTTCGGCTGCAATCCCTACCCCAAGAAATTCCAATATCACCCCAGATTGGGAGAAGTAATAGTCGCAGTAAACAAGGCCATGAAATTCGATCTCTGCATCATAGACGCCAATACAGTCTCAGGCATCCAGCCCCGAAGACTAGGACTTGTCATGACCAGCAAAGATCCAGTCGCAATCGATGCAGCAGCTGCAAGAATAGCTGGGGTAAGACCAAGAAGCATTAAATATCTTCAACTGGCACAAAAAGAAGGCTTGGGAACAACTTCGTTCACTGCAAGGGGCATTTCTCCAACTTATTTCTATCAAAGGTATCCAAGGAAAAACGTAACAAAAAAAGTCATGGCCAAAGCCTATCGTCTCGTAACTCGCCTGAAATTGGGCAAGAGGATCGGGCTGGAATAAGCTTGGGGTTGAGATACTGAAAAAAGTTGGTCTAGGCATAATCGGTCTCGGATACATCGGCAGCATTCACCTGAAACACAGCCTCAAACTCGCGAACGTGAACGTCATTGCAGTCTCAGACGTATCAAAGAAAGCCCTCAACAGAGCCAGAAATGCAGGCGTCAAAAAAACATTCACAGATTACAAGGACCTTTTGAAACAACCAGACATCGACGCAGTAATAATCGCTTTGCCCACTCACTTCCACCTGCAATGCGCAACAGAAGCCGCCGAAGCGAAGAAACAAATCTTTCTCGAAAAACCGATCGCAAGAAACCTTGAAGAAGCAAACGCGATAATCTCAGCCTCCAAAAGAAACTCCGTGAAACTCATGATCGGTTACCCACTAAGATTCAAAACAGAATTTATCGAGCTGAGAAAACAGATCCACAGCGGCATCTTCGGTGAAATAGTAATCGCCCATGCAACCTACGTCGGATGCGGACCATTCTTCCACAGAGACGAAGGATACGCTCCAGTCCCCGTACCCGAATGGTGGTTCAACAAAGAACTAACAGGAGGCGGCGCACTCATCGACGTCGGCAGCCACTTAATAAACCTTGTCCGATGGTACTTCGGCGAAATAACAGACATAAAAAGCCAACTGGGCCACAGACTCAACATGGACATGGAAGACAGCGCCCTCTGTATAGCCAAATTCGACTCAGGCGTCAGAGCAATCATAACCGTGGGATGGTTCACCCAGAAGAATCGAATGGAACTCAAACTCTTCGGGACCGTTGACCACGCCGACTCACGGCAACGTCTCCAAAACCCCTTGAACACGGCGGTCCAAGTGTTCGCAACGGGTAGCTCAAAATATTTCCAGCCGCACTTCGCGGAACTGGGATATTTCGCACACTGCGTAAGCATGGACCTAACTCCGTCACCTTCCGGCGAAGACGGACTGAAAGACTTACAAGCGATTTTACTAGCATACAAAAACCAAATAAGCCTCCAATAAACTGTGCCATATCGCTACTCCTGCGCAAGCTGATCAAGCCAATACTTAACAGGGACAGCCCCAAGTGGAAGAATCATGGAAAAAGCATTAGAAATGGGGAAGACTTCTGTCACGGGAAGCTTCCATTTGCTCATAGGCGTGGCAACATCTACAGTAATAATGGCAATAGGAACGATAATTCTAACCAGACTGATGTCACCAGCCGAGTATGGATTGTACAGCGTGGCGTTGATACCTTCGCTAACAATAACCTTGTTTCGAGATATGGGTGTAAACACCGCTATGACGAGGTATATCGCCAATCTAAAAGCTGCAAACAAACCTACAGAAGTACGTGATGTCATCTTTGCTGGCCTAATCTTCGAGATTGCAGTTGGTTTGGCTTTGTCATTACTTTCCATTTTTCTAGCAACCTTTATCACATCAACAATCTTCCACAGACCAGAATCAACATTGCTAGTGTCTATATCTTCAGCAACAATACTCTCAGGATCCGTAATTGCAGCAGTTCAAGCTAGCTTTGTGGGCTCCGAAAGGATGAAACTGAACAGTCTCACAATAATATGCCAAGCAATTGTTAAAACCATAATAGGTCCAGTCCTAGTAATCCTTGCATATGGTGTACTCGGAGCGATCATAGGCTACACTTTGTCCTTTGTCGCTGCAGGAGCATTTGGTCTTGCAATACTTTACTTCGCGTTGATCAAACCTCTAAGAAAAACTGCAACACGTACTTCGAACATATCCAAAACAATGAAGACGTTGTTAGTCTATGGCATACCTGTTTCAATAGCCTCGGTTTTAGGTGGTATCTTAGGTCAGTTCTATGGGTTTTTAATGGCTTCCTCTAACAGCGATTTGATCATCGGTAATTATCAAGCTGCAGTCAATTTCTCTGTACTCCTTACGTTCTTCACTGTCCCAATAGGAACAGTTCTATTTCCAGCGTTCGCAAAACTCGATCCTCAAAATGACAGGGAACTCCTCCGAACCGTCTTCACGTCCTCAGTGAAGTTTACTTCGATTCTACTCGTGCCTGCAACAATCGCCATGATAATACTTTCAGGACCAATGGTGAGTACTTTGTTCGGAGAGAGATATGCTTTTGCACCTTTCTTCCTTAGCTTGTCCGTCATAGGCAACCTGTCCGCAGCCTTAGGTAGTGTAAGTGTAGGAAGCTTCCTAGTCGCTATCGGAGAGACCAGAAGATTGATGAAACAAAGCGCACTGACTTTGCTGATTGGCGTTCCATTAGGCTTTGTCTTAATTCCAATGTTTGGAGTGACGGGAGTAATACTTGGTTCTCTTTTCTCAGGTTTGCCAAGCATGTTTTGGGCGCTCTACTGGATATGGAAACATTATCAGACCAAGGCAGACCTCATATCCTCAGCAAAAATACTCTCAGCTTCAGGTCTTGCAGCATTCATCGCATATGCATCAGTGAACATCGTCTCGCTGGCGGAATGGATCAGATTGACAATCGGTGTTACAGTTTTCCTTGCAGGATACATTTCAATCGCTCCTCTTATCGGCGCCATCACCAAAAACGATATTGCAAGTCTCCGAGCCATGTTTTCAAATCTTGGAATTGTTTCCAGAGTGCTCAACATCCCATTGATTGTCGTAGAGAAAATTGCGGTTCTTCGTACGAAATTCTCTTTTCATTGAAAGCAAACTTAACCAAATCTAGCTTATTCCTTCTTATTGCGGCCAGAAGACTGAAGTTATTCAGAAGATATGAACAGATAACTTTTGGAACTCACCAATAAAGGGCATGGTTCAGATGAAGGACAAATCTCTTCTCTACTATATTAAAGACAAACTCAACATGTTTCGGAAAAGCGGCGTCAAAGCAATTCTTGATCCCGTAGGAGTGTCTAATGAACGTGCGAGAGCAGACGAACACAAAAACACTCAATTGTTCATAAAATCACTTGATTACTCATCTGCAGATTTGGAAAAAAACAGGGAATTGATGGCGCGTCTTGGCAAGAAAAGCGCTCAAGTAGAGACTGTGAATTGGTTCATACCCGATTTCAGCCATGCCTATGGAGGAATCTACACTATTTTACGCTTCGCTGACTATTTTCACTTTAAGAAAGGCATCAAAAACAGATTGATTATCTATGGAAATCCACAAGCATCAGAAACAGACATCAAGAACAAAATTGGAAAGATTTTTCCCAATTCATCAGACGAGATAATCATATTACCAAACTGTGACTTGAGCAGAGTACCAGAAGCAGATGCTTCTATCGCAACTTTCTGGACATCCGCATACCTTCTGTTAAAATTTAACCTAACTAAAGGGAAATTCTATTTCATACAGGACTATGAACCCTCGTTCTATCCTGCAGGAACAATATACGCTTTGGCTGAAGCCACATATCACTTCGGCTTTTATGGAATTGTCAACTCACCAGGATTGTACGACTTAATAATGCGTGAATATGGAGGCTCTGCGGAGTATTTCATGCCATGTATTGACAAAGAAATCTTCTATCCTTCGGAAAAAGAACCCTCGAAACCATCTGTTGAGAAACCTTGCAGAATATTCTTCTACGCAAGAGCTGATGGCCCCCGTAATGCGTTTGAACTTGGCATTGCGGCACTGCAGAAAATCAAGAGAGAATATGGCGAATGTGTGAAGATTTACACTGCCGGAAGCAAGTGGGATCCCAATAATTACGACCTGAAGAACATCATCATCAATCTGGGAATTCTACCCTACAGGGAAACAGCCAACTTGTACCGCAAATGTGATGTTGGCATCGCATTCACTCTATCAAAACACCCTGGCTACATACCCTTCGAACTGATGGCTTGTGGCTGTCCATTGGTCTCAAACTATAATCCAGCAACTATTTGGCTTCTCAAAGACGGTTTTAATTGTACAATTGCCCAACCGTCAGTTTCATGCATTTGCGAGAAAGTTGATACACTCATAAACAACCCAGGCCTTCGCAGACAAATCGCTTCGAACGCACTGGACTCATTGCCAAAAACCTGTTGGGATGATGAGATAGAGAAAATCTACAGATTCCTCTGCAACCCTCAATCAAAATAGTCTTATTAAGCCACGTTTTCACATCATAAAAGGTACCAAGTACTACTTCTGCTTTTCATTTCGAGAGAGAAAAAAGTATACACGCCTAGCTAGTTTTTTCAATGCTCTTCTCTACCAAACTTAGAAGTCTAACGGCTTCTCTGCCTTCTTCAGGTTGTATTGGAGGAGAAGTGTCTTGCTTCACACTGTTAATATATTTCCTGATTAGATGGTAATGTCCGATGGAGTAACCTAGTCCTGCTTTCGTCGCCTTGGGATGTGTAACGCTTCGCAGGAATTTCTTAGCAACAGAGAAAAGCGTTGTTCCACGGCTTGCTTGCTTCATTGGCTCTTCTGTGATAGAGTCGTTTGTCAAGTCAACTCTGAGCTTCTTCCCGTTTGAAGTGTCGACCTCGAGCAAGATTTCTGTTGCTTCCGATGTCATCGACAGTTCCATGATTCCGTAATGTGATTTTGCCGTGCACAAAAGAACTCCTATCTTGTCATAGACCGGATACTTCACTTTTGCAGCACATGCATGGATCTCTCGAACGTCTTTTAGAAACTCCAATTGGTGGTAGGCAAGGTGATATCCAAATTCCCACAAGATACCTTTCTCCTCATTGGTGAATGTCCAATCGGGGCAATCATTGTTTTCTTGGCATACTTTGTACGAAGTTCTCAGTGACATCGGTTCGAAGTGTCCTGAACTCATTAGCCGTTTGAGAAGCATTACGGATGGGAAGAATAGTTGATTGTGAACTATGCAAAGTTTGATTCCATTGGCCTTGGATTCGTTTATGATTCTTTCACACTCTTCTACACTTCTGGCCATTGGTTTCTCCAGCAGTATATTTCGACCTGACTTCGCTGCATCGCACGCCAAACTTGCATGAGTCGATGTAGGAGTGCATATATCAACAAAATCCAAATCTTTGACTTCAAGAACATTTTTGTAATCGGAAAAGACCTTGCTGATTCCATATTTTTTCCCAAAGACTTTGGCTTTTCTATTGTCAATATCGGAGACAGCGACAACTCTCGCATTGGCCAAATTTTGGTAGACAAGCATATGCACACTTGCAGCCCGTCCACAACCTATCAGCCCAATATTCATTTATACACCCGCATTACCTTGACTGAAAAGCGACAATGGTCGTCTTGCCGTGCTTCTCAGAAGCAAACTGATCACGAGTTACTTGGGATTTCTACCGAGTCTAATTTTGAGAACTCGGAAGCCTTATTTTTTGATGCCGGAAACAATGGCATAGAGAACTGATAGAAATTGCATTATATAACACTATTGTACACGCATACTTCCAATAGTGTGTACTGAATTGAGAGGTTGCAGAGATTTTTAGCTGTTATAACGTTTTTGAAGCTAAGGTTTGAATTTTCATGTTTTTGCATCACAAAGGGTAGTGTGCACCAGAAGGGAACATGAATGAGAGTAAACTTTGCTGTATGGTCAACAGGTCTAGAGGGAGGTGGGGGAGTGAGAGCTATTTTTGAAATAGTGAACGGACTTGTGGGAAGAGGGCATCAAGTAATTATCTCCGCTCTTGGGGGAAATGACAAATGGTTTCCTTTGAAGACCAAAGTCAATTATGTTGAATTGCCACATTCGATGAGATTACTTGGTGCTGTACTTGCACTCAAATACAAAAGATCTAAGACTTGGTTGGAGTTTGACGCGAACAAATTTCATCCAGATTTAATAAGAATTCTCTCCGAAGACATTCCGAAAACCGATGCAAACGTGGCCACATGGTTTCCAACAGCCTTAGCCGTATGGTTAAGCGGAAAAGGGAAGCAATTCTATTTTATGCAAGACTTCCATGAACAGAAGATGCCCAGCACATACGATCGGAAGTTGTTCCAAACTACACTCAGATTGCCCATGTATTTCCTAACAAACTCGGAGTTTACGAAAGATGTCGTACTCGAAGCTCAACCAAACGCAAAGGTAAAAGTTGTCGGGGCGGGGGTTAATCTTGAAGTTTTCTATCCTAGAAAGAAGAGAATAGTTGACTCTCGTGGTCTTCCAGTTGCTATGGTTATTGTTCGAAAGGAACCAATAAAGCAAGCAGATTTGGCTATTGAAGTGCTCAATCAGGTCAACAAAGTAATTCCAGTCCATGCAATCCTAGTTGGCGAAATTCCCCAAAACGCCAGAATCGACTTTCATTTCAGTTCATACAAACGCATAACGGATAATGAGCTTGCTGAACTATACTCAGCATCAGATCTCTTTCTATTTACCTCTTCGGTCGAGGGATTTGCATTACCTCCTTTGGAAGCTATGGCTTGCGGCACTTCTGTTGTCACGACTGACTGCAAGGGCAATCGCGATTATGCGGCTGATGGTTTCAACTGCCTTATTTCGCCCCCAGAAGATAAGGAACAACTCATAAGCCAGACAGTGAACTTGCTCAAGAAGGAGAAACTCCGAGAGCATCTAATCAAAGGAGGTTTTAAGACAGCAAAGAAATTCACTTGGAACCGCGTCGTAGACAGATTTGAAGCAGCACTAAGGGAAAACGCGTAAACCCCAAGAGACCGTAAACCACAATAACCTTTTTGAAAGACACAGAAACCAACCGCAAACTTGGAATACACACGAACTGAAATCTGTTTTCATCTAACTCTCCCAATTTGCGGTCTTCCGTGTCAACACAGCATTTTTTTGTGCATGTCTATTATCAGTATGGTATTCCTTTTTCATATTCGTCGTGTTCTTTCTTCCATCAAGTCAACAGACGGGGGCTTCAGCCAAGAGTCCTGAAAAAACTTCTCCCCCCGAGAGTCTCTAACGATCTAATTTCAGAAACGCTTGAACACATAGAGCAAGTCTACAAGAGCTACTCAAACCTAGAATTTCAACGTGCTTGGTGCTTCGACCTACATCATGGACAAAGATTCCACGTCGGAAGCGTCACATGGGCCCTCTCGTTTGGAGCCTGGCCCGTTCTCCCAGTGGTCACTCACGAAGTATTGAGAGTGATGAGAGGAATGCCCATAGAAGCAATAGAGGATCGTCATCTAGAGAACGAACTGATTCTGAGCCGATTTCCGAATATGGCCAAACTTCCGCTCGACCACAGTTCCTACGATACTACTCCTCTTAAACCCACAATACACCAAAAAACAACGCAATTCTTTCGCGGCGACCAATCAGTGTGGAAACTCAGCAGACACGCACGCCTTCTGCGTGGCGCAATCTACAGACTTTCATCAGCAGAAGACCCACGGTACTACTATCGCATTTGGAATCTCAACAACCCAGGTTGGCGACAGATCAGACAAGAAGCAGAAGCAAATCGCATTCTTGCCTCACAGATTCTAGACGAGAACTCACTCTCAAAACTGCTCCCGCCTCCAGACGCCACCATAAAAGCTACGAACGAAGTCATAGACACTTCCGGCTTGAAATGCCTACTGGGATTTCTGCTCTGGTCCAAAGACCATTTCCAACCGCAGCGAGCTCAGCGTTCGTGACCATTCACGCGCGCTTTTCTGATGCCAATGGTGAATCATGGAGTTTCGTATCAAAAGTTGTACCAAAATCGTAGCAAACCACTTTTTCGCTAGAACTGCTCTAAAGACTCGTTTAGCATCTACTGAAAATGCGTTAACAAGGGCTTCGTTTGCAAAAAAAATCGTTCTCATTGAACCAAGCCTAATTCCGTAAACAGACAATGAATAACTTGCTGAATTCGCATTTACTCTGAATCTAGACCTGCCTACCTTCTGAAAGTTTAGTATTTACGAGCGCGCGCGGGCAGAAAGCTGAGAAAAATGAAACCTGCAGAGCTGGTTCAGAAGCCCAAGGTTTAGTGATTTGCGAAGCCTGATTACGAGTAGAGATATTTTTGTTGCTCCCATAGGGTTACTTCTGCGGGTTTGCTTGGTTTGTGCAGCGTGTATTCGCCGCATTCCTGCATTTTAAGCTGAACGTATTTCTCGGCAGTCTTTTTGCCCAAAGCTCTTATGCAGATGTCATCGCTCTTCCACTCTCCAACGGCTTCTTCCAAGGAAGAGGGCAACGTCTTGACGCCCAGTTTCTTACGCTGCGCTTCGCTGAGGCCATAGAGGTTCACGTCCGCGGCATCGCCTGGGTCTAACTTCCTTCTGATCCCATCCAGTCCAGCCTCAAACACCGCCGCATACGCCAGATAAGGATTGCACAACGGGTCGGGGCATCTAAACTCTATGCGGGCTTCGCCTCCGTTCTGCGGAGGGAATGCAGGTATTCTCACGAGAGATGAGCGGTTTCTTTTGCTCCATGCTATGTACACGGGGGCTTCGTAGCCGGGCACCAGTCTCTTGTAGCTGTTCACCGTCGGCGCCACCACAGCGCACAGGGCGCGGGCATGTTCAAGGATTCCACCTATGAAGTAACGGCAAGTCTGTGACACATAGGCATAGCCTCCTGCGTCGTAAAATGGGTTCTTGCCTGTCCTTGCGTCCGTCAGCCCCAGGTGAATGTGCATCCCGCTCCCAGCCTTGCCATGCCACGGTTTAGGCATGAAAGTGGCTATCCAACCGTATTTCTTGTCGGCGACACCTTTGGCTGCAAACTTGTAACGCATGACGTTGTCCGCCGTGGTCAACGGATCCGAGTACCTAAACGTGATCTCATTCTGCGCGGAGCCAACTTCATGATGTTGCCTTTCAACTATGATGCCCATTGCGGAGAGCACTTGAGATAGATCCATGCGGAAAGCTTCAGTAAGGTCTCTGCCCGGCGTGATGTCAAAGTACCCCTGCTTGTCCGCAAGATGATTCTCAACCGGAACAATTTCGCCGTTTCCAGCTTCCTGCACCAGATAGAATTCCAGCTCAGCGGCAGCTGTGGGCTCGAAGCCTTCTCTGAGCATCTTCTCCGTGGCCATTTTGAGAATGTGCCTCGAGTCTGTTTCGAACTGCTTCCCGTCGGGCTGAGTTATGTCGCACATGAAGCTGGCGACGCTTTTGTCATAGAAGTAATACGGGCAAACCGTGAAAGTCTCAGGGTCTGGCCTCATTATCATGTCGCTGTCTTCTATGTTGACTCCGCCGTTGATTGATGAGCCGTCGAAAGTCACGCCTTCAGCCAGGGCGTTTTCAGCTTGCTCTGCAGGGATTGTTCTGCCTTTGAAGAAGCCAAGGATGTCTGTGAAGTGCAGGAGAATGTAGTCAGCACTTCGGATTAGTTTCAGGCAGATTTCTGGACTCTGAATTGCTTGCAGCTTGTCTTGCGTCATACCATCACGTCTGGGCAGATGTACAGCAATACTGTTAATTTCTGTGCATATAAAAGCCTTATTCCCCAAAAAAATGACAAATGTTAAATACAGGATGTGCTGTCTGAATAGACGTACAGTCAGGTGAGTTTTTGATGCAATTGGACGAGACAGATGTCAAAATATTGGAAGCACTGACACTTGATGCTAGGCTATCGTCGAGGCAGATTGCCAAGCAGTCTGGGGTTTCCGTTGGCACGGCACTGTCACGGATGAAACGGATGGAGAAAGAGGGCATAATTAAGGCCTATTCAGCATTGCTGGACCATGAGAAGATAGGCTACGAACTTACAGTGGTAAGCGAGATAACCGTTTCAAAAGGCAGACTTCTGGAGGTGGAGAATGAGATTGCACGGTTGCCGAACGTTTGCTGTGTCTACGACGTAACAGGAATGATTGACGCCGTAATCATCGCGAAGTTCAAAAATCGCCAAGAGCTGAGCAGATTCACTAAGCGTTTGCTGGCTTTGCCCTACGTAGAGCGCACAAACACGCACGTAGTCTTGAGCACCATCAAGGAAGACTTCCGCCTAAACTAGCCACTCTCATTCCTTTCTGTTTCACAGTGGGCAAGGTTTAATTTTAAAAACAAAATAAGACACAGCCAGCCGCGCCTTAAGCTGGCGGGGGTTGCCAAGCACGCGCGCTAAGGTGCGCCTTCATTTCTTCATTTACTTGTATCAAATCAAGATGCGCGCCGAACCACTCCTCAAAAAACGGCAAATACAAAGTCTCTGTAGCAGCTTATCACAGCAAAACCCAAGCACAAGAAATAACAAACTCTCGGAAAAAAACGGCTACAACACCCACACCTATTCCGAAACGAAGGCCTCGCACACTTCAAACTCGAACACGTCTCCGCCAGATCCCAAAAATGACGTCACCGATTCTCCAACGCTGAAACACGCATCAATACGGTATCCCTTTCTGGAACTCGTCGTGTTCCTTCTTTATCTTCATCATTCTTCCGTCGCTGCAAGCCCTGATAACGTCCTCGTAATCCGTAACGTCAATAATGCCTGGCTCACCGAAATGGCAAAACCGCCTCACTCCAGCACAAGGCGTAATATCCGGCGAACCATTCCAATATTCATCATAATATTTCACCAGCTTCCAAATGAACTTGGCCGTGCTTCCGCAGTCCGCCAGCTTCGTGGATTTAGCCTTATACGGACAATTATACCTGTTGCCTTCGATGCAGGCTTTTCCTTTTGCACGTCCAATCTCCTCATAAAGCTTTAGCTCAACGTCGTGCATCTTGTTCTTTTTAACCGTCTGAGGCTTACGATTGTAGAACCACGTGTCCTTGCTATATTCTGACGCTTCCCCAGACTCCATTTTCGCATCATTCTCTCTCTGATAGAGATCCACCAACAGAATATGCTTGCGAAGCGCCGTAGCCTTCTCAACCACGCAGTCGAGGCAGAACGCTGCACTGTTCCCTTGAAAATCATAATCAAAACCTTCACAATAAAACCCGTCCAACGTAATATTCCTCCTCAAGCAGGCAACCAGCAGCCGCTCCTTCATCTCCAGATACTTCTTCGAAGAAAAAACGTACTTCCACTCCTCCTCACTCAACCACAAACCTCGTTTACCGATCTTCTCCGGCCAACGCTCACAGAAAAAATAGTCCGCATGCCTCCTCATCACCAACAGATACTCCCGCATAAGCTTCGCAGCAGAAGCACCCGTCTCCTCCTCCTTCTTCACGCAGTAGTCAAGCAACTGCTTAACCGCCGTCTTCGGCAGCATCCTAGGCTTCAGCATCATTCACCCGCCATATCCTCCTTCTTCCCAAACTCCACCCCCGCATCCTGCGCACAGCCCGACTCTCAGGCATGCTCTCAGGCATGAGTTTAACAGGATAGAATCTTCGGCAAATCAGCGCCCTCTTCATATTCCCTCCCGACAGCAGACGGTTAACATCCACAAGCACATCATCCTTCTCCACCCTCTTACGCTCAATCCTCAACAAAGCAAGATCCTTCAAGAAAAGCCGCATATTCCTCTCCAAACAAGCTATAAACACGCCCCAAGCCACAGAAGCATTCGAAAACCCCACATTAGCCTCATAAGCCTCAGCCCGCGCAATACGAATCAAATTCATCGCCACGCGACCCGCCAAAATCTCATCCGCCAACCCCTCCAAACCATACTGACCAAACAACTCTGCAACCACCAAATCAAACGTCTTCCTCTCAACAGAACACTCGCCTGCAGGCACATGAGACCCGCAACGCGCATTCAAAACACACCGGTCACACAACATAAACCCAGCCCTAAAAAACCCATGCTTCACATTACCCAACTAACACGACACCTCACTCAACCTTCCTCCTAACCCAACCCTCACCCTGCCTCTTCAAAACCTCAACCAAAACCAAACGAACATAATCCCCATCCTCAACCCCGAAAAGATCCCTCAAACGCTTAGGCACCGTGACCTTTCCACCCTTGAAAACACGGACAACAAATTCTTCCATACAACCACATAATAAGCCGATCACAACAAAAACGGTATTTAACGATTTTTGCACGCAAAATGCACAAATGTAACACACATTAACCCAACAAGCAAAAAGCACCCAACACCGTCCTGAAAAACCACAACAAAAGAGGAAAGGCAATAGCCAAAGCATCGAACCAAACCAAACACATAACCGAAAAAGAGTACACGGCATTATCGCAATCCAATCATGGTGTTTATGAAGTTCCGAAAACCTCTATCAGTTCGATGTGCCAATGTCCCGACCACGTCTACCGCGGAGTGAAGTGCAAGCAAGAAGAAATAATCTAACATTTCATATTCAAAATCATATTCTACGTTTCAGAACGCCTAAATAGCATGTCAACATACCGGTAAAACTCTATTAGATAGCCAATAATAGTAATACAGTGGAAGTGAGAGGAAAACGGAAGACCGCCAGATTCTAGAAATCCTCAAAAAATCTGAAGAAGACAGCAAGTGGGTTAGTGAGGAATATGATAACCTTAGAACCAAGTATGAAGGAAAAGTGTTTGCAGTAAGGAATAAGAATGTCCTTTCACACGCCGATACAGCAGAAGAGCTTGCAGCAAAACTAGAAAATATGGGCGAAGATGTAGGACTCATACTCATAGAAACGATTCCTCGAAAAGACTTATCTTTCATCCTTTAGAGGGTGAACATTGCCCAGAACACGTTGTTCGATTAGGCCACTTTTCAGTAGAAAACCTTTCCCCTTTGTTACTTTTTCATAAGAGCTCCCCATATTTCTAAGCCAGTAGACGCTCTAATTGATACCGGGAGCCCATTCACTGTTCTATCAACAAATGATATTTTAAGCACAAGAATGCCTATCTTGAAAGTGTCTTACTTTACTTCTTAGCTAGTTCATTGAAGACTTCTTTGTACTTGTTGACAAAGCGGTCTAGATTCAGAATTATGAATCTATGTGCAAGTTTAGCTAAACACCTATAAAATAACGACATTTCGCCTCGCCTAAATACTATAACTGGATGGCTTGTTATAAAATTTTTGCCTTGTAATTGTTATAACTGCTACAGCACAAGCCATAAATAGTTATGTTTAATTTATTTTGGACTATCTAACTATCAGAAAGAACCAAATATCACGAGAACCATAGCACTGAAGGATACTGTGAGGGATGACCCTGAGCGCAGATACTATGAGCACAGATGCGGTTCATGTCGAGATTAAAAAGCAAACAAACTCTCCCTTCGACAAGGAACTTCTGAAAAGCTACCGTAGGTTACGAGAAGACTATTTATGGATTTTTTCTAATGCGGGCAAACTACGTACTACATATCCCGACAACTACATAGCTGTTGAAAACAAATCAGTCAAATTTTCCAGCGAATCAATGAAATTACTGTTAACAAAGATAAAAGAATCAGGTGAACAAGTGGAAGATTTTGTCATTGAATACATGAGCACACGTCGAGTCAATTTTCTTTTTTAGGATGCCCAAAGCGTGCAGATAGTTGCCAGCTTGGACTCAAATTACCATGCCCATCTTTTAGGGTTAATCAATTGTTCTCAATTCAACAGAGCTAAATCGATACATCTAATCATCGATACTGGATGCTCCAATACAACTTTACTTAGTGACGATGTAACGAGACTCGCAATTAACTGTAGTGGACTCAAATTTGCACCGATA
>Ga0315293_10000331_pt1 | contig 42863 bp, 29 predicted proteins | sample YL17G13_20_MG_FD_203071 | JGI IMG/M metagenome (GOLD analysis project Ga0315293, IMG submission 203071) | Sediment microbial communities from Yellowstone Lake, YNP, Wyoming, USA - YL17G13_20 | ecosystem: Environmental > Aquatic > Freshwater > Lake > Sediment | place: USA: Wyoming | collected... | reverse complement strand
GACGACCTCATTGAGCCGCGCGCGCTCCTCCTCGAACGCCCTGGTCCATTTCTCGGCCATGGCACGACACCAGCCTTTCCCTCGATCCGCGGCCGGCGCCGGGGCGCCGACATTTGTGTTGCCGATTACGATAGGCCCACCCTACAATGAACATTCCACCGCACTCCGGTGCGGCAGTATACCAGAGATACGCCGATGGGAGAATACGCTTTTGCATAGAATCCTGTACGTCGAGGATGCCCCCGCCGTCGGGGGTTCAACCGTCTGTCTCGACGAGCTCGTGCGGGGGCTCGACCGTTCGCGGTTCGAACCGTTCGTTCTGTTCGCGTACGACCTCGCCGCGCGCGCCGCGTTCTCCTCTGCGCGCATCCCGAACACGACGGAGGCGGCGATCCGGGGAACACGGGAACTCTCTCCCCCGGAGGAGATCGAGATCCGCAGTCCCGGATTGAAAAGGACGCGCCTCTGCCGTCTCCTCTGGAGCCTCAAATCATACGCGCTCATCGAGCGCCCGCGCGCCGCGTGGCTCGCGGAGTGGATCGCGCGTGAAGGCTTCGCGCTCGTCCATGCGAACAACTCCGTCACGGCGAATCTCGCGGCGATCGTCGCGGCGGCGCGGGCCGGCGTGCCCGTGGTGAGCCACCAGCGGGGCTACTTCCGGCCGACGGCCTTCCAGCGTTTCGCGACGCGGTCGGTCGAGCGCTTCATCTGCATCTCGCGTTCCATCGCCGGCCACTACGCCGCGCAGGGGCTCCCGGGGGACCGGATCCTGACGGTGTACGACGGGATCGACGTCGCCTCACTCCGGCCGCGGCCCAAGCCGGCGCGGGACCGCGTCCTCATCGCGTGGGCCGGCCGGCTCGTCTCGTGGAAGGGCGCCTCCGTGCTCGTCGAAACAGCGGAGACGATCCTCGCTCGACGCTCGGAGGTGGACTTCGTCATCGCGGGAGCGGGGCCGGAGCTCCCCGGTCTCCGCGAGAAGATCGAGCGCAGCGCGCTCCTGAGGGACCGCGTGCATCTCGCGGGCTTCCGGAACGACGTGCGGGATCTCATCGCCGGCTGCGATATCTTCGTCAATTCCTCGATCGAACCCGAACCTCTCGGCCACTCGGCGCTCGAGGCGATGGCGTTCGGCGTTCCGGTCGTCGCCTCCGCCTGCGGCGGCCTCCCCGAGGTCGTGGAACACGAGGTGAGCGGATTGCTCTTCGAGCCGGGCGACGACGAAGCGCTCGCCGGGGCGCTCCTGAAGCTCATCGATGACGGGGATCTGCGTTCGCGTTTCGGGATTGCGAGCAGGCGGCGGGCGGAACGGATCTTCAGCCTCGAGAATCACGTGAAGACGATTCAAGCCGTCTATGATGAGGTCATCGAACACGCGCGACGGTTGAGCGGTCCGGTTTGATCACGTGGCCTTGATGCGAACGTATTTCTTCTTGCCTGCGCGCAGCATCAGATAGCCGTCCGCGAGTTCGCCGGCGGTGATCATCTCGTCCGCGGCGTCGAGACGACGCCCGTTGACGTACCCCCCGCCCTGCACGATGAGCCGGCGCGCCTCCCCGCGCGTGCGGGCGAGCCCCGCCTCCGCGAAGAGGGCAAACGCCGGTATGCCTTCCTCGAGGCGGCGGCGTTCGATCCCGATGGTCGGGACAGTGGCCTCGTCGATGCCCCCCTGCCCCGAAAAGAGCGCCTTCGAGGCCTCGCGCGCCTTTGCCGCCTCGTCGTCGCCGTGGTTCAGCTTCGTCGCCTCGTACGCGAGGATCTCCTTCGCCTCGCGGAGATTTTCCCCCTCGAGCGACGAGAGCCTGCGCACCTCCTCCATCGGGAGAAACGTGAAGAGGGAAAGGAAGCGGCCGACGTCCCGGTCGTCCGTGTTGATCCAGTATTGATAGTATTCGTACGGCGAGGTGCGCTTCGCTTCGAGCCAGACGGCGCCCTTCTCCGTCTTCCCCATCTTCGCGCCCGCCGCCGTCGTCAGGAGCGGAAAGGTGAGCGCTTCCGCCTCCCCTCCCTCGACGCGCCGGATGAGATCGGCCCCGGCGAGAATGTTTCCCCATTGATCGTTCCCGCCCATCTGGAGCGTGCAGCGGTAGCGGCGGTAGAGCGTCAGGTAGTCGTACGCCTGCAGGAGCATGTAGTTGAACTCTATGAAATTGAGCCCGGTCGCGAGGCGCACCCGGTATGATTCGGCGGCGAGCATCCGGTTGACGCTGAAATGGCGCCCGATGTCCCGCAGGAACTCGACGTAATTGAGCGGACGGAGCCAGTCGGCGTTGTCGACCATGATCGCCCGGTCGCCGGAGAAATCGAGATAGTGCGCGAGCTGGCCTCTCATCCCTTCCGCGTTCGCGTCGATCTCCTCCTTCGAGATGAGCTGCCGCAGTTCGCTCTTTCCGCTCGGGTCCCCTATCATCGCGGTGCCCCCCCCGACGACCGCGAGCACACGATGACCGTGCCGCTGCATGTGGGCGAGCGCCATGATGGGGACGAGACTCCCCGCGTGAAAACTATCCGAGGTCGGGTCGAAGCCGATGTAGCAGGTGACGGCTCCCTCGAGCATGGCGCGGACCTTCGCCTCGTCGGAGACCTGCTCGACGAAACCGCGCTCCTTCAGGACGTCAAAGACGGTGGTTGACACTCGTTCCTTTCAAAGCCCTCGACCCGGAATTTCGACGTTCAGATTGCACGAGCCCCGCGCCGCATGTCAAGAGGCAAAGCGGGATCGAGCGGGATCGAGCCCCGGCCGTTCTTCCGTTCCGGCGATGTTCCGGCGATGAATATTGACATCGTGCATCCCTGTGCTACAATGCCCCCGCGCGCTGCGAAGGAGGGCCAATGATCACTATCGAAAAGCTCTTCCAGAACTGGAGCGACGTCCTCTGGGGTCCTCCAATGATCATCCTTCTCCTCGGCACCCACGTCTTTCTCACGATCCGGCTGCGCTTTATCCAGAGATACATCGGCAAGGCGATCAGGCTGTCGTTCAGCCGCGCCCACGAAGGGGAAGGGGACGTGAGCCCGTTCGGCGCGCTCACGACGGCGCTTGCCGCGACGATCGGCACGGGCAACATCGTCGGCGTCGCGACGGCGGTCGCCGCGGGCGGGCCCGGCGCCGTGTTCTGGGTGTGGATCACCGGGGTCTTCGGTATCGCGACGAAATACGCCGAAGCGGTTCTCTCGGTCAAGTACCGCATCGTGACAAAGGGGGGGCTCATGGCGGGGGGGCCCATGTACGTCCTCGAGCGCGGCATGAAGCAGCGCTGGCTCGGCGTCATCTTCGCCGCCCTCATGTGCATCACCGCCCTCGTCATCGGCGACATGGTCCAGGCGAACTCGATCTCAACAATGGTCTACGAAACGTTCCACGTTCCGGTGTGGATCACCGGCCTCGTCATCATGATCCTCACCGCCGTCGTGATCCTCGGCGGCATCAAGTCGATCGCCGCCTGGTGCGAGAAGCTCGTTCCGGTGATGGCGGTCGGATACGTCGGGGGCTGCGCCGCGATCCTCATCATCAAGGCGGGCGCGATCCCGGAGACGTTCCGGCTCATCTGGTCGGGGGCCTGGAACGGCCACGCCGCGGTGGGCGGCTTCCTCGGGGCGGGCATGCGCGAGGCGATGCGCTACGGCATCGCCCGGGGGCTCTTCTCCAACGAATCGGGACTCGGCAGCGCGCCGATCCTCGCGGCGGCGGCACAGACAAAGAACCCGATACGCCAGGCGCTCGTCTCCTCGACGGGCACCTTCTGGGACACGGTCGTCGTCTGCGCGATGACCGGGCTCGTGCTCGTCAACTCGGGGGAGTGGATCAACGGGCTCCACGGGGCGGCGCTCACGAAGGCGGCTTTCGCCGATATCCCCGTTATCGGCCCGGCTATTCTCACCTTCGGGCTCCTCACCTTCGTGTTCTCGACGCTCCTCGGCTGGTCGTACTACGGCGAGAAAGCGAGCGAATACCTGTTCGGCGCGCGCGCCGTGCGGCCGTACCGGTGGCTTTGGGTGATCTGCGTGATGCTCGGCTCGGTCGCGACGATCCGTATGGTGTGGTCGTTCGCCGACATCACGAACGCGCTCATGGCGATCCCCAATCTGATCTCGCTCATCGTACTTTCGGGCGTGATCGTGAAGGAGACGCGCACGTACCTCTGGGAGGGGAATATCGAGGGGACGGGACGCTGATCTTCGGCGCGCGGCGCCGCCCGGCTTCGCCCGCCGCACGCAATCGAACCGATCGACCGGCTCAGGCTATATAGACCGTCTTGATGTTGACGAACTCCCGTATCCCGAAATGCGAGAGCTCTCTGCCGTATCCGCTCTCCCGGATACCGCCGAAGGGAAGACGCGGGTCCGATTTCACGAACGCATTGACGAAGCACGAGCCCGCCTCGATCCGATCGGCGGCGAGGCGCTCCCCGCGCGCGAGGTCGCCGGTGAAGAGAGCCGCGCCGAGGCCGAAGCTCGTATCGTTGGCGACGCGGATCGCCTCTTCTTCGTCACGCACCGCGATGACGGCGGCGACCGGACCGAAAAGCTCTTCGTCGTACGCTCGCATGCCCTTTCGAATGCCGGCGAGAACTGTCGGCGGGTAGAAGGCGCCGCGGCCCTTCGGAATAGCGCCGCCGGCGAGGCATACCGCGCCTTTGGCGATCGAGTCCGTCACCTGCCGGTGCAGTTCGTCCCGCAGGTCGAGGCGCGCAAGCGGGCCCATATCGGTCGCCTCATCGAGCGGGTCGCCCATCTTTGTGGCGAGCATTTTCTCGATGAGAATTCCGGTGAATTCCCGTGCCTTCGACGCGCTCACGATGAACCGCTTCGCCGCGATGCAACTTTGCCCCGCGTTGATGAGCCTGCTCTCCGCGCAGATTGCGGCGGCTTTCTCGAGATCCGCATCTTCGAGAATGACGTACGGATCGCTCCCGCCGAGCTCGAGAAGCGTCTTCTTGAGCAGCCCCCCCGCTGCGCGCGCAACCGCTCTCCCCGCGGGAGCGCTTCCCGTGAGTGTCACCGCCTTCACGGCGGGGTGCGCGATGATCGCCTCCACGGCGCCGCTTCCGACGAGCAGCGTCGTGAAAACGCCGTCGGGAAATCCAGCCTTCGCGAAGACGTCCTCGATCGCAAGCGCGCATCCGCAGACGTTCGAGGCGTGCTTGAGGACGCCGGCGTTGCCCGCCATGAGCGCCGGCGCCGCGAAACGGAACACCTGCCAGAAGGGAAAATTCCACGGCATCACGGCGAGGATGACACCGAGCGGCCGAAACGCAACGAAGCTCTTCCGCGCGTCCGTCGCGACGACCTCGGGCTCGAGAAAGCTCCCCGCATTCTCCGCATAATACTCGCAGACCCACGCGCACTTCTCGACCTCGCCCCTGCCCTGCCGCACCGGTTTTCCCATCTCGAGCGCCATGAGGGTCGCGAATTCGCCGCTGCGGTTCCTGAGGATCGCCGCCGCCTTCTTCATGAGGGTCGAGCGCTCCGCGAGCGAGGTCTCCCTCCAGCGCCCGAACGCGGCGTCGCTCCGGTCGATCACGCGCTCGGTGGTTTCTGGTGCGAGCTCATCGTAAGCCGCGATCACCTCGTGCGTGGCGGGATTCATCGATTTCAATTTCGTGGCCGTCCCTCCCTTTCATCGTTCTGTCCGCGCACGAGGCGAAGCCTTCCGTACCGGAAACGCGGACTCGTGTACAGGTACGCACAAAGCGCGACGGAAATCCCCATGACGGCTATCCACAGGATGAAGCTCTCCGCAACGATGCGGGGATGAAGCAGCGTCGTCACGACGAGGCCGATGATCGCGCCCCCGAGGTGCGCGTCGTGACCGATGTTTCCCCGCCTGCTCCGGATGCCGAAAAACGAGATCGCGATGAAAACAATAGCGAAGATCGACGACGGGACCGGCACGGGAACGGGGAACATATACACGGAGGTCCCTGGGATGAGGAAGATCGAGGCGAACACAACGCCGCATACGCCCCCCGAGGCGCCGAGCGCCCGGTAGGCGTGATTGCGATGGAAGAGGAGCGAGAGCAGATTGCCGCCGAGTATGCTCGAGAAATAGATAATGATCAGGGTCGGGGTGCCGATAACGCTCTCGATGTACCCGCCGAACGAGTAGAAGCTGAACATGTTGATGCCGAGGTGCGCCCAGTTCGCGTGGAGGAAGCCGCTCGTGATGAGCCGGTAGTACTGCCGGTACCGGATGATCATCTCGGGCTCGAAGAGGTACTTCTCCGTGAACGGCGGCGAGGTGAAGCCGCCGGCAGAAAAGAGCACCGTAACGGCGATGAGCGCGATGGTGAACGGGCCGCTCGGTTCATTCATCATTTCCGGAAAAGCGCCTCATCCCGCCCGGACGCTATCGCACGACCATGAGCTTCCCCGTCCGAACGCCGTCGCCGGAGCGGAGTCGCACAAAATAGACGCCGGGAGAATAACCCGCCGCGTCGAAGCTCAGCTCGTGAACGCCGCGCTTGAGCTCCCCGTTGAACACCGTCTCGACGCGGCGCCCGAGACAATCGTAGACCGCGATCTCCACGCCGTCCCCGGATGAAAGGGAAAATGCTATCGTCGAGAGACGGTCGACGGGATTCGGATAGATGCGCGGCGGCGCCGGCGGCATCGAATGCCCACCGTCCGCGCCCGCGGCAGAAGTGATCTCGAAATCGACGCTCGCCGCCGCGGCGACACCGTCGTCACGAACGGCTCGCGCGGTCAGGCGGTACGCGCCGAACGGGATCTCATCCCACGCGTAGGCATAGGGGCTCGTCGAATCCGCCCCGAGCTGAACGTAGTTCTCGAAAAACTCGACGCGCGCGATGCCGCCGGTTCCCGGATCGGCCGCCGCCTCGATTACGACGCCCGAAGGATACACGAGACTCGTTCCCGGAGCCGGGCTCGTGATGGAGACCGAGGGAAGCGCGGCGGCCCCCCCTGGAAGGATCGCGTCGCAGTCCAGGGCCGCGTCGATCGAGGAGCCGCTCACGCGGGGAAGGCCGAGGAGATCGAGGGAAAGGTTCGCCGCTTCGCCGTTCCTGATCGGCTGCGGCGTCGCCGCATAGGCAGGCCGTCCGCCGCCGGGGTCCTCGCGCGTCGACGCGTTCAGCCAGTAGAGATCCGCTCCCGCCGGAACCCCCGGACCCCACACGTACAGGGGAATCGTATAGTCCGCGGGATTGGCCGCATCGCTGTGGTCCGTCTCGAACCCGCCGTGGTCGGCGGCGACGACGATATACGTCTTGTGTGCAAACCGCGCGTCGCCGTCGACGAGGTCGAGTATCCTCCCGAGAAGAGCGTCGACCTTCATGATAGAGGCGAAGTAATTCCCGCTCTCCCAGCCATAGGAATGACCTGCCCCGTCGGGATCGCCGAGATGGATGAAGCCGTAGCGGTGCGGCGTCACGTTCATATTCGAGATAAACGTGCCGACAAGCGCGCCGGTGTCCGGATCGTACGCGTACGTGTCTATCTTATCCCGGCCGTTATCGACGCCCGTTGTGTCGATCGCTCCATTCGTCCCGTTCCAGCTCCGGTCGAACAGCGCGAATTTGCTCTTGCTCGCGTACATACCCGTCGTGAACCCGTTGTCGTGCACGACGTCGAAGACGCCGGGGACGTACGAACCGTGGATCTGCTCGAGCGTCCGGCCGTCGTCATTGTTGAAAGAGAGACCATGGCCGTCGGGGCCGAGGACGGGGCGGCTCGTGAGCTCGCATGCATGGTTCGGCAAGGTGACCGTGTAGTCGTAATCGGTGCGGGCGTTCTCGGTATATGCGCCTTCGACCCGGAGGCGGTAGAAATGCGGCGCTCCGGCGGCCCCGAGCCTTTGAACCGCGTCCGCGCGAAGACCGTCGACGCTCACGTGAATGACGTACCGGAGCGTATCGGCCGCGGGCGCGGCATGTGCGGTCGCCGGTGAGCCGTTCCGTTCGAGCGATGCCGCGCGGGAGACGGCGGGACGGACCCAAACCGAAAGTGCGGCACAAAACAGGAGGAGATGAGAAACCTTCGCTGCAAATCGTGTTGCCATCACCGTCTCCTCTTTCCTGTGGCGCGGGAACCGCGGTGCGGCCGTTTCCCCCATCAGGGCTTGATGGCGAACGTGCCGCTCTTGAGCACGTCCCCCGACGGACCGAGAACATCGACGCGCCACGTTCCCTGCCATTCGGGAGCGATCTTTTTCGAGCTCCAGGTGCGCCAGCTCCGGGCCCTTACGGCGAGCTCAACGCGCGCCATTTCCCGGTCCATATAGTACCACACGTGCGTGATCGACGCCGTGTCGGCGGCGCCCGTCACTCTGACGAAACAGCAGACGTTCTCCACGGTCGATGCAAACGCCGTATCGATGCCCGCGGGGGCGCGATCCTGCACCGCCGTGCAAAAGACCATCTCTTCGACCTTCACGCCCGCCGCGTCCTGCGCGATCGTCACAACAGGCACGACCAAGCACACGAGCGCAAGCGCGAACAACCGGTATTTCATACGGATGCCTCCTTGTGCGTATTCCGCGATACCGGTTGATTCTCATCGGCCGCGCAGGTTTTGTAAAGACAATTATAGCACGTTTTCAGCGGGAAAAGAGCTCGATCAGGGCGGCGGGATGGGCGGCAAGAAGAGTCAAGATCCAGACGGCGCGCATCAGAGCCTCCCGTACGCGTGAATTGTGCGTCGTACGTGTTTTTTGTTCGCGGACGGACCGTTTCAAGACTATAATGGAAACCCCGAGCCCGGTGGGCAGTTCCCGGATATCCTGAAAGGAGACCCGTTCCATGACCAAAAAGTTTCTCGTCGTCGCAGCAGCGATGCTCATATCGGCAGCCGCGAGCCGTCTCTCACTGGCGGCCGCGCCTTCCCGAGCTTCAAGCCACGATGCATCCCCGGTATCGGTCACCGCGATCGATTTTCTCAAGGCAGCGAATCTCTCGATCAACGGTGCGGGACCGCTCCTCGTGAAGATGGACGCGTTCCGGAACCGGCTCATCGTGGCGAACACGCTCAGCTCCTCCGTCTCGATCATCAATTGCGGAAACCATTCCGTGGAGAATATTCCTCTCGAGGGGCGCGCTCTCCAACATCTCAAGGCGGAGGCGCTCGCGTTCCGCAGGAAGACTGGCGAGGTCTACCTCATCGGCGCGCGCTGCTTCTCCATCACGTCCCCGGACGCGAGGACCTCGAAAACGATCCCAACCGGCGTTCAGTTCGAATCGATCGCCGTCGACGAGGAGACGGGAAACGCCTTCATCGCCGGCCGCGAGAGCAAGGAGCTCGGCTTCTACGCGGCTCGCTCGGGGAAACTCGCCATGCTGCCGTGGCTCGCGACGCGCGAAGACCTGATCAATCTCAACGCAACCCCACCTCCCCCGATCCGCAAGGTCGTCGCCGCCCCCGAGCTCGGGTGGATCATCGGCGTCGACGGCTACACGTCGGCCTTTTTCCTGTTCGACGCCCGCAACGGGAAGAGCGTCAACTCGCGGCCGCTCAAGCTCACGAGCGGGGGACGATGGCACCTCGCGGGCTACGACGAGACGACCCATCATCTCTACCTCGTCGTCGAGACGAACGACCGCAGGGTGATCGAGGCGGCGAAGATCGACGTTCTCACCGGCGAGGGCACGGTCGTCGCGCTCCCGCAATTCACCGAGGGAGTCGGCATCATCTACAACCCGGCGCGCGATGAGGTGTACATCCCCTACGACAACCATCCGTCCGTCCACGTGGTCGATTTCAAGGAGGACGGGAAAATCACGGAGATCAAGATTCCCGCGTACGGGAACGACGCGAGCGCGGTCGACGTGAAGAACGGCATCCTCTACATCGGGAGCTGGGCGCAGGGAGAGCTTGACGTGGTCGATCTCGCCGACCGGAAGCTCGTGAAACGGATCACGGGGCTCGGGATCATCCCGCACATGTTCGCGATTGTCTACAATCCGAACAACAACCTCGTCTACTTCCCCAAGGGCGCGACCGCGGTCAACGGCGCCTTCGGCGCCGCCGTCACCTCCCTCGATCCCGTCACGGAGAAAACGAAGAAGATCTATACCGGCTGGGCGCCGATCGACCTCGTCGAGGTGCCCTCGCGCGCGAGCTTCCTCGTCTTCAATTCGGAGGACGAATTCGCCGAGGTGCGCGAGAACGGAAGCTTCGAAACACACCGCCTTCCCTTCGACTATCCGGTCGAATCGGTGCTCGACCCCGAAGGAAACGTGTACCTCTCCTACGGTCCCCACCAATCGTACTGGCCCGTGGTCTACATCTGGGGGGCGAAGAACGGCATCCTCGGCATCGCCGCGAAGGACCTCGGCTTCTACGACCGCCGGATTCCGCGCCAGGCCCACACAATGGCATTCGACGCCGCGGGCACGCTCTATTTCACGCAGAACATCTGGGGCAAGGAGGAGCAGATGCTCGGCACGCTCCCCGACGAGGTGCGGCTCTTCGAGATCGGCACCCGGATCAGCGTCCCGGACACGATCGAGCGGGAAATCAGCCAGCGGATCCTGATCTTCGACCCCGGTACGAACTGGCTGTACCTCGTCCGCGTCGCCGAGAAGGACGATGATCCGAGCGTCCTCCATATCATCGATCCCCGGACGAAGAGCGGCGTCCGGCGAATACGCGTGGGGCGCACGGCGACCGACCTCGCGTTCGACGCGAACAGCATCTACGTCGCCAATTTCGATTCGAAGAACGTCTCCGTGATCGACAAGGCGACCTTTGCCGTGAGCGAGGTCGCGACGGAGTCCGAGCCGCTCAAGCTCTGCACGCTCGGCGGCGACGTCTACGTCATCAATCACGCTGCAGCGAGCCTCCAGAGGCTCTCGGCAAACGGGAAGATCTACCGCATTCCCTTCGAGGGTCTTCCCGACAACATCTTCGCTTGGAGCGGCACCATCATCATCACCTCGCACGGCGCGAAGGCGCTCAACATCGTTCAGTTCGATCCCGCGACGGAGAAGTTCACTCTGGTGCTCCGCCACGAGTACCCATACGGCGACACGCGCTTCGACTCCGGCAACGTCTCGTTCTATATCAGGGGACAGTTCGGAGACGCCGTCTTCTCCATCACGAACGGAAAAACGGGCGCCGACGGAAGGCTCTGGATCACCGATTTTCTCTCGGGAAAGTTGTTCGTTCTCAAAGCGGAGTAGCCGCCGCGATCCTCGGAATCGAGCACGGCGGGGCTCCCCGCCGTACGTCCTACGCCCACCCCTCCGCGGAGAGGGCGTCGTGAAGCTCGTCCGGATGATGCCGCGAGCGGTATTCGAGCCGGCTCGATTCGGCGTGCGCCCTGCTGTAAGGCCATCCGCCGGCCATGCGGTTCCGTTCGTGCAGCTCGTGAAGAAGCACGTACGCTCGTTCCTGCTCCTCGATCGCGTCGTCGATCCAGACCTCGTTCTGCGGGACGAACTCGTACACGTAGTCGTGGCCTCCCGCCGTGTAGTCGACGTCGAAAACGCTGCGCACGAGGCGGCCGTTCACGATCCACACGGCGATCCCGTTCTCGAGGCGCTTCCACAGCCGCTCATGGACGTCGTGCCCGTCGGGGAGCTTCTGCCCCTTCGCCGTCATCCTTCGCACGTCCCCGGCCTTTCGGCGCTCCTTTCGCTCGACCCGGTCTCCCGCCTCGAGCGCCGCCCCGTAGGGCATGCCCTTTGCCATAAGGCGGTGCTCCACGAGGAGGTGGTCGATGAAGAACGCGTGCTCGTCGTGCTCCGCCTCGTGGTCTATCCAGAATTCGTCGTCCGGAATATACGGGTACCGGTAATGCTGCCCGAAGTTCGTGAACTCCTCGTCGATATGGCCGCGGACGTACGCGCCGTCGACGATCCAGATCTTGAAGTTCCCGCGCTCATCGATCTTCTCGACGTACGGGGGTTTCAAGAAAGACATCACGCATCCTCCGACTTCCCGAAACGAACCGTCCTGCGGCAAGCGATGGCATTGTGCCTGGCGGCTCGCGCCTATGTCAACGCCGAACGTGAAAAACGCCCCGGGAGAACCCCCCCGGGGCGCGTACATGCTCGGACAGATTCGGCGCGACTCTACCTGACCATTATGTTGTCAACGGCGCCGCCGGACCGACCGGCGGGATGACGGAAACAACCTCGAGACGCATCCGGTTGTCAAGTAGGAACGGTTCTATTGGTGATTGTTATCTACCTCATTTATTTACTAGTTCTTAGACCACGCGAAAAAAAGTCTTGCAAAAAAATAATGAAAAAGGTACAACCTGAATCCTGAGATCGGGGCGCTAAAGAAGAGTTCAAGAATCAGGCATTTCTACTGAAGGAGGGATTATGAAGCTATTCTCGGCGATTCTCCTGATCGTCGCCATGGTCCTCGTGATCGCGGTCGTACCGGCCTTCGCGGGCTACAAGGACCAGTGGGTCAAGTTCCGCGCGACGATGACCGATCGACCCGACAGCAAGGCCGTTTGCTTCGTCCTTATGCCGTGGCCCTGGAAGTGCGCGTGCGCACCCGCTCCGCCGCCTGCGCCGGCGCCGCCTCCCGCGCCCGTGGACAGCGACGGCGACGGCGTCTATGACGGCATCGACCAGTGCCCGGGTACTCCCACCGGCGCCAGGGTCGACGCGAAGGGTTGCCCGAGCGACGCCGACAACGACGGCGTCTACGACGGCATCGATACGTGCCCGAATACACCGGCCGGCGCCAGGGTCGACGCGAAGGGCTGCCCGATGGATTCCGACAACGACGGCGTCTATGACGGCATCGACAAGTGCCCGAACACGCCCGCCGGCACGAAGGTCGACGAGACAGGCTGCCCCGTCGAGGTGCAGAAGTTCATCGACACCGGTCTGATCTCGACGACGGCGATTCTCTTTGATCTCAACAAGGCGACGCTGAAGAGCGAATCCAAGACCGAGCTCGACAAGATCGGCAACATCCTCATCCAGGCGAGCGATCTGATGGTCGAGATCGGCGGCCACACCGACGCGACGGGATCGGACGCCACCAATATGAAGCTCTCGGACGCCCGGGCGAAAGCGGTCCATGACTATCTAGAGAAGAACTTCCCGCAGATAAAGCCCGACAACCTCACCTCGAAGGGCTACGGCGAAAGCAAGCCGGTCGCCTCGAACGACACCAAAGAGGGACGGGCCAAGAACCGGAGAGTCGAGTTCAAGATCATGAAGTAGGACCTGGGGCTCCATGCGGAGCGTTCGCGGTGCTTCACGCCGCGAAGCTCTGAACGGAAAAAAGGGCCGCTCGGTTGAGCGGCCCTTTTCATTTCCGTTGAAGCGCCGCCGGCACCCCAAGTGTACGGCGTTTCAATCGCTCAAATGTTCTCGAACACCCTGACCTTCGTCATGCCTTGATAGTGGAGCGTCTCCCCGATATAGACCCTTGATCTCAGCGTGACGAGCATATTCCTGAGATTGACGAGAACGAAGAGCTCCACCGTGATCTCGCTTCCCGGATAGATCGGCTTGAAGAACTCGAGGTTGTGCACCCGCAAGATGGCGGAATCGCCGAAGGCGCGCACGATCGACTTGACAATAATGGCCGAGACGAGGGCTCCCTGGACCGGGGTGCGTTCGAATCCGACCTTCCGCGCGTAGTCATCGTCGTAATGCAGCAGGGTAAAATCGTCGAACGTCTCCCCGAAATGCTGCATGATATCCCTGTCGACGACATAATCGTATCTGACGCTCTCACCCTTTCTGAGCAAGGCGGCATCCTCCCCGACGTCCGGATGATTCGCTGCGGTACCGCTCGCGTCCTTATTATACCCGCTGACGAATCGTGTCAATGGATATCGACCGACCGTCACATCGACGCCCACGACCGCACCTCCCTCAATATCCCTTGATTGTATCGAATACTCGCGTATGCTACCCTGTCGGAAGCGAGAATCGAAACGGCCGAGGGAACCTTCAAGCCACGGGAGCTTTCCAATGGATAACAACGTCATCTTCGAATACGACCGCTCATCCAAGATTCTATTCGTCGAGGACCACTGGGACATCAAGACGAAGCAGGACGTCGACGATTTCTTCGCCGCGTACACGCGGCACATCGACTCAATCCACGAAAAATTCTGGATGGTCGCGCATATCGACGCCCTGGTCATTCACGCCGAAATCGCAGAGTACTACGGCGAAGTGGCGCGAAAGGCAACGACCGAGCGGCTGCTCGGGCTCGCCCGCTGGGGGAATGACAGCATAGCGCGGATGACGCTGCGGACGACCGCCATGAAATCGAAAATGCCTCATAACATTTACACGAGCCGTGATGAAGCGATACGGGCGATCGAAAAGATGAAGGCCGAAGAGGAGAGCAAACGTGCCTGACCGATCGTGCTCTCTCCCCGAGCCGATCCCCCGAGACGATCAAGAGAGCCGCTTTATGGAGCGGCTCTCTTGATGCGAGCACATAAGACCTTGTGGAAGTGGTTCCGCCGTGCTACAATGCGTTCGAGAGCCCGCCCAACAGAGAATCCGCTCCATGGGGGATCATAACTTCAGCGTTTGCACCCAATCCAGCGCTTGCTGGCATGGTCCGGACGAGGCGATTGGACGCTAACGTGGCGCCTCGCCTCATCGCCAGGGGGTGAATCCCATGAGAACTCACCGTCGAGTAAGGGCGTTCCTAGCCGCCTGCGGCGTGATTGCCGTGTCATTCGTGCTCTTAGCCGCGCCGGTGGAAGCGGCGCGCGATGTGTGGATGCCGATCGGCCCGCTCGGAGGAACGCTCTACTCTCTCGCCGTCGATCCGACGAATCCGAATGTGATCTACGCGCCGCTCAACGGAAAGCTGTATTTCACCGATGATGGGGGAGCATCCTGGGATACCAAGCCTGCCTGCCCGAGCGGCGTTTCGAAGGTCCTCATCGATCCTCAGAATCCCGACGTGCTGTATGCCCTGGCTCCGGGCACGCTGCACAAATCGGTCGATGCGGGAAGCACCTGGGATCAGATAGCATCGGCAGTCGGCTCCTTCGCCTGCGACCCGAACTATCCGGAGAGACTCTTCATCGGAAACTCGGGGAGCGTGCGGAAAAGCATCGACGGCGGCGTGACGTGGACGGACATCTCGCCGGCCTCGCATCCCTGGATCAGCGCACTCGCGGTGAGCCCCGGCGATTCGAACACCCTCTATGCGGGGACGCGGGGAGATGGAGATTATCATGGGGAGGGAGTGTACAAATCGACCGATGGGGGGCTCACCTGGGTCGTCTCTTCTTCGGGATTTCCCGGGACTGACGTCAGCGGCCTCCTCGTCGATCCCATGAATCCCGACACTATTTTCGCCGCAACGTTGGGCGGCCCTATGTACGGAGGATACGGGCTCTATCGCTCCATGGACGGCGGACTGTCATGGAGCGCGGCGAACACGGGATTCCCCTGCGAGTACTGTCCCTACGACATCGGGGTTACCGATATCAAGGCGGTCCCCGGGCGAAGCGGTGAGTTCTGCGCCGTGGTCAACGGCACAGGCTTCAGGACTGAGGACGCGGGGGACACGTGGATCCCGGCCTTCGCCTGCGTGGACGATGTGGTGATCACCGTCGAGTTCTGGCCGGTCCATCCCGATACTATGTTTCTCGGGTGCCGTCACGGCGTGTGGAGCATCACCCCGACCTCCTGCGAGCGTAGAGGCATTGTCCCCATCAATCTCTCCGAGATCGCGATCGACGCATCCTCATCGACACTGTTCGCGGCGGCTGACATCGCATACATCAGCGGGGACGGCGGCCTCACCTGGCAGCTCTCGCGCGAGGGGGCCCACTGGGGCGGGGCGACCGCGCTCAGCATCAATCCGCTCAACGGAAACATCCTCTATGCCGGCGGCTACAACGGGCTCGCCGGGGCCTTCCGGTCGGATGATGGAGGAATGTCCTGGGATAAGGCGCTCGCCCACATTGGCGTGAACGCCATCGAGATCGATCCCGTGAGCCCGAACATCGTGTTTGTCGGCGGCCTCGACGATGTGCATGTCGGCGGCCTGTTCAAGAGCCCGGACGACGGCGTCTCTTGGACCAAGATCGACGCCGGTATCACCATGGCCATCGTGGTGAATCCGATCGATCACAATATCATTTACACCGGCACCCAGAAGGAGGGCGTCAAGAAAAGCACGGACGGGGGTGCGACCTGGACCCCCGTCAACAATGGCCTTCCCGCGTGCGTCTTGTCGAACGGTTTCATCCTCGCGCTCGCCGTCGACCCCCTGAATCCCGAGGTTCTCTATTGCGGGACGAATTGCGGCGCGACGAGCTACGGCATATTCAAGAGCACGAACGGCGGAGCGGAATGGACGTCGGCGAGCGCCGGCCTCACCACGATGGATATCCGGAAGATCGTCATCGACGATGAGCGTCCCTCGATTCTGTATGCGCAATCGTTCAGCGCGGGGATCTTCCGCAGCATCGACGGCGCCCGCACGTGGGAACCGATGAACGCCGGGCTCCCGGGGCTCAGCATGGGTGACCTCATCATCGATCCCGTCTCATCCAACGTTCTCTACTGCTGCGGCGCGTCCGGGATGTTCAGATACGAATCGGCCTTCGATCCGGCCACGGACGCGAGCTCTGTGCCCCCTCCTCCCATCGACAACATCGAGAGCTTCCCGAATCCGTTCTCGACCGGCGCGACGGTCGAGTATTCGGTGGCGAGCGCGGCGCATGTGCGCCTCAGGGTATATGACGTCGCGGGAAGGTGCGTGACGACCCTCGTCGACACGCGCCTCGCGCCCGGCCGGTATCGCGCGGATCTCAAGGGGACACATCTCAGCGCCGGCGTCTATTTCATCGAGGGCACCTTCGGGAATCACACCGTCACGAAGAAGTGTGTTCTCGTGAAATAGGGACCGGCGTCGAGCGCGCCCCGACCGCGGATCATCCTCCGCGACAGCAAGCCCAAAAAAAGAGCCGCTCCGTGGAGCGGCTCTTTTCAAGTTACCGGCGGCGACCTACTCTCCCGAACGGTCGCCCGCTCAGTACCATCGGCGCATGAGGGCTTAACTTCCGTGTTCGGAATGGGAACGGGTGTTTCCCCCCCGCTATCGCCACCGTAAATCACATTGCGGACCCAACGTTCGCTTACCGCAGTCCCAATCAAGCCCGCACGGAAATCTATACAACAAAAACAGGGCAAAATAACAGGTCTTCGCGAGATATACTAATATCTGGTTAAGCCGCACGGCTTATTAGTACCGGTCGGCTCAACACATTGCTGCGCTTACACCTCCGGCCTATCAACCTCGTAGTCTCCAAGGAGCCTTCAGGTAACTTACGTTACGGGAGATCTAATCTTGGGAGGGGCTTCCCGCTTAGATGCTTTCAGCGGTTATCCCTGCCGAACATAGCTACCCAGCTATGCCTCTGGCGAGACAACTGGTGCACTAGAGGTTCGTTCACTCCGGTCCTCTCGTACGAGGAGCGACTTCCCTCAAATCTCCTGCGCCCGTATCAGATAGGGACCGAACTGTCTCACGACGTTCTAAACCCAGCTCACGTACCGCTTTAATTGGCGAACAGCCAAACCCTTGGGACCTCCTTCAGCCCCAGGATGCGATGAGCCGACATCGAGGTGCCAAACCTCCCCGTCGATGTGGACTCTTGGGGGAGATCAGCCTGTTATCCCCGGCGTACCTTTTATCCGTTGAGCGACGGCCCTTCCACGCAGAACCGCCGGATCACTAAGTCCTGCTTTCGCATCTGCTCGACATGTCTGTCTCACAGTTAAGCTCCCTTATGCCTTTACACTCTTCGCGCGATTGCCGACCGCGCTGAGGGAACCTTTGAGCGCCTCCGTTACATTTTGGGAGGCGACCGCCCCAGTCAAACTACCCACTAAGCACTGTCCCTGCGCCGGCTTACGGCGCAGGTTAGGATTTCTACTGAACAAGGGTGGTATTTCAAGGTTGGCTCCACGGAGACTAGCGTCCCCGCTTCAAAGCCTCCCACCTATCCTACACGTGACCAGCCAAAACCCAATGCCAAGCTATAGTAAAGGTGCACGGGGTCTTTCCGTCTTGATACGGGTAATCGGCATCTTCACCGATAATTCAATTTCACCGAGTCGCTTGTTGAGACAGCGCCCAAATCGTTACACCATTCGTGCAGGTCGGAACTTACCCGACAAGGAATTTCGCTACCTTAGGACCGTTATAGTTACGGCCGCCGTTTACTGGAGCTTCAGTTCAGTGCTTTGGCTCCCGAAGGAGCCTGACACATCCCCTTAACTTTCCAGCACCGGGCAGGTGTCAGTCCCTATACGTCGTCTTTACGACTTAGCAGAGACATGTGTTTTTAGTAAACAGTCGCCCAGGCCGATTCTCTGCGGCCCCTTCCAGCGTCCATCCGCGAAGGACTTGGCCGAAAAGGGCACCCCTTCTTCCGAAGTTACGGGGTAATTTTGCCTAGTTCCTTAACAAGCGTTCTCTCGAGCACCTAAGGATACTCTCCTCGCCCACCTGTGTCGGTTTGCGGTACGGTCACCCCAAACACTCGCATAGAGGATTTTCTCGGCAGTCTGATTAGGGCCAGTTTGTGTCCCAAAGGGACTCCCCATCACGCCTCGGAGTTATGACCGTCCGGATTTGCCTAGACGATCCTCCTACACGCTTAGACCGGCACTTCCATCCGCCGGCTGACCTTTCACTCCTGCGTCCCCCCTTAGCGTCTTTATCGTGTTTGCAGTGGTTCCGGAATTTTAACCGGATTCCCAATCACTTACGCCTTTCGGCCTCAGCTTAGGGGCCGACTTACCCTGAGCGGATTAGCCTTCCTCAGGAAACCTTAGGCTTACGGTGAACAGGTTTCTCGCCTGTTTTATCGCTACTCATTCCGGCATACTCACTTCCATTTCGTCCAGCATGCCTCGCGGCATACCTTCGACCTATCATGGAACGCTCCCCTACCAGACATCCTTCCCGAAGGAAGAATGAATCCATAGCTTCGGTATCAGGCTTAGTCCCGGTAATTATCGGCGCGGATTCACTTGACTGGTGAGCTGTTACGCTTTCTTTAAATGATGGCTGCTTCCAAGCCAACATCCCAGTTGTCTGAGCAAGTCCACATCCTTAGTCACTTAGCCTGTATTTAGGGACCTTAGCTGATGGTCAGGGTTCTTTCCCTCTCGGCAACGAAGCTTATCCCCCGCTGCCTGACTCCCGCACTAAAATAAACGGAATTCGGAGTTTAATTGGGTTTGGCAGGCTTGTAGGCCCCCTAGTCCAGTTAGTGCTCTACCTCCGTCATTCAACATGCGAGGCTAGTCCTAAAACTATTTCGGGGAGAACCAGCTATTTCCAAGTTTGATTGGCCTTTCACCCCTATCCACAGCTCATCCGAGAAGTTTTCATCCTTCACCAGTTCGGACCTTCACGCGCTGTTACACGCGCTTCATCCTGGCCGTGGATAGATCACATGGTTTCGGGTCTACTCCGCGCAACTTAACGCCCATTTAGGACTCGCTTTCACTACGGCTCCGTGGTGTCATCCACTTAACCTTGCTACACAGAGTAACTCGCCGGATCATTATGCAAAAGGCACGCGGTTAGATCGCTTCAGGCCCGAAGGCCCGAAGAAATCCTCCCACTGCTTGTAGGCAAATGGTTTCAGGTACTATTTCACTCCCCGCCAGGGGTTCTTTTCACCTTTCCCTCACGGTACTAGTTCACTATCGGTCGCCGATGAGTATTTAGCCTTAGGAGGTGGTCCTCCTGAGTTCCCACAAGATTTCTCGTGTCCCGTGGTACTCGGGTATCCGATCGAGAGAGACTGCCCTCTTTCGCCTACCGGACGATCGCCGTCTATGGTCCACCGTTTCCAGGTGGTTCAGCTAGAGTGCAGTTTTTTGACTCTCCGACCCTCTATGCACCCGGGTCAGATCAGACCCCACGACACCGGCCGCACAACGCGTGCATGCTTGTGAATGCGGCTCGGTTTAGGCTGTTTCCCGTTCGCTCGCCGCTACTGAGGAAATCGAGGTTTCTTTCTGTTCCTGGGGTTACTGAGATGTTTCAGTTCTCCCCGTTAGCTTCCCGGAAACTATGTATTCATTCCCGGGATGATGCGGTTTTGCCGCATCGGGTTGCCCCATTCGGAAATCCCCGGATCAAAGCTTGTGTGCAGCTCCCCGGAGCTTATCGCAGCTTGCCACGTCCTTCATCGCCTATCGGCGCCAAGGCATCCGCCATTCGCCCTTAGTAGCTTAACCAGAAATCTCACGAAGATGCCTGTTTATTTCACCCTGTTTTTGTTGTCAAAGAGCGTACTGGAAAGTCCAGAATTGCTATTCGTGGAGATGACCGGGTTCGAACCGGCGACCCCCTGCTTGCAAAGCAGGTGCTCTCCCAGCTGAGCTACATCCCCAATTGAGTTCTTGCTCGAAGCCACTCAATGGTGGGCCTAAGTGGAGTTGAACCACCGACCTCGCGCTTATCAGGCGCGCGCTCTAACCAACTGAGCTATAGGCCCCGAATATAAAAGAAATAGCGTGCAAGGCTTGCTGATAACCCGTCGACCTGGAGATCCCCGCGCTTCGATCATCGCTGACCAAGGCGCGGAAACGCTCCTTAAGAAAGGAGGTGATCCAGCCGCACCTTCCGGTACGGCTACCTTGTTACGACTTAGCGCCAGTCACCGATTTTACCTTAGGCGGCTCCTCCCTTGCGGTTAGGATACCGACTTCGGGTACCCCCGGCTTCCATCGCTTGACGGGCGGTGTGTACAAGGCCCGGGAACGTATTCACCGCGACCTGCTGATTCGCGGTTACTAGCGATTCCGCCTTCATGCAGTCGAGTTGCAGACTGCAATCCGGACTGAGACGAGTTTTCTGGGATTCGCTCCACCTCGCGGCTTCGCAGCCCTCTGTACTCGCCATTGTAGCACGTGTGTAGCCCGGGATGTAAGGGCCATGAGGACTTGACGTCATCCCCACCTTCCTCCGGTTTATCACCGGCAGTCTCCCGAGAGTTCCCAGCATTACCTGATGGCAACTCGGGATAAGGGTTGCGCTCGTTGCGGGACTTAACCCAACATCTCACGACACGAGCTGACGACAGCCATGCAGCACCTGTGCAGATGCCCCCGAAGGGGAAACCATCTTTCAATGGCGGTCATCTGCATGTCAAACCCCGGTAAGGTTCTTCGCGTATCGTCGAATTAAACCACATGCTCCACCGCTTGTGCGGGCCCCCGTCAATTCCTTTGAGTTTCAACCTTGCGGCCGTACTCCCCAGGCGGGGCACTTAATGCGTTAGCTGCGGCACGGAAGGGGTCGATACCTCCCACACCTAGTGCCCATCGTTTACAGTCAGGACTACCGGGGTATCTAATCCCGTTCGCTCCCCTGACTTTCGTTCCTCAGCGTCAGTAACATGCCAGAAAGCCGCCTACGCCACTGGTGTTCCTCTCGATATCCACGCATTTCACCGCTACACCGAGAATTCCGCTTTCCTCTCATGTCCTCAAGTCAAGCGGTTTCAAGGGCAGTTTAACGGTTGAGCCGCTAGATTTCACCCCTGACTTACTTGACCGCCTACGAACCCTTTACGCCCAGTGAATCCGAATAACGCTCGCTCCCCCCGTATTACCGCGGCTGCTGGCACGGAGTTGGCCGGAGCTTCCTCTTACAGTACTGTCAAATTGAAAGGCTATTAACCGATCAATCTTTCATCCCGTATGACAGGGTTTTACATCCCGAAGGACTTCATCACCCACGCGGCGTCGCTCGGTCAGGGTTTCCCCCATTGCCGAAGCCTCTCGACTGCTGCCTCCCGTAGGAGTCTGGACCGTGTCTCAGTTCCAGTGTGGCCGACCACCCTCTCAGGCCGGCTACCCATCGTCGCCTTGGTAGGCCGTTACCCTACCAACTAGCTAATGGGACGCGGGACCATCCTCAAGCGACAGCTTACAAGTAGAGGCCGCCTTTGATTGCGGACCATGCGGTCCGCAATATTATGCGGTATTAGCAACCCGTTAGGGTTGTTATTCCCCACTCGAGGGCAGGTTTCCCACGCGTTACTCACCCGTTCGCCACTGTACTAGCAATCCGAAGATCACATTCTCGTTCGACTTGCATGCCTGATCCACGCCGCCAGCGTTCATTCTGAGCCAGGATCGAACTCTCCGTTGTAAAAAAACACGAAGAGACATTGCGTGAACGCAATGCTCAACTTTGACATTCCAACCTTGATCACAAGGATCAGGGTCCGAATTATCTGGCAAGGGCTCTCGCACGCTATTTCAATTTCAAAGAACAGATTTCCCTATATGGAAATTTCTCCAGCTACCCAATATATCGCAACTGGGATTTCTTGTCAACCCCTATGTAGGGATTCTTCAAGAATTCTTGGAGGCGCCGTAACTTCCTATCGGTCCTTACATTAGCGCCCTGTGTATATATGCAATGCGCGCGAGCTTGTCAAACATTTTTTTCGGATGGCATGCGGTCTATGCGGTCCTTTCCCATGGAGCCCGGCGCGACGCATAAAATGATTGGAAAATGAGGCACCGGGGACTTACATTCTTGCGGGAGCAGAAAAGAGTTCGCGGCCTTCGAGGCATCGGGAGGACGGTCCGAAGCCATGGGATTTCGGCCCTTGACACGAGGCGAAAAGATATTCCTCTGGGGAATGGGGCTCGCGCTCGTGTGCATCTTCGGCATGGGGACCGCAGCGATCAAGTGGTTCTCTCGCGATCTTCCTTCGATGGAGCGGCTCGAGATGATCGAGCCGGCCCTCAAGACACGGATACTCGCGCGCGACTCGACGATCATCAAGGAATTCTACGAAGAGAATCGCATCTTCCTTCCATTCGATCAGATCCCGTCGACCGTGCAGAGAACATTCCTCGCCGTCGAGGACCGCCGCTTTTATGAGCACAGCGGCATCGACCTCCAGCGCATCTTCGTGACCGTATGGAGAGACCTCGTTCACTGGAGCCGCGCGCAGGGTGCGAGCACCATTACGCAGCAGATCTCAACGGACCTCTTCCTCAACAAGAGGGAGCAGACATTTCCGCGCAAGATCAGGGAAGCGCTTCTCGCCTTCAAGATCGAACGCACCTACTCGAAGGACGAGATCCTCGAAATCTACCTCAACCAGATTTACTTCGGCGAGGGAACGTACGGCATCGAGGCCGCCGCGAGAAAGTACTTCGGAAAACCGGTCAAGGACCTCGGGCTCAACCAGATCGCGCTCTTGGCGGGGCTCCCGAAAAACCCCGGCGGCTACAGTCCCTTCGCGAACCCCGAGCGTGCCACCAAGCGCGTGAACCTCGTGCTCAATGCGATGGAGGAGTTCCACGTGATCACGAAGGAGCAGCGTGATTCCCTGCGCGAGTGCTCGCTCGATCTCGTAAAGTCGGTCTCGGAGAACCAGGATTTCGCGGGATACTTCTGCGAGTATATCCGCCAGATTCTCGAGGCCAAGTACGGATCGCGCTCGATCTACCGCGACGGCTACACGGTCTATACGACTATCGACGCGAAGCTTCAGCAGGCGGCGGAGCGGAATCTCGAAGCGCACGACACACAGCTCGAGAAGGAGATCGGCTTCAAGCTCACGCGAGCCACGTACCAGGCGGCGACCGCGCGCGGCGAGAAGATGAATCCTGATTACCTCCAGTCGGCGCTCGTCGCGATCGACCCGCTGAGCGGCCACATTCTCGCGCTCGTCGGCGGGAGGAATTTCCGCGAGACGCAGTACAACCGCGCGATGCAGGCGCCGAGGCAACCGGGCTCGGCATTCAAACCGTTCCTCTATATCGCCGCGCTCGAAAACGGATACAACCCGTCCGACATTCTCATCGACACGCCGCTCGTCGTCGAGCTTCCGAACGGCGACGTCTGGAAGCCGGAAAACTACGACCAGAAATTCCACGGCGCCGTGTCCCTCCGGGAGGCGCTCTCCCGCTCGATCAACATTCCCTCGATCAAGCTCATCCAGGCGGTCGGAACCCCCTCCGTCATCAACGTCGCGAAGCGCCTCGGCATCAAGAGCCCCTTACAGAACGTCCTTTCGCTCGCGCTCGGGACGAACGAAGTGACGCTCCTCGAGCTCACCTCCGCCTATGGCGTGCTCGCCGCCGAGGGGATGTGGGCCGAACCCATGGCGATCACGCGGATCGAGGACCGCAACGGCAATGTTCTCGAGGAATACCGCCAGTTCCATGAAGAGGTGCTCCAGAGCGACGTCGCGTACGTGATCACGGACATGCTCACGAGCGTGATCGACGAGGTGCAGGGCACCGGCGGCGACGTGCGGAAGTACGGGCTCGACGTTCCGGTCGCCGGGAAGACCGGGACGACCGACAACTATACGGACGGCTGGTTCATCGGATACTCTCCCGAGATCGTCATGGGAGTCTGGACCGGTTTCGACGAGCGCAGGACGATGGCGCGCGGCATGACGGGCGCGCGGGCGGCGCTTCCGATCTGGGTCGAGACGATGAAGGCGGCGTATCCGACGAACCGCGGCCCCGCATTCAAAAGGCCACCCAATATCATCGAGGAGCTCATCTGTCAGGAATCGGGACTCCTCAGCACGCCGTACTGCGCGAAGGTCGTCCGGGAGATTTTCATCGAGGGAAACGAGCCCACGCGCCCATGCGACGTGCACCGGGTGAGCCGGTATGACCTTCTCGACAAGGAAAAGGATTTCCGGGAGCTCGACAGGGAAGCATCGAGGGACAAGGTCGTACCGCACTGAGACGCGTCTCTCCGACTCGAGGCCGCCCCCGATCAACCATCCGTGAGATAGAGCGGCGCGCGCGGAACCGGCCCGGCTGAGATGCCGACCGCTTCCTCGAGTCTGTGCGCGGCAGCCCGCGCCGCCTCATCAGTTGCGGCATGAATCTCGAGAAGGGGCTCCCCCGGGGCTGCTTCGTCCCCGCGCTTCTTGAAAAGAACGATGCCGGCCGAAGGATCGATTGTCTCATCCTTCCTGAACCTGCCCCCACCCAGCTCCCGCACCACCTCCCCGACGATCCTGGCATCGATCCGCGAAACGAATCCGCCGGACGGGACCGCAAACGGCCGGACGGTCTTAGCCCGGGGAAGTCCGTACGCAACCGATTCCGAGGCGAGCCTGCCTCCCTGGGCGGAAACGATTCTCTCGAACCGCTCGAGCGCGCGTCCCGAGCTCACGGCGCGGCGCGCGAGCGTTTCCCCATCGCCGATGTCCGAAACGAGTCCCGCCATGAGGAGCATCTCCGCGGTGAGCCGGAGCGTCAGCGCCGTCGTGTCGAAAGGACCCCGGCCTTCGAGGATACGGATCGCCTCTTCCACTTCGAGCGCATTGCCGACGGCGAGCCCGAGCGGCTCGTCCATCGCGGTGACGACGGTTTTCACCGGAACGCCCATCGCGCCGCCGACCTCCCCGAGCGCGGAGGCGAGCTCGAGCGCCTCGGCACGCGTCCGCATGAAGGCACCCGCGCCGCATTTGACGTCGATCACGACGCCGCTGATCCCTTCCGCGAACTTCTTGCTCAGGATGCTCGAGACGATGAGCGGCACACTCTCGACGGTCGCCGTCGCGTCCCGCAGCGCATAGAGCGACCGATCGGCCGGAACGATCGTCTCCGTTTGCGCGCCGAAGCAGCCGCCCAGCTCGATGACCTGCCGCACGAAGCGATCCGGTTCGAGATCGGTCCGCATTCCGGGAATCGATTCGAGCTTGTCGAGGGTGCCCCCCGTGGCCCCGAGCGAGCGCCCCGATATCATCGGAACCCGCAGACCACATTCGACGGCGATTGGAACGAGAGGTATCGAGATCTTGTCACCGACGCCGCCCGTGCTGTGCTTGTCGATCACGGGGCCGCCGCAATCGTGAAAAGCAAACACGCGTCCGCTCTCCATCATAACCTTCGTCAGGTCGACCGTTTCCCGGAGCGTCATGCCTCTGATGGCGGTCGCCATGAGAAACGCGGCCATCTGGTAATCGCTCACGTCGCCCCTCAGGTAGCCTCCGACGAGAAAGCGGATATCCGCCTCCCCGATAGCGGCGCCCTCCCGTTTCCTCCGAATGATCTCGTACGCGTTCACGTCGACCCTTTCAACTCCTCCATGATGGCCACGCTCGCGCTCGTGCCGATCCTCGTGGCCCCCGCGCGTACGAGCTCGAGCGCGAAGACCGCGGTGCGAATACCCGCGGAGGCCTTGACCCCGAAACCGGGCCCGACCGCCGCGCGCATGATCTCCACGTCGCGAACGTTCGCGCCGGGGGGTCCGAAGCCCGTCGACGTTTTTACGAAATGTGCCCCGGCCCCCTTCACGAGCCCGCACGCCATCACCTTCTCGTCATCGGTGAGGACGGCGGCTTCGATGATGACCTTCACCTTCGCCGCGGAGCCGCATGCAGCTACGACGCGCGCGATATCGTCCGCCGCGAACGCACGGTCCCCCGACTTGAGCGCCCCGAGGTTCATGACCATGTCGATCTCGTGCGCGCCCGCCTCGACCGCACGGGCTGCCTCGAACGCCTTGACCCCGGTATCGACGGCCCCGAGCGGAAAGCCCGCGATCGAGCAGACCTTGACCGAGGTCCCCGCGAGCTCACGCGCGACGAGAGGGACATAGTGCGTGTTGATACACACCGAGAAGAAATCGTACTCGATCGCCTCGCGGCACACGCGCCTGATATCTGCCTCCGACGCTTCGGGCTTGAGAAGCGTGTGGTCTATCAGCCTGTTGAGCTCGATCGGTTTCACCGGTTGCTCCCTTCACCGTTTGTTGTGCTGTCGCTCGAGAGAGCCGAGGCAACTCGAGCCGGCATCCAACTCGATCCCATGGTCCCGTCTCGCCGTTTTATGCGATTTCGTATTGAAATACCGGACGGCTTCGCACCGTCGTGCACGGTGCACGGGTGCGATTGTGCCTCAGAGAGCCTCGCGGACGCCGAGGAGGGTCTTCATGCTTTCGATCCGCCCGCTGCGGAGATAGACGCGCGGGACCCGCTTGCTGATGCGGCAGAGAACCTCGTAGTTCAAGGTTTCATCCCACCGGGCGACATCGTCGGCGGTGATCTCCGCGTCCCCCTGGCGGCCGAATATCACGACCTCTTCCCCAACTCCGGCGTCGGCGAACTCGGAGAGGTCGAGCATCGTCATATCCATTGTCACCCGGCCGATGACGCCCACCCGCTTGCCCCGGAACAGGAACTGTCCCCTGTTCGACAGACGGTGACTGAGCCCGTGGCCGTATCCGACCGGCACGACTCCCATCGTTACCGGCCCCGGCGCTATGTACGTTCTCCCGTAGCTTATGCTCGCACCCCCGGGCATGTCCCGCACGAGCACGAGCCGCGCCTTGAAGCTCATCACGGGGACAACGTCGATGGTGTCCTTGAGAACGATCGAGGGGGCGTGCCCGTACACGAGGAGACCGGGCCTGACAAGGTTGAAATGGGATGACGGGAAGTTGAGAATCGCAGCGCTGTTGGCGCAGTGCACGTATTCGAACGCGACGCCGGTTTCCTTGAGCCCGTCGACGATGCCGGTAAACGCGCGGATCTGGTCCATCGTGAAATCAACGTCACTGTCCGATGCGGGGAAATGGGTGAAAACGCCCGCGAGCCTGATACCGGGAAGGGAGCTCATTCTCGAGATCGCTTCGATCGCCTGCTCTTGCGCTATCCCTGCGCGACCCATGCCGGTGTCGACCTCGATGTGGAGCGTGCAGACAGCGCCCCTGCGGACCGCGATCCCCGAGGCCTTCTCGACGAACTCATACGAGGAGGCCGTGACGGCGAGATCGTTGTCGAGAACGCCCTCGAGCTCCTGGGAAAGAACGGGACTCAGAATAAGGATCGGGAGCGTAATCCCCGCCTTGCGAAGCTCTCTCCCCTCGTCGAGGGTCGCGACCCCGAGCATGTCGACGCCGCACTCCACGGCGAGCCGGGAGATACGAACCGCTCCGTGCCCGTACGCGTCCGCCTTCACGACAAGGAGCATGCGCACGCCGGGCGGCACGATGCTTCTCACGCGATCGATATTGTGTTTTGCCGCATCGAGGTCGATCTCGACCCAGGCAGGAAAGCGGTTCATGCGTCCGACCCTTCCAGGGGCGTCTCCCCGCGGGAATCATCGCCGCGATAGATGAAGCGATCGAGAAGCTTCACGTACTCGGTCCAATTGCCGAAACGCGACGTATCCTTATCGAGAACCTGCAACGTGCCCCGCGCCTGCGCATCGAGGTTGTCGATATAGTGAAGCAGGATCGCCTCGATCGTCATCGGGACCACGGGGGAGCCGTGCTCGAGGGAGCCGTGGTGGCTCAGAACCATGTGTTTGAGCTTGAGCGCGAGGTCCGCCGGAAAGCCGTCGATCTCCCGTATGCGCCCGTCGAGAAGCTCGACGCCGAGCACGATGTGCCCTATGAGACGCCCCGAGTCGGAATAATCGATCCGGTTCGACACCTCGAGCTCCTGGACCTTGCCGAGATCGTGTACGAGAACCCCGGTCACGAGGAGATCGCGATCGATCTCGGGATAGACCTCCGCGGCCCGCAGGGCGAGGAGCGCCATGTCGCGAACGTGCTGGGCGAGGCCGCCGATAAAGGAATGGTGCCACACCCGCGCCGCCGGCGACCTCATGAAACTGTGTTTGAATTCCTCATCGGTGAAGATGTTCTCGAGAAGCTTCCGCAGATGCTCGTTTGCGACGGTGGAAACGACGCCGAAAACCTCGTTGTACAGATCGAGCGTCTCCTCGGCCGCCACCGGCACGAACTGTGCCGCGTCGTATTCCTTTTCGTTCAGCTTCACGATGCTCGCGACGTGCATTTCATACGAGCCCTGGTACGCCTTCATCTCCCCCTTTATGCGCACGACGTCGTTCACCTGGATCTGGCGGTCGATCTCCTCGGTCGGCTGCCAGAGGACTCCCTTCAGGGGGCCTTCCTTGTCCGAGAATTGAAAGAGGAGGAACTTCCCGTTGACGGAATCCCTCCAGTCCTTCCGTGCGACGACCATGACCCGCTCCACCCGCTCCGCCGCCTTCGCCATATCTTCTTTCCGCCTTTCGTGCGAGCATTCGTTCCCGGAGTATTGCCGATACCCTCAGCCAGAGCCCACGACGAGGTCCAGCCGAATCGGCCCGGGCCGCGGCGGCTCGATACGCGCCCGGCGCATGCGGCCCCGGAGCGCCTCATTCCAAAAAAATGTGCGGCCCCCGGGGAGCCGCACATTCGTTTTCAAGATGCGGACGGGAGGGATCCTACATCGCGAAAGTGATGGCGTTCCCGCCGTACAGGACGTAGCCGATCTTGATCTTGCCGCCCGATTTCAGCTTCTCACGGAAATCCCTGCTCAAGCTCGTCGGCGTCGAGACGTACTGGACGCCGCCCTCGAACACCTTGCCCTCTTTCATCATCGCGTCCAGAACGGCGAATATCGCGTCGTTTGTATCGTCGACGAAGAAGCGCACGTTCTTGAGATTGATCGAGTAGTACCAGGTCGAAACGCCGCCTTCCGGGATCTCGTCGTGGGTGATCTTCGCGTTGGCGACCTTGAACTTCTTATCCCTGATGTCGTTCAGGTTCGGCAGGGCCGGTGTGATCTTGTTAACATCGATCGCTTCGTACTCCTCGGGAGCGGTAAACAAGGCGAGCGGGCGAAGGAGAGGAAGCTTGACCCCCGAGGGTTCGCCGACTTGGATCGTGTCGGAGCCGGTCATGACGTAATCAACGACGAAGTGAGTGTAGGGGGTGAAGTACTTGCGCGTCGCCACGGTGAACTTTGCGCCCTCGACCCCTTTCATCTTCGCCTCGAGGCCGTCGCCGACGAAGAACTCGATTTCGTTTCCTTCGCGGACCAGGGCGACGTTGTTCGCGATACCGATGATGTTGGGCGAATCGAAGCTGTACTTGGCGCCGATGCTCACCACGGTGCCGTTGACGGCGTTCTTCAGACTGGTGAGCACGTAGGTCTCCTCGACCTTGCCGTGGCAGCTCGCGAGAATGCCCGTGAGAAGGATCGCGACTAAGAAGGATTTACAAAGCTTCGACATACATGCGCTCCTTTGCGACAAGTGAAAAGCTCCGAACGCTCCAGCGGGAAACCTCGCCAAGGCAACGAAACGTACCGGAGAAAATTAATACGCTCTCCGCCCCTTGTCAACCATAATTTAATTGCAAGGATACCAGCGAGTTAATCGCCGATCCCGCCGCGCGAAACGAGGCGGCTCACTTTTTCTTGTCGGTCGCTTTGTCCGTAAGCGGGATCCCGTACTGCGCGAATAGACCGACCACCTTTTCATTGAGCGGGATCGAATCATCGAGCGGAACAAGCCTCATCTGCCCTTCCTCGACCACCCCGGTCTCCGACAGGGACAGATCGATCCGCCCCACGTACTGGCCGGTGCCCCCCGTTGCGAGCATGAACGACGTGCCTTCCTTCTCGAGTCTCTTGATGACCGGTTTCCCGTGGCCGACGACGACGAGATCGAAGTCGGGTATCTCGCGTGCGAGCTCGATGGATCGCTCCATTCCCATGTGGCTGAGAACGATCAGGAAATCCGCCTGCGCCTTCATTTCCGGCACAAGCCTCCTGAGCGTCTCGAACGCGGGAAGCACCTTGAACTTCGAGGTGTCGATGTAGGCGGGGAAGCGGATCGCGTCGTCGAGGATCCCGGTGATCGCCACGCGAAGCCCTCCGGTGAGCGTTTTGACTCTATACGGCGCCCCGAAGAGCGGCACACCCGTCGTCGGATCGACGATATTTGCCGAAACGAGGGGAAACGCGGCGCGGCTCGCGAGCCCTTGCAGGAACGGCAGCCCGAATACGAAATCCGTCTCGCCGGGCGTGAATGCATCGAGGCCGATGACGTTCATGGCGTCGAATGCGAGCTCCGCCTCCTTCTGCGTGAACGAGAGCTCGGCGCCGAAGACATCCCCGGCATCGGCGACGAGGACATTGTCTGCGGAAGCCCTGGTCCGTTCGGTGAAAGTCGCCCACCGGCCGAGCCCTCCCATGTCCTCGACGACGCACCCGCAGGAACGTATCTTTCCGAGGAGATCGCTCGAAAATACGACGGTGAGTTCGCCCGGCTTCGCCGCCGGCCTCTTCTCCGCGCCCTTCTTCCCGCAACTGCCGGCACCGGCAATGCAGAGAATTGCGCAGCCGACGACCGCGAAACGTCGCCACGAACGCACGTTTTGTGTCATCACATCACTCTCCTGTCTCTGCCGTGGGTGCCTCACCGCTCCTTGCGTAAACATGCGCGTGCGGCGGCGCTTTGGAATTCATGAATAATGTACACGGCGTCTCACCGTCCGCACAAGCGCAAAACTCTTGCAGGGGCCTCATACGCAGTCGTATGCTTCAGCCGCCGCGGGCATACCGGCGCGAGATCACGATGAAACAGAAGAGGACAATTTCACCCCTGCACAGCGGCTGGATGATTCCGGCGATCGTCGTCATCATCGCCGTATTCATTTCGGCCGATTGGTACTATTACTACGAAACCCGGCGGACCCTGGACGGGGAATTCGGCCAAAGACTCGCAACGCTCGCCGAGCTCGTCTCGGCGAGCCTCGCGGGGGACGCGCGGGAGCTTCTCCGCGAAGCCCCGGCGGAATCCGCGCTCGCGGATACGGCGCTCACGGCCAGACTCGAGAGGATTCGCGAGGCGCACGCCATCTCCAATATCCTCGTCGTACGGGAGGATGGAACGACGCTCCTAAGCCTCCAGCGCGGCATGTACCCGGCCGGCGACGAATACCCGCACTGGCACATGGATTTTCCGGCGATCATGAGCGCCCTCGAGGGAACCCCGGCCGCGACGAAGCTCTTTGAAACCTCCCGCGGCGTTTTCCTCAAAGCCGGCTACGCGCCGGTCCCCCCCCACTCTCGAAGGGCATCCGCGGTGGTAGCCGTCGAGGCAAGCCCCGCCTTCCTCGAGGGACTCAACAGGTTGCGGTTCATTCTCATCGTCGTGACGGGAGCCTGCGTTCTCGGTATCATTGTCTTCACCGCATTCGCCTTTCGGGCAACGGGCTCCCTCATCAGGGCGCGGGAGTCCCTGATGCACGCCGAGACGCTCGCGGCCATGGGGAGAATGGCCGCGGGTGTCGCCCACGAGATTCGAAACCCGCTTTTCATCATCCGGAGCTCCGCCGAGAAGCTCCGCGATACCTACCCCGAGCGCGCGGAAGAGATCGAGACCTTTTTCATCGAGGAGGTCGACCGGCTCAACGGAATTCTCACCGACTACCTCATGTTCGCGAAGGATGAACCGGCGAGACGCATCCCCCTCGATCTGGCGACGACGTTGACGCGAAGCCTGCGGTATGTGCGGGAATCCATCGAAGGCTCGGGAACCGAGCTCGTCGCCGACTTCGAGATCGGGAAGACGCCCTTCTTCGGCGAGGAAAAGAGGCTCCAGCAGGCGTTTCTCAACATCCTCCTCAACGCACGGCAGTCGATCGCCGGTGCGGGAAGGATACGCGTCGCGCTCGCCTCGAACGGGCGGCACTACGTGATCCGAATCGAAGACACGGGGCGCGGCATCGCCGAGAGGGATATCGCGAGGATCTTCGAACCGTTCTTCACGACGAAAGTGAACGGGAGCGGGCTCGGCCTCTCGATCACGAAAAAGGTCATCGAGGATCACGGCGGCGGAATCGGAGTCACGAGCACGGTGGAGGCCGGCACGGTCGTGACGATCACGCTGCCCGTGCCACGGCAGAAGCAGACGGAAACAATCCAAGGCGACGAACACGCTCGCGACACAGAGCAAGACCATGGAGCATACGAATGAGCACAATCCTCGTTGTCGACGATGAAGCCAAGATAGCGAAACTTCTCGCGGAGCGAATCGCACGCGAGGGAATGGATGTCTCGACGTGCGCGAGCGCCGAGGAAGCGCTCCCCCTCATCGAAACGGGGGAGATCGACGTCGTTCTCTGCGACCTCAGGCTCGGCGGCATGGACGGCCTCGAGCTTCTCAAGAAAACGAAGAGTGTCTCTCCCGCGACGGACTTCGTCGTGATGACCGCGTACGCGAGCGCCGGCACGGCGATCGAGGCGATGCGGCAGGGCGCCTATGAATACCTCATCAAGCCCTTCCAGATGGATGAGGTGATACTGCTTCTCAAACGAATCCATGAGCGGCGCGATCTCGTATCCGAGAACGCGGCGCTTCGCGAGAAGATCACCGGGATCGCCCGGAAGGAACGGATCGTCGGCGATTCGGCCGCGATTCGAGCGATCAGGGATCTCATCGACAAGGTAGCGCCGACCGACACGCCCGTGCTCATTCAAGGCGAGAGCGGCACGGGAAAGGAGCTCGTCGCCGCCGAGATCCACGCGGGAAGCCGGAGGGCCCGCAAGCCCTTGGTCATCCTCAACTGCGCCGCGGTCCCCGAAACCCTTCTCGAATCGGAGATGTTCGGATACGAACGGGGCGCTTTTACGGGCGCCGCGCAGAAAAGGCCCGGCCAGTTCAGACTTGCCGACGGCGGCACCCTTTTCATGGACGAGATCGGCGAAATGCCGCCCGGCATCCAGGCGAAGCTCCTGCGAGCGATCGAGCTCGGGGAATTTACCCCGCTCGGAAGCTCGAAGAGCGCGAAGGTCAACGTGCGGATCGTCGCCGCGACAAACCGGAACCTCGAAGAGCTCGTACGTGGGGGCCGGTTCCGCGAGGATCTCTTTTACCGGCTCAACGTATTTCCGATCCATATTCCGCCGCTCCGCGACCGGAAAGATGACATTGCCGCAATCGCGGATCATCTCCTGAGAGCGTGGAGCGCGCGTGGAGAGCGGGGACGGCCGCTGAGCGCGGAGGTCGCCGTGAAGCTCAGGGGATATTCGTGGCCCGGCAACGTCCGCGAGCTCAAGAACGTTCTCGAACGCGCCGTAATCCTCGCCGGAGAGGGACCGATCGCCCCGGAACACATTATGATCATGAGTCTCGATCAGGGGAAGGGCTCGCCCGCCGAGCGTGCGCGATCCCTCCTCGGAGAGATGTCGCTCTCCGATATCGAGCGAATGCTTGTCGAGCTCGCGCTCCGGGAGTCGGGCGGAAACAAGAGCAAAGCGGCCGAGCTCCTCGGGATCACGCGGCGAACCCTTTACGGACGGCTCGCGAGATTCGCTTTACTGCAAGACGGGGACAAGCCCCCTGAAGAATGAGCATATGTACCTATTGGGCCAGGGAGAGTGCACCATCCCGTTCAGTGAACCCTTTGGAAATCAGAAGCGACGTTTTATAACTCATTGTAAAAAAGACAAATGGATGACTGTTGTCCTCTGGCATACGAGTTGCGTTGCCGAGGGTCTAGGATATGTGAAAGGAGCCTGATCGGATATGAAACGGATAAGAAAAGTGATGAAAACCGTGATGCTGCTTGTGCCGCTGGCGGCCCTCATCGTTTCAAATGCGCCCGGCGCGAAGGCACAGGGAATCGATGACGGCGACAAGGTTCGCTCGGCGCTCGAAAGAACGGACCGGATCATCGGCGACGCAAAAAAGGTGATCGAGGAGAGCAGGAGCCAGAAAGGACGTCTGGCCCTCGACGTGGCGGCGGGAGTCCAGACTCGTGCATGGGGCAGCTTCGGGGGGCGCGGCTATCGCATGGCCCTTAAGCTCACGATGCAGGCGCGGGAAGAAGCGTGGCATGCTATCGCCCTCGCGCGATTGGACAGGCAATCCGAGGAAAGCCATATCAGGGTTGCCGAGGAGGCACGCGAACGCCTCGCCAGGCTCCGCGACCTCATGATCGAAAGCGACGTGCGGGACGACCAGGCGATGAGGCTCATGGAACAGGCGGCGATGCTCCTCGACAAATCGCGCCTTAACGCGCAGCAGCTTCGCTACCAACTCGCACTCAAGCTCGCCGGCGACGCGCGCGAACTCGTGATCAGGGCGGAGGAGCGCATCAGGAACACCCGAACCCTCAAGGAAGCGACCGAGCGCAGGCTCGCGCTCCTCGATCGACTTATCGAGCGCTCCCGCGAACGCGCGCACGAGCGCGATCAGGATCGCACCCGTGACCAGCTCGCCGTTGCCGAGGCGCAGATCGCGAAGGCCCGCGAGCTTTTGAACGCGGGGCGGTACCGTGAGGCACGCCAAGCCCTCGAACGATGCGAGATAACGCTGCGGAATTCCGTGCGCCTCATACCGGTCGCTCCGGCGGGGGATCCGCGAGACCGGCTCGACGAAACGTACCGCCTCCTCGAGCGTGCCGGCGAGATCTCGTCTGATTCCCGCGAACCCGCCGATCCAAGGACCATCGCCGCCATTGACCAGGCGCGCGCGATGCTCCGCCGGGCGGAGGATGCGCTGACGGCCGGCCGAACCGCCGAAGGAACCGGCCTCATCACAGAGGCGCGTGAGACGCTGCGCTCCGCGGTCAGCGCCGGAGTGCTCGGGATGACCCGTGAGAGGCTCATGCTTCGCATCGAGAAGGTTGAGGCGCTCCGCGAGGAAACGCGAAACCTCGCTGAGAAATGCCCCCAGCCCGGCATCAAGGAGCTCATGGAACGGGCGCAGGAGCACCTGAGGCTCGCGCGCGGACACGCGGAGAATGGGAATCTCGAGTCCGCTGTCGCCGAGACCGCGGTCGCGCGCAACCTGTACCAGAGGATCGGCGAATTATGCGCCCGCTGATGATCTCATGCGCGTTCGGCCTCTCTGTGCTCCTCATCGCATCATGCGCGCACGAGAAGCCCGCGTCCGTGCCGGGAGCTTTCGGAATGGACGTTCAAGCGACCTTCATCGATTCCCTCGAGGCGACGATGTACGACGGCCTCTTCACGGAAAGACGCTCGAATCTCATTCGGGAGATCGGAGCACGGGAACGGGAAGGAACGCCCGACACCCGGCTCATCGAGGCGCGGTCCCTCGTATCGGCAAGCGAGGAGCTGTACCTCAACGGCATGCTCGATGCCGCCCTGAGACTTCTCGACGAAGCATCACGCACCTTGAAACAGAAACGATGACGTCGATGCAGGATGACTTCGAGGCGCTCCGGCACCCGCGCCGCGCCGCAATCGTTCCTCTCGTTCTCGCCGCGGTTCTCCTCATGAGCGCCCCGGGCCACGCGGAGGTCAGGAACCAGGTGACCCTCGGCTACGACTCCTTCGTCGACCGCTTCACGATACTCGAAGCCGACACGTTCGAATCGACGCAGGAACTCTACCTCGGCTTCGGCAACGCGCTCCAGTACCGCAACGGCAAGACCATGGCAGGGTTGAACAATCTCTTCAGGTTCGGCAACCAAACCGTCGACGAGCATCTCGACGCCGAGGGTTCGGTGGCGCCGTCGAAATCCACGGGTCTCGACCTCAGAAGCAGCCTCCACTGGAGACACTTCCAGGAGGGGAGCGACTACGAGTTCGGCAACGATTATACCCAGGCGAACGCGATGATCAGGATCAGAACGGATCTCGGCGCAGCCTCCCGCCTGAGCTTCAAAGGCAGATTCGAGGCAGTCGATTACCGGGAGAAGACCAATTTCGATTATGATTACCGGTATGTCGACGGCGGCCTCGATTTCGAGGCCGGGAAGGCCGCCGACAGGATGCTGCTCGTGGGCGTCGCCGCGGGAACGCGCGATGCTCCCGATACGACGGCTCTGAGCTACGATCGTCTCCTCGGGGAGCTCGAGGCGCGGCTGACGCCGGGCGCGATCTCCATCCACATCGCTTCCTTCGCCGACAGAAGGGAGTATGGAGGCATCGTGCGAAGCTCTTCTTGGAACTCCGTATCATCGCTCGAGATGAGCGTCACTGCGGCGAACGGCTCCATGTATTCGCTGCGCGGAGAATCCGAGCTGCTGCGTTTTGACCGGCCCGATACGACCTATTTCGACACGCATTTTCTGCGGGCGCTCTTCCGCGCCCGGCTTCCCCTCGGCCCGGCGTCTTCGATATTCATCGAGCCCCGCTACGGGAGAATGCTCTGCGAGGACTTTGAGGAGGAACGCTACTCCGAGCTCTCGTGCGTTCTCGGAACGGATGTCATGCGAAACGACAGACTCTGGTTGAGCCTCTCGTACGAGCCCGGATACCGCGATTACCGTTTCGACGGGAATGAGCTTTATTCCGACTTCTATCTGAACCGCGTTTCCGTCATGGGAAGCCTGTCGATGCCGTACCGCTCGACCCTCAACCTGTTCGCCACCCACGAGCCCGAGCGGCACTCCCGCCGCGAAGATGATTTCTCCATCACGCTCATATCAATCGATTTGACAAAGAGATTTTGAGTTCCGGTATTCGAATGCTCTCCTCCCGGATGACCGGAGTACGCGCCGGGGGGCGGCGCGAGAAAAATATCCTTGACATCCCGTGTATTGGCTGTTAATTAGCATGGTGTTCCTCAGCAAAGGAGTCTACCTATGCCCAGAATACCATTTGTCGACGCCGATCTTTGCACCGGTTGCGAACTTTGCGTGGAAACCGTGCCCGATGTGTTCCAGATGGAAGGCGACGTAGCGACGGTCATCGATCCCGAAGGCACGGGCGAAGAGGTGATCCAGGAGGCCATCGATAATTGCCCGGTTGAAGCGATCACGTGGCAGGAGTAATAGTCCGGTTTGACAGGTAATGCGCGGGGAGCCGCGCCCGAAAAGGCGCGGCTCCTCTTTGTTTCTGCAGGCATTGCCCGTTTCGAGAGCCTCTATTCCGTGCAGGCCTCGAGCAGGACCTCGGCGATATCGAGGGCCCTTACATCCTCCCGGTTGAGATTCTTGAGGCCGTCCTCGAACATCGTGAGACAGAACGGGCACGCCGTGAAAACGTGATCAACGCCGAGGCCGAGAAGCTCGCGCGCACGTTCCTCATTGATCCTGGATCCGAGCGTCTCCTCCATCCACATCCTCCCGCCTCCCGCACCGCAGCAGAAGCTCGATTTCCCGCGGCGCTTGAATTCGGCGACGCGCTTCGTCGCGCGGGCCAGGAGCGCCCGGGGCTCGCGCATAAGGCCGTTGTAGCGGCCGAGATAGCACGAATCGTGATATGCACCGCGCAGCGCGCTGAGCCTGCGGACCTTGAGCCTTCGCTGCAAAACGAGATCGAGGAGGAATTCCGAGTGGTGCATGACGGGCACGCTGAGACCGAACTGCGGATACTCGACACGGAACGTGTTGAGCCCGTGCGGGCAGGCAGTGACTATTCTCTTGAACGTGTATTTCTTGAGCGTCTCGATGTTCGCCTGAATGAGGGTCTGGGCGAGATACTCGTTCCCCATTCTGCGCGCCGTTTCTCCGCAGCACATCTCCTCGGTCCCGAGGATCGCGAAATCGACCCCGGCCTTCCGCATGAGCGCTACGAGGGCGCGCGAGACCTTCTGTCCACGCTGGTCGAACGAGCCGGAGCAGCCGACCCAGAAGAGCACGTCGAAGCTCCCCTTCTCCGAAGCGAGCGGCACCGCGAGATCCGCCGCCCAGTCGGCGCGCGACGAATACCCGATCGCCCACGGGTTGTAATTGACCTCCATGTTCTTGAACACGGGCTGAATCTCCGGGGGAAACCTGCTCTCGGTGAGGACGAGGAACCGCCTGAGATCGACGATCTTCTGGACGTGCTCGATGAAGGGCGGGCATTCCTGCATGCAGGCGCCGCAGGTCGTGCAGGACCATATCTCATCCTCGGTGACGTTGTCCGGAATGACCGGCGTGCCGCGGAGGGCGGCGGCTCCAGGCGCGAAGAGACCTCCCTTGTCCCGCATCAGCTGCGAGCGCAGGCGATGGATCACGCGGAAGGGGCTCAGGGGCTTCTTCGTCGTGAAGGCGGGACAGGCGATCTGACACCTCCCGCACTCGGTGCATGAGTAGAGGTCCATGAGCTGCTTCCAGGTGAAATCCCGGAGCTCCGACGCACCGAATTTCTCCGCAGATTCATCCTCGAAATTCATGCGGCTGAGCCCCCCCATGGGTCCGAGGTTCTTGAAAAACACGTTCGGGACGGCGCCGATGATGTGGATGTGCTTCGAGAACGGTATATAGAGGAGAAAAAAGAATATGATGAGGTTGTGGCCCCACGAGAAAACGCCGCTCGCGAGCGGCAGGTTCATTCCCCACCCGCGCATCATTCCGGCGGCGCGGAAAGAAACCGGTGCGTTCGACCTCGTGAGCCGCTGCGACCCGCCGAGGATCTCGGTCCCCTTCACCCCGTACATGAGCACGATGAGAACGAAGATGAGCGTGAGAATGAGCGCCGCCTGCAGCGGAGCGTGGGGATCGTCGATTCTCAGACGCTCGGGTTTCAGGATGAACCGCCGCACCGCGGCGACGGCGATGGCGCCGATGACGAGGACGCCGAAAACGTCCTGGAGCATGAGAAACGCCGATTCTGCGCTCCGGCCGATAATCCGCTCGAGGCCGAAACCCGGGATGATCTGTGCGAGCATGTGGTCGATGGTGCCGATCGTGATGAAGATGAATCCCCAGAAAATGATGAAGTGCCCGAGCCCCGCCGGCTTCGCCACGACGCGCGCCTGGGCGGCGACATAGACGAGGATCGCCTTGATCCGGTCCCCCCAGCGGCTGAACCGGTTTTCGGGTTTGGCCGCCCGGAGGATGCGGTACAGGAGCCGCACGATGAGGCCGAAGATCGCGAGCACTGCGATGAAAAGAACGAGTAGAACGACGCCCTGGATCGTCATAGGATCTTCTTCAGCTCCTCCGTCAGTATCGGAATGACCTCGAAGAGGTCGCCGACGATGCCGTACGTCGCGCGTTCGAAGATCGGCGCGTTCGGGTCCTTGTTGATCGCGACGATGACCTTCGACGTCCGCATTCCCGCGAGGTGCTGGATGGCCCCCGAGATACCGCAGGCGATGTAGAGCTTCGGGTTCACGATCTTGCCCGTTTGCCCGACCTGGATGGCGGTCGGCGCGAAGCCCGAATCAACCGCGGCGCGCGAGGCGCCGACCGCGGCGCCGAGGAGATCGGCGAGATCCTCGAGGACCCTGAAATTCGCCTTGTCCTTCATGGCGCGCCCACCCGATACGATGATGTCGGCCTCGGTGAGATCGGGGCGCCCTCCCTCGAGGGGGATCATCCCGGTGACAATCGCGCGGATCGCATCACGCGTCAGGTTCGAAGCATGGGTCTCGATCGGTGTTCCGCCTCCCGAAGGCTCGACCGGCGTGATATTGTTGGGCCGGATGGAGATCAGATTCGGCCGCTCCCCCGTCCGCACGATCTCGACGTACACCCTCCCCGAATAGACCGGTCTGCGTGCGATGCACCGCTCTCCCTCCATCCGCACGTCGATGCAGTCGCTGAACATGACTCCGTCGGTTTTCGCGGCGACGCGGGGCCCGAGGTCCCTCCCCATCGCGGTGGCGCCGAGGAACAGGTACGAATACCCGCCGTGCTTCACGATATCGGATAGAACCTTCGCGTACCCTTCCGTCGAATAGCGAGAGAGAAGCTCATCCTCGGCGACGACGATCTTCCGGAGGCCGAAGCCGGTGAGCCCTTCGGCCGCCTTCCCGGCGAGCGCTCCGATGAGCACCGCGTCGATCGCGCCCCCCGCGGCCTGGGACACGCGTCGTGCCGCGCCGATGAGCTCTCTCGTTATCTTCTTGATCCCGCCCCCCCTGACCTCTCCAAATACCAGGATATCATTCGCCATTTCGAGAACCCTCCATATCGAGAGATGCTATATAATCTTTGCCTCTTCGCGGAGCAGCCGGACGAGCTCCTTCACCGCGTCGCGGGTCTCTTCGGCGCGCACCTGGGTGCACCCCGAGCTCTTCGGTAGCGGCACCCAGCGCACGACTGAACTGCGCGCCTCGCCGGGAATCCCGGTGAATCCGAGATCCGCCAGTGTCTTCTTCCGGATTTCCTTTTTTTTCGCCTTCATGATGCCGGGAAGCGAAGCGTACCGCGGCTCGTTGAGCCCCTTTTCGCACGAAATGACCGCGGGGAGACTCGTCTCGACCTTCTCGTCCCCCCCCTCGATACGCCGCCGTACAGTCGAGCGCTTCGTGTCGGCGGCCATCTCGAACTCGATCGCGACGTTCACTTGGGGAATATCGAGCATATCGGCGAGGATCGAATGAACCTGCCCCATGTCGTCGTCGATCGCCTGCTTGCCGCAGAAGATTATGTCGAAGCCCTGATCCTTGATCGCCTTTGCCAGAACGGTCGCGGCCACGAACGGATCGGGGCGGTCGAGCGCCTTGTCACAGACGTGAACGGCGTTGTCGGCCCCCATCGCGAGCGCGGTTCTGATGAGCTCGGCCGCCTCCTCGGGCCCCATGCACACAACCGTTACGGTGCTTCCGGTGCCGGCCTTGTCCCGGAGCCGCAAACCCTCCTCGACCGCGTACTCGTCGTAGGTGTTGATGACGTACTTGATGCCGTCATCCTTGATGCCGGTCCCTTCCTGGTTGATGAGAATCTTCGCCTCGGTGTCGGGCACGCGTTTCAGTAAAACGATGATCTTCAAGTGCTCCTCCTTTCGATCCCGCTGATCCTAGTCCGGCATCATCCGCTCGTAATCCTCGATGACGGCCTTCGAGATGACGAGGCGCTGAATCTCGCTCGTCCCCTCGTAGAGCTCGGTCGCGCGGGCGTCCCGATAGAGCCGTTCGACGAGAAACTCCTCCGTGTAGCCGACCCCTCCGTGAAGCTGGAGGGCGTCGTAGACGACCCGGTTCGCGGTTCGGCTCGCGAAGAGCTTCGCCATGGCGGCTTCCTTGATGCACGGCTCACCCGCGTCCCTGAGCTTCGCCGCGCGGTACGTGAGGAGCCGCGCCGCCTCGACCGCGGTCGCCATATCCGCGATCTTCCACCGGCTCGACTGAAAATCGATGATCCTGGTCGCGAACTGCTTCCGTTCGCGCGTAAAGCGCACTGTCTCGTCGAGCGCGGCCTGGGCGATCCCGAGCGACTGCGCGGCGATGCCGATTCTTCCGCCGTCGAGGCCCGCGAGCGCGATCCTCATTCCCATCCCTTCCGTACCGAGCAGATTCTCGGCGGGAACACGGCAGTCCTCGAAGACGAGCTCGACCGTCGTCGACGCCTTGAGCCCCATCTTCTTCTCGACCTTCCCGATCGAGAAGCCCTCGAACGAGGGTTCGACGACGAAGGCGCTGATACCCTTCGTCCGGTTGTTCGGATCGGTTCGCCCGAAGACGATGATCGCCCCCGCCTTGTCCCCCGTCGAGATGAATATCTTGGCGCCGTTCAGTATGTACTCGTCTCCCTTCCGAACCGCGGACAGGCGCATCGCGGCGATATCGCTCCCCGCTTCCGATTCGGTGATCGCATATGCCCCGAGCATCTCACCTGAGGCGAGCCGCGGAAGAAAGTGCCTTCGAAGCTTCTCGCTCCCGTATTTGAGAATGCACCAGTTCGTGAGGGAGTTGTGCACCGACAGCGTCACGCCGGTCGAGGCGCAGACGGCGCTTATCTCTTCGAGAGCGATGATGAGGCAGAAGTTCCCGAGGCCGACCCCTCCGTACTCCTCGGGCACAGTGATCCCCATGAAGCCGAGCTCCCCGAGCCCCTTGAACACTGCCTCGGGGAGAAAACCCTTCTCGTTCGCCTCGACCGCAAGCGGCGCGAGCTCCTTGCGAGCGAAATCTCGCGCGGTCTTCTGGATCATCCGTTCCTCTTCGGTGAGCGGGTATTTCATTATCCTTCCTTCATCGGCGCTGCGCATGGGAAACCGAGCGTCGGGTGCCCCGGGGAATCAACTTTTGCCCGAAAAAATGCGATAAAGAGACAGAGTACACCATCGCCGAAGAGGGTGTCAATGCCCTTTACCGCAAGCAGGAACAGAGGTCTCCTGGCTATCGAAGGAGAACCGTTTTTATTGTCGCTTTGAAGGCTCCCGAGCTCATTCGCACGAAATAGATGCCGCTCGCCACGCTCTCCCCGCGCTCATTGCGTCCGTCCCAGCGAGCCTCGTATCTCCCTCCCGCGAGCGCCCCCGCCACGAG
>Ga0315293_10000330_pt1 | contig 42865 bp, 71 predicted proteins | sample YL17G13_20_MG_FD_203071 | JGI IMG/M metagenome (GOLD analysis project Ga0315293, IMG submission 203071) | Sediment microbial communities from Yellowstone Lake, YNP, Wyoming, USA - YL17G13_20 | ecosystem: Environmental > Aquatic > Freshwater > Lake > Sediment | place: USA: Wyoming | collected... | reverse complement strand
TAGCAATTTCTGCGGTAGGTTTAGCGGCAGAAATACCACCAACAACAGGCATACCAGCCCCCATTGTTGCTGCACCTATTATTTGTGGTGCGGATTGTAGACCAGTATTAACTAATTTTTTTAACCAATTTTTACTTTCTGCCTGTTCTGCACTTTTAGAAGCTATCTTTTCAGAATCTTCTACTATTTTATTTAAAAGACTTGATGTCGTTCCCCAGTCAGGGTCTTTACCAAACTTTTCTTTAAACTTTTTCCCTTGTTCAGTTTCGGGTATAAGTGTATTAATAGGGTCAGTTAATTTTATTATTCCCATATCTATTAATCTCAATACATTGACCAATGAAGATTGATATTGAGCTAAACCTGATTTAAGGGAATATTTGATAATATTTCCCCAAGTAGGGTCAGGTTTTTCTTCTGGTTTAGATATTGGCAATCCTTCGATTAAAGGTTTTGTTACAGAAGTAGTTCCAGGCAAAGATATACCGCCTGTGACTTTTGCGCCTATACCCAATCCAACAGTAAATTTTAATTTAGTAGAAATAGGTTCTTCAGGTAATTCACCTATGCCTCTGGTCCTTTGAAGCCAACCAGTCTTTTCTTTTTCTTCTTCTTCATCAAATGTAAATTTAAGTTTAGACATCATTCACCTTTTTATTTATAAATTGATTTATACTGACCTTTGCCTACTCCACCAAAAGTTTTAAGTCCTTCTATAAAACCAACCTTTTCAATTTCATTTAACGGTTTTAATTTGGGGAATTGACTGACATCTATACCCATTTTTTCTAACATATTTCTATATTGCATATATTGTTCATATAATTGCTTATATATTTCTTCGACCTTTTGTTCACCTTTAAAATCAATACCAACTTCATTGCTTGTTAATGTTCCGGTTTTTAGCCAACCTTTTTCATCAGTAATATTATCGAGAGCTGTCTTTATTTTATCAAGATATGTTGTTTGGTTATTCGCCCAATCCTTTTGTGTTACTCCTAATTGTGATGCATCATAACCCGCTTGGGTATAATCATTTATAATTTTTTGTGCATCTTCCCAGGTATCGGCGTCTAATGCTTTTGCTCTATATTCTTCTAATTGTGGTAAAGAGGTAACTCGTGGTTTTTCTCCACCACTGACAGGTTCTCTCAATGATTCCTGCGTAATAGAAGACATATCTATATCAGGAAATTGTTTTTGTAAACCTGCCAAAACCTTATTAAATGTTTCAGGAGGAGCATTAACAAATTTAGATAAATAAGTAGCGGCACTGTTATAATCAGAAATGCCTGCTACTTTAACTTCCGTTGGTTTTGTTTGTTTTACAATATACTTCTTTAAAGAGGAATTAAATTCCCAGTCTGCACCCGGATGGACCTTAAGAAGTTCCTCTGGTGAATTAAATCCTTCTGGTTGTTGTCCCTGTTTTTCCTCATACTGCTTTTTTAACAAATTATCACCAGCCACAAACATCTGCTTTCCTTTTTCACCTATCATTTGACCTTTTGTAAATTCATATAATCCTGGTATGTTGCTGGGATCGAAATCTCCTATTGACTCTTTATAAAATTTAAACCAATTAAGGTTATTTTCTAATGTATCTTTATCCATTTTCATTATAGCGTCATAAGAACCTTGAATTACTTCCTGGACATTATAAGCAGAGGCTAAATATGCCGTATTCAATTGTAGTTTTTCATCATCGGAAAGTGTCCCATCTGCATAATAACCTTCTATTTTTTTATTAAAAATAGACACAGCTTCCGTAAGGTCATCTTTTTCTTTTTGTATTTTTTCTTTTTGTTCTTTTTGCCATTTCCATTCCTTTGCTTGTTGTGCCATTTGGAAACCAGTTCCTAATCCTTCACCTAATCCTTTTAAGAAAGAACCAGTATATTTAATTGCCATTTAAATCACTTCCTTTTCGAAAATACTGCAAGTCTTATAAAATTCAAATTTACCCACTCTTTTATTGATAACTTTTTCATTTCTATTGGTAATAAAAGCAATTTTTTTAACTTGCAATTCCTTTGCTTTTTTTACTGCAATATCTATAAATTCTTCAAGTAAATTAGGATAATGGGCATTTACCCAAATAAAAAGAAGATTAAGAGTTGCCTCATTCACCAAATCTTTCATATATAACAAAACTAAACAACCATTCATTTCATCTTTATCATAACTTACATAGGTAAAAACACATTTATTGTAAAGTCCACTTATCATATAGTTATATAAAATTTTCTGGGTCAATCTTGCCCCTTTTACTTCTTGTAATTTATCGCATATATTTAAAAATTCATTACTATCTTCACATAATATAATCATCCTGTTATTAAACTGAGTAACCCACCTAAAAGGGTCCCAACAATTTTTCCTCCACCTTCAGCGGCTGCCGCTTTTTGATTTGCCTCTATTTCCATTTCTGCCATTTCAACATCCCAAATATGTTGTTGTGATGCTGCGGCTGAATCAATCTGTGCCGCTAAATTCATATTGGCTTGTTGATAGGCCTGATTAATGCCCAATTTATAGATATCCATCTTGGCTGCCCAATTTGCCATAGTAGCTTGAGTTTTAATTTGGAATACTGCTAAATCATAATTAGCCTGGGTTTCCCATTCGGCTATATTGAATTGATTTGCCATCTTCCACGCTTCAACCATACTAGTACTATTCTTATCCCAGGCAGCAAATATAGCCTCTGTATTTGCCTGCCAACCTACTAAATTATATTGATTTTCCATTTTCCATTGGTCTAAATCAACACTAATTTGAGCTTGATATTGTATAAGGTCAGCTTGAGTCTGTGCTTCCCAGGTAGCCATTTTACCCGTATAGACCATTTTAGATTGTTCTTGTAAATAACCAAGAAACTGTCCTGCCTGTCCTAAAGCATTTTCAAAACTCGCCATCTTCATTAATGAACTTTTAATTTGAATATCGGTTATGCTCGCAGCGATTGCGGTGGTAGTTGCGGATTTAATCTTTTCTGTATTCCAAAAAAGCAATCCCGAATTAGTAATCCCTCTCCGCTCCATATCATTAGCCATCAACCTCAAATTTTCATCTTCCCTTGCCGTTAATGCTTGAGTCTGTTGGCGGATCATTAAATCTTGAGTCGGTTGATCAATACCTAATCCACGTGCCTCAATAATACTTTTTATCTCTCCGCCGGTCATACCTGACCACGCCTGTTCTTCTGCTGTTGGTTTATATTCTGGTGCAGGCGTTACTACTGGTGCTGCTATGGTAGGAGCTGGTGTAATTGCCGGCATCACTGGAACAGTAGGTGCTTCAACTATAGACGCAGGAGTAACTGTAGGCATAGGTGCTAATGCAGGTGCTACAGGTGTAGGTGCTTGAGGCATTAACGCCATCTGTTCCTCAACGCTTGGAGTGGTAGTCGTTGGTGTTGTTGTAGTAGGTGTAGTAGGTGCAGTAGTAGTCGTAGTAGTCGTTGCTGCTGGTGCTGCTGCTGCTGGTGTAACCGTCGTTCCTATAGCAACTGGCAATACTCCAGTTAACTTATACTTACTGTAAGCATCGGTTAATTTAGTTGAAGTATTAAGTCCATACCCATTTTGATATTTTGTTTTAAATGTGGCATAATCCATTGGAGAACCAGTTTCTTCAGTACCCCACTGAAACCCAGGTGCTGGATTAAGAGTTGTATCCAATATATTTGTAAACCATGACTTTGTTGCCAATTAAATCATCTCCTTAAATTTCTTGTTTGACATATTATAAATTCTATGATATTTTAAAACTATGAAAAAATTATTAGTCCTTTTTATTATATTAACTATATTTTTATCAGGTTGTAATTCTGTATTTGACCTGAATGATTATATATATAATTTAGGCAACTTTACCTTGCCTGATGATAAAGAGTTTATACAGACCATCGAAAGTTTAGACACTCTTGATAAAATATGTAATTATATGAATGATAATTTTATTCCAATAGAATATAATGAAAATGTCTTTGACCCTTATACTATGTGGCAAGTTAAAACAGGTGATTGTAATGATTATGCAAGTTTTGCTATATTCTGTGCTAATTATCACAATTATGAAACTTACCAGATATGGTTAATATTTCCTGACTTTTCCCATATTATTGCTGTTTATAAAATAGATAATGGTTATCTCGTTTCCGATTGGGATTATTTACACGAAAAAGTTTATAATAGTTTTAGTGAGATTATGCAATTCTTCTATTGTAAAAATTATATAGTCTATGATTATAATATGAATATAATCGAACAAGTAACCTAATCCCTTCATTTTTTATCTTCCGTAATTTCCTTTTCCTTTATATCTACCCTATTCACAAACCTATAAAAAGTTTCCAAATTATCCAAATGAAAATGCATATTTTTAAGTTCTTGCAAAATCTCTTTTAATATTTCCTCTTTCATTTAATCACCTCACTTTAATATTCAATGAAATCGTAATTTGAACACTTAATCGAGTCCTCGCATTAGATGTAAATTTAATTAATTTTCCCCCTGCTGTATCTATCATACTGGTAATATCTAAATTTTCGTGGTCTGCGGTATAACTCCCTACTGGTAGTGAATAAGTCAAACCGTTATCTCTACTGACATAAAACATAACCGTAGGAGATGTCGAATCCTCATAAATCCCATAAGTAATATCGTGTGTATGATTAGGTGTAGAGTGGGTATGGTCTGCTACCGTATGGGTATGGTTATCTACTGTATGGGTGTGATTTGCGACTGCTACTGTGTGGGTATGGTCTGCTACCGTATGGGTATGGTTATCTACTGTATGGGTGTGATTATCTACGGTGTGGGTATGGCCTGGATGGGTATGGTCAGGAGTAGTATGGGTATGTGCTGCATTACATACCGAATAACCATCAGCTGTCGAACCCAAATAACCATCAGCGTGAGCAACAAACGCAACAGGAGTCCAACATCTATTACTACCTGCCTCACTTGCTCCCGAAGTTGAACCTCCCCCACTTGGGGTAGAAGTAGATGAACTGGTCTGTCCACCACCACTTGAAGAAGTCTGTGCACCACCACTTGACGAAGTCTGTCCACCACCAGAACTTGAAGTTGGTGTTTGTGCTCCACCAGATGAAGAAGTCTGTGCTCCACCAGATGAACTGGTCTGTCCACCACCTGAACCACTGGTTGACCCTCCTCCACTACTTGCTGATTTAGCATAAGCCCTGAAATTTTGAAACCAGAAGGAAATATTGATAGAAACTATCTTTACCATTTCAGGGATAATGTTAAAATGCACATACATCGGATAAGTTGCGTCTAAACTATCTTGAGCATTTATGACATAGGTATTCCTGTATTCCTTTAGGTTGGCACTACGTAGTCCGCCCCGAATAGTATCGTTTATCTCCTGTAATTGTAGTTTTATTTTGTTTATATCTTCAGGTTTTATATTCTCTAATCCTAATAAACTATTTATATCCATCATTCCTTCTCCTCGGCAAATGCCTCGTCATCATAACAAATAGCTAATCCGTGTATCTCAAAGGCATATTTATCTGATATATAAGGTCTGATTGAAATTGCCCTTGCCCTATTACCACCAGAAACTAAACCAATTCGATACCATTTTGTGGTATTTGCAGTTATAGTTTTTGTTTGAGAAGTTATTTCACTTGCATTATCTAAGGTATAATTCATGGTAAGAGTTGTCGCAGTAGTAGATTTCACTTTTATAAATATTGAATAGAATTGTTTATATACTTCAGGTGTTCCAAAATCTAATGGTTCTATATCGTCATAGGCAGTAATAGCAGAACCATCGTCATCCAACCCTGAGAGAACTTTATAAATTCGTCCCTCTGTATTACTTCCACCTTTTAAAGAAAGTCCGTCTCCCCCCTTATCCCATTTACTAAAGCAAGAGAAGGCAAAGGAATATATCCCATATCTACCTGTTGAAAAGTCATAATATATGGTTACGTTAGGAACGGCACTTGTCCCTGTCGGGATACAAAGTAGATATTTATTGTCATAACAAGTGGCACAAGATAAGTGGGCATAAGTATAGTAGATATTATCTCTTATATATTTATTGAGTCTTCCGCCAGAGGAAATATCTATCGCACTGGCACTCTCTCCATCAAAAATGTATATTCCATTAAAAGATAAGTAAGGCACATAATTTTTCCAATTGGATACTGACCTTTTAGCTATACAACCATCTTCTTGATGGGCATTGCTATATTCGAAATTACCCTCATCCGTCCCCACCAATCTTTCAATGGTATTCTCGGTAAAGACAGGAAGTCCATTTAATTGTTCTATTAAACCCGTTATATTCTGTCCATTACCAGTAGGATAATAATTAGTGGAGGGGAAATATTCTACACTTCTAACCCCTGTGGTCTTGTCATAATTTTTTGATACATATAATTTATCATCTACCGCTACATTTACTCTGCTTAACCTTTTAACCACTAAATCAGGTGCGGAAGGTGGTGCATTATGATCGGTATGTAAAACGGATTTAAGTGATATATCTGCATCCGATATGGTAGAAGAATAAGTAGGACTAGTAATATCACTATTATCTGCAACTTCTCCATCATAATAATAAATTGAACCGCCTACGGTAGTCCTGTATATTCTGCGTTTGGCTATTTTAGCGTCACCTGAAGCAGCAATATTAATTTTAATTCCGTCGTTGGGAGTGGCTGCCGCAGTCATTGCAGCAGAGGCAGTCCCACCATTAGATTCATAACCATCCTCATCTACAAAGGTATATTTAAAATAGTAAGTTCCTGCAGTCAACGAACCATCAATAGTGGTATTATAAGTCGGAGCACCTGGAACGGTTATTCCATCAGTCCTGACATTGGTCATATTGTATTTCATCATATCGTTCGCACCATTGACGATATAACAATGATTGGCAAAGTCTGCAAAATAAGTATCACTGTCAGCAGTCAATGCTGGACATCCAGTTAAGGCGGTTGCACCCCAGGGAGTAGTTTCGGATAATTTATATAGACTGGTATTGCAAGCAACGATAAATTCTTTAGAAGTCGTTGCTTGTTTATAGAAACGATGCATCCCTACTATCTTATGGGTTGCATTTATAGCATCTCCTGTATTATATTTTGCATAACCTGCACGCTTGACTAACTGCCCATATTCATTAAAAGCAAGGTTATATAAACCATCAGGTTTACGAGGTAAATCTGTTAGTTTAAGTTCAGACGGCGAAAGTGCGTCTAAAAATTTTATTATAGTTTTTGCCATAAAACCACCTTATATTTAATTAAAACTGTGACCAATCTGGCCATCTCTCAGCCTTATGATAATGTGCAGGATTATCTTCTGCTATCATATTGTAACCTTCATCTCCATCCTCTAATAACTCCGATTTCATTTCAGCCAATCCTACCCAAAAACTTCCTACTTTTGGAGCAAGATAAAAGGCAAATTTCTCTATCTCATTCTTTTTCTTCCAGCACATCCCTATTGCATAATCAACTAATAGATAACGATAACCTACGGTCCGATAATCACCATCGAAGGGAGCTTGTGTCCCTGTAAGTTCAGTAGGCATCTTAGTTCCATAAATCCTGACTGTATCTGCTGCGGATATTTTATTATCGAAACCCAGCATATCCCCTCTTAAATAATATCGGGCGGGGGTACCTGAGCGTTCCAACCAGTCTTCATCAGAATCTTTAATCTGCTTAATACTCGTTGCCGCACAAACATCATCATTGTAATAAACCCCGCCATCATCAATGGATATGAAAGTAGAAGGCAATAATATTTCCCTATCATCTACAATTTGAGCCTGCCCGGTACTTGCTGTTCCAGTAACTAAAGTAACCGTCCAGAGCATCTTTACCATTTTTATCTTGGTAGAGGCAATCTGATGACCCTTATTTAATTGTCTTACGATATAGGCAGAAGACCAGAAATTTGCTGTCGTTTCATTGATAATATCTCTGACATCTTCTTCAAGGTCGGCAATGTTGGTTAATATGGACATCTATTTCACCTTCTTTGTTTTTAGTTGTAATTCTGTATTTGACTTGATTAAATCAATCTTTTCTTCTAACTTGGCAAGTTCATCCATTATCTTTTTTATCGCAGGTCTAAAATCTTCATCTCTACTAATAGGAATAGGCATTATTTATCCCCCTTTCTTTATTCTATAAATTTGCAACAATAAAATTCATCTCTTTTTTTTGTGGACCACTCCAATTCCAAACAACTATTAAAGTTGAATTCTTCGCTGTTCCTGTCGGTATTTGCCAATCATATTTATATTGTGCAGTTGTTCCAATTATCAAATCTGGTGTAGTGGGAGGTAATATTTCAGTCCTATCTTGTTTATAAACCGAAACCTTTATAACTGCTGGTGCTTCTTCTACACCTTCAAAATTTTTTATTATTGCCAAGAAACGTATTGTATCCCCTATAAGATAATTCATTTAACCACACTCCTCGATTGATAATTTCGATTCATTTTCTTTTATACTTAATAAACTTTCATTTTGAACTATTGATAATTTCGATTCATTTTCTTTTATACTTAATAAACTTTCATTTTGAACTATTGATAATTTCGATTCATTTTCTTTTATTGCAAGGGTTGCATAATATGGATAGTTAAATGTCCAAGCTTGGGTTGCAGTTCCCGAATAATTGAATATTCCAGTCCCGGTATATTCTGCACCTGCAATCTCATAACTATATTCTGCACTTCCAGAATAGTTAAATGTTCCACTACTTACATAAGAAAAACCTAAAATATAAATTCCTACACCGCTAAAATTACAAGAACCAATCCCTACTGTGTTAAAATTAAATTCATAAGATTGAGTGGCAGTACCTGAATATGTAAGTTGCCCACTTCCAGTATAAGTAAAACCGACTGTTGCTATCGCAGTACCCGAAAGAGTTAATTCTCCGCTGCCCGTATATAAGTAATTACGTGAATGTATTTGTGTTGCAGTTCCTGAATAGACGAATGTTCCATCGCCTACATAAGAAAATCCAATACTATAAAGAGCACTTCCATTAAAGTTATAAGAACCATCACCTAAATACGAATAATTAAAAGTATATGCCTGAGTGGCAGTTCCACTAAAAGTAAATGACCCGCTACCCGTATAGGTAAAATCTGCACCTTCAGTTGTATATTCACAAACTGCACTTCCAGAGTAAGTTAGTGTTCCATCGCCTATGTAAGCAAAACTCAAAACATAAGAACCTGCACCACTAAAGGTATAAGAACCAGTTCCTGTTGTATTAAAATTAAAGGTATAAAGTTGAACTGCTTCTCCTGAGTAAGTTAATAATCCGCTTCCTACATAGGATAACCCTAACTCATAAGAACCTATCCCGCTAAAGGTAAATGAACCACTACCTACATATTGAAAATCTGCACCTGCAATAGTGTATTCACATATTGCTACACCCGAATAATTTAGTGAACCGCTTCCTACATAAACAAGACCAAAACTACACTCGGCTACCCCTGAGTAAGCAAGTTCTCCACTACCCGTAAATAAGAAATTAAGTAAATAAGATATTATCGCTTGCCCTGAGTAGATTAACTCACCAACTGCTGTAGTAAGATAATCCCTTGTATGAATCTGAATTGTCTCGCCAGAATAGGCAAATGAACCGCTTCCTACATAAACAAGACCAACAATTATTACTGCACTTCCAGAAAAAGCTAAACTCCCATTTCCTACGTATAAATAATCGTGTGTATAAAGAGCACTCCCAGAGTAAGCAAACTGACCTTCTGCTGTAGTAAGATAATCCCTTGTATGGGATTGGGTAGCCGTTCCTGAATAAACAAACGTTCCAGTTCCTGTATAAGTAAAATCGCCACCTGCTGCCACTCCCCAAAAATCTGCTTCATACATATACGCAATATCTTCATTGCCGCTATTATAAAATTTAACCCTCATCGCTGTAACTGTTTGAGTAGAACCAATTTCCTTTTCTACCCAAACTCTATGAGCATAAGTACCCTCATAAATATTATGCCAACCAGAAGAATAATAAACATCTAAACTTATTTGATTAATATATGAAGCATTATAATAGGCAGAAAATCTTACTTTAGAACAACTTATAGCAGCAATGGTAAGTTCTAAATATGAAGACCACGAGGTGGGGGGGATGGTATATTTAGTTGCCAAACCTAAATCCTCATCGTAAGCCTTTACTTCCTCAATCCAAACATTATCAGGATCAACATATCCAGTCGGAGATAACCAATTATAAGGTCCCATTTGTATACTTGCCAAACAAGTCCCAATTAAAGTCGAATTGGTATATAGTGCAAATTCATATACATCATTATCGTGAGCACCACTACAATCTAAAGCCCATTGCAGTTCGGTATATTTTTCATCTGCAAGGGAATATGTTCCTGAGTCAGGTAGAATATTATCCCCTTCGTTTTCCATTCCATTTTGCCAGGTATAATTAGTTTGAGCAGAACAAATTTTACTTTCCGTTGGTAATGCCTGCCCATCTACCAAAACGGTATCAGCGGCATAGGATATTTCCCCTGTTGACCCTACTGCCGCAAAACTCCCGCTATCGGTAACATTTCTCCATTTCAAAGTATAGGCATAGTTGTAAACACCTTTAGAACCGTAAATTCTTGTTGCCAAAATAAAAGGATTAGTCTTAACCCAACCTGTTACATCACCATCATCAGCAAGAGATTTATCTACCCTATTCGCATCGGCAATCCTCGAAGCACCCAAAGTAGGATAATAACTAGTTAAGTTTAACTTCTCTACTTTCTTTAATTTCTCTATTTTGTTGTCAAAGAGCATAAAATTTATTATGTGTCGAAGTCCGCAATAAGGACAAATTAGAATAGGATATCTCGAACCCTTTTCATATTCAAAGATATTACTCTCTAAACTGTATTCTTTTTTACAAGAGCAACATCTTATATTCATATCTCTCACTTCACATATTCATATTTTACGGTGCAGTAATCAGCGGTAAAATCTACCACACTACAACCTAATGGACGATTAAGACCCAATCCGCAAATCCATTTATCACCATATCCAGCAGGATTTTGAAGATAAACACATTGTCCATTGACTACGGGAAAGGTAAAACCTTCCTTCAATTTTTTGCAACATTTACCACACATAGAACAAGCACTAGTTTTGATTTTCCATTTATCATCCCTATTTTTAAAGGCAATAGTTTCAATCCCAGCAATGAGATATAAATTGCGATAACTTAAATCTTCTACCACATCATCAGGAATTTCTAATTCTATTTTCATATTAATCTCCTTAATCTGGTATAGTCACTGTAAAATTAAGATAACCCATAGTTTCGATTTGCTGTCTAATTAAATTATCCCTTGTTATCTGGTCTCTTACTATAATTAATCTTGTTTGTATTGCGGTAAGAATTTTATTTTGATTAATGGGATAATCAATTCTCATGCCGTAAGTAGGCAAATCAGGATATTCAGGACATCGCATACCAAATTCCAATACTTCACTTAAATCTGCATTAATCCAATGATGTATCTGATTTCTTTGAATACTAACTTTTATATTCATATTTCTCCTTAAAAAATACTGGGGATTTGAAGATAATCCCCAAACCTTTTATTCACCTATTAACTTTACAGTTATTTTTTCTGTTCCACCACCACTTGGAATACTATGTGGTGCATCAGAGAATCTTTCAGCCCACAATACTTTTGTACCTGCGTTGTTTATTACAAAATAACCATAATCGGTGCTTGCGGCAGTTAAGGTAAAAGTTTTCTGTGGTTGTTCCGCTGTGGTAACTCCAGTATTTGTCGCAATTGTCCAATCTGCACCCGCTAGAGTTATCCTCGCATAACCTGCTGCTACTGCCTCTGTAAAACTTGCGTATACACTTCCTTCAACTGGGGTATAATCATTGGTGTAAAGACATAATTTTACATCTGCCGAAGCAACTTTGTTTAACATATAGTTCATTAAATAAACTTCTCCTTCATCTGGGACTAAAAGTGCATACCATATAGGAAAAACAGGCAACAATAAAAGTTGCAATAACAGTTTTTTAAATTTAGCCATTTATATCATCTCCTTTCTTTATTCTTAATTCTTTATAGCGAATAATAAATTATATAATCCCCTGTTTCTGCTGACATAGAAGCATATAATCCAGCAGAACAAGGTACACCTTTTCCAGGAAACATTATATTAATTGTATGTACTTCATCACTTGGCATTAAAAAAGCAACGGCAGTATTAGCCGCCGTAATGCTATCATAAACAGTGATAGTAGTTTCCGTGGCAGTATCCGCTGTATAAGATACCCCTATTAAGTGACAAGGTCCTGTAAAGATAAGTCCACTTGCTCCTAATTTACCACTTGATTTAATTACCATAATAATCACCTACTTTTTAGATTTTTTACTTTTCTTTTTTTCTTTAGTGTGTACTTCTCCAGAGTAGGATTTACCATTTAAAAAACATAATTTAATATATTTTCCATTAGGTAATTTTTTAGTTCTAACCCTACCACCGTTTCTTACACATCTTTCAAAATCTTCTGGCATTTACTTATCCCCCCTTTTCTTGTAAACTTGCAAATTCTAATATCTTCTTAATAAATTCTGGGTTATCTACTATCAAAGCGAACAATCCACTACTAAATACCCTCACATATTTTTCTGGGTCATCAACCGCATACTCCCAACAAAGACCATGAATGTCTTCGTGCATTAAAGTTTGAAGTCTATTTTGAAGACCAAGAGATTTTTCTATTTTTATTAACTTATCTGCCTCGATTATTCTTCCGGATATTTTGTGACCATCGTCTGGGTCTCTCAAATCTTCAACATACTCTACGTCATAATAACTACCAAGTATCTTTGACTTTTTTATATCTAATTCCATATATCCCCCCTAATTAAACAATTCTAATTTTTCTTTAAAATAACCATCCACTAATGGTTTCACATATTGATTAAAGAATATCTTGGCTGAATCATCGGCATCTCCCTCAAATTTTATCCCGTCTTTTTCAAAGGATAGTTTTCCGATTTCTCTACCATTTAGCCAAAATATTATGCAATTCGGTTCGTTAAATTTTAAATCAACAAATCTACTTCTTTCCATATATCCCCCTTTCTAAAATATTGCGGTTTTGGTTCACCGCAAACCTTTTTAACTTGTTACCGTTAAGGCAGTGGTAACCGCTGTTAAAGTTGCAAGAGTTTTTGCTATAGTACTGGCAGTAGTATCTGCTGTTGCACCAGCTGTAGATGGTTTAGTTCCTGTGCTTGCCGCACCTGCAACACTATGACGATGATCTGCATATTTATCTGATATATCACCTAACTGAGTTACAAGTATGGCGTGGTCAAGTATCATTTCATCAATTATCACTTTTTGTGCAGCCACATCAGCTTTAAGTGCAACCAGTAAAGTATATAAATAACCCGTTCCAAAACCTTGTGCGTGTTTCTTTTCAATTTTTGGCATAATATTCTCTCCTTTTTTAAGCAGGCAGGGAGTTTCACCCTGCCTGTTTATTAGATTTTTTAAGCAAAACCAAGTGTTGTACTTACAACTAATTTTCCATTAGGCATTACTAAAGTAAGATATTGAGCAGTAGTGCCAGTGTCAGTAATAGTCACAGCAATATCTCCATCTGCTTCACTAATCAACTGATAACTTAGATGTGTCAATAGAATTTGTACAAATCCATCTCCACCTGATGTCAATGCTATTTCTCCAGATAAAGCAGAAGGGTCAAGTCCAGTCGAAGTACTTGACACATAAGCACGAACAACAGCGGGGACATCTAAATCATTACCTGCAAAGTCTTTTAGTTGAATAGTTACAACTGCTGGGTCACTTGATACTATGGTAAAACTTGCATCATAAGCTGTATCTACAATCGGAGTCCATTCCATAAAAAGTCATCTCCTTTCAAAATTATTTTTATACTTTTAGGATAGGGGAAGATTATACTCCCCCTATCAATTTATTATGTTAGTTAAACATTCGTAGGAACATTAAAAATATTTACTATGTTTGCTCCGTTCAGTACCGTGGGAGCGCACAGCTCATACCAGCCCATTGTTCCGTACATAGCTAAAGGATTATTAGGATCAGCCACAGGTGGACACATATAGAATTTCTTATTTAAACCCTTTAGTCTCACATTACCAAAAGAATTCTTACCAAAGATAGAAATAACATAAACTGCACCACCTGCCACATAAGTACCGATTGTTCCAGCAGTATGTCTATAAGGGTTAGTATCCTTATGGAAACGTACATTAAACATTTCACCATCTAAATTACGGTATAAATCTTTAGGTGCGGCATAATGTTGCATATTTACCCATTCGCTATCTCTTTGGAAATCATATTTCGTTAATGGACTGTAAACGGCATGATAGAAACCATCATCAAAGACCGCAGAACCATTAGATTCTAATAGTGCCACTGCTTTTCTAATCAATTCGCAAGATACGGTATCGGCAGTAGTTAAATCTGTAGTAGATACTAACCTTATAAGATCACCTGCCGCTGGTGCATTGTCTAAAGCGGTTACTGTACCAGTAGTAGTAGAACCAAAAGTTATTGCTCTTACTTGTCCATAATTTTTACCAGTTAGAAATACTATTATTCCAACTTCAGTACTAACTACTCCACTTAATGCAACTGACCAAATAATTGAAGTAGTAGTACAAGCAGCGGAAATAGTCCTCTCGCCTGAATTTGCACTATCAGCATCAGCTAATAGTCCAATTCCACCTTCTGCTACAACTTCCCAGATAAGAGAGTCAATGGTAGAAGCGGAAGCCTTACCTTGTTCTACTGCAGTCTCGGCTAAATCTGCATCCATATTAGTTAGCCAATATTTCTTTGATGGTTGTACATAGTCTCCATATTCAAGCACAGTCGCTGATACGGTATTACCGTAAATCTTGGTTGCAGTAGGGTTAGTTCCTTCAGTTAAGGCAGTCCTTGATAAATCAAAAGGTGATACACGAGTAAATTTTACAGTATCTCCCTCATTTTTGGGTATTTCTGCATTTTTCTCTCTGGCGGCAAACTGATCCCAGACTACAAAATTCTCTCTACCTTGTAAGAACTTCCCTTGATAATAGGTTTTATTAAAAGGTACACCTACAACCGTTCCATAATCAGTAAATCCTGCCATAAAAAGTCATCTCCTTATTTAATATATTTTGTTTTCCTCTTTTTCTACTTATGGAGATATATTCTTTTTTAGCCTTCCTTCGGCAGAGTGTCCTTTCGGTTTGCTTCAGGGGTGTTGCTTAAAATCTTATATCTTACCTATTCCCCGTTTATCTTCTTCTCTTTTCCATATCGGCTATAACTTGTCGGTTATATTCGGGATCATCTTCCATTTTTTCTATATCATATTTTGGAGCTGAACCCGTTGGATTAATCGATTGAGTTTCCAGGTCACTCAACCCAACATTACTTGCCTGGCTCTGATTCTTCATCTCTTCCAGAACCTCACGTTTAACCTGTTCTCGCATTGTTTCTCTTTCTACTTTTTGTTGTTGAGAAAAGTCCGTTGCTGACATGTCGTGGTAAGCCTGTTCGTAAGCATTGGTCTTATATTTAGTGAAATATTGGGGATTTTGATTTAAAAATCCTTGAACCTTTTCTCGGTCAAACTTTACGGGAAAATCTTTATACTTATTTTCCATTTCGATATAAAGTTTTTCCCTTCTTTTTTCTATATCACTTTGATAAAAGGGAGCAGTCTTAGCACTGGTCAGCTGGTCAACATAGTCCAATAACTCTTTATTGTATTTAGACTGTTTATTGAATGCCTTTACTGGATCTTCGTAATATTCACTATCACTTATGATTGGAGGTTGAGGTTTCTGGGGCAAGTTGCTCGGTTGTTGAGACTCTTTTATAGCCTCTTCTTCAATCTTATCAACCTTTTCCCTTAATTCTTTTGCCTCTTTTTCCTTTTGTCTATATTCTCCAATCTCATCAGAACGACTTTGAATAAATTTCTCTTTTTCATCCAATAATTTAACTAATTCTTCGGCTGATTTTCCCTTATATCGTTCAGGTAATTCCACTTTCGACTCTTCTACCTTCTCTTTCTTGATTGCCTGAATCAGAGGAACTTCGGGAGTTTCGCCATCTTCTTGGGCTACTAATCTCTCGGCTTCTTCCATTGTCAGGTCTTTTCTAATATCAACAGTCTTTTCGACCTTCTCTGAAGGGGTGGTCTCCTTTACGGGAGCTTCCTTTTTGAGGGTGGTGTCTTTAGTTACCATTCGATATTACTCCTTTCCTTTTATTTTTAATGGTTTGAAGTATTTTTGCTCAAACCAATTCATTTTATCTTCCAAATTTTGAAGTTTACCTTCTAAAACTATAGATTGAGCACCATATTTTTCTTTAAATTCTTCCCACATTTTTTTAAACTTTTCATTTGTATTCATTATTTCCCTCCTTTTATTCTATTTAATTCTCGCTGATCTTCCTCAGCTGCAATATCTGTAAACCTTAATAAATCTCTAAAATCCTTGACAAACTTTATTATCCTGCGGCAAGATTGAATAGTTGCTAAATCATTATTTTCTATATCTTGTAGTTTATTAAGGTTATCTTTCTCATATTTGCCTAAGAAATCCTCTATAATCTTCCATCCAGGCATTTTAGTCATTTTCTTTAGATTATCAGCCTGGGCAATAGATATAATTAGTTCAGTTTTCTCGTCCATCGTTATACTTCCCCCTTAGCCTCTGAAGACTGTCCTTGTTGTCCACCAGGCGAGGATACAGAGGAAAGCATACCCCCGCCCGGTAAACGACCGGGTACGGGGTTTACGCCCGGTCCTGGGGAAGAACTCTTTTTCTTCAATTCTTCCACCGCTTTCTTCTGCTTATTATTAAATTCCTTTGCCTCTCTCTCTTTCTTGAGTGAAGGTATTAGTTTTTCAACATCCTTGAACATAAATCTATCGGCTATCCTCTTGCAGATTTCTCTAATATCGATAATGGCTTCCATAATGGTCTTTCCATCTGGTCCTGGTTGTGGATTGCCAGCATCATCTAACTTCGCAGCAACCGCCTTTAAGGCGACATCTAAGAAAGCGAACAAGTTTTTGAGCTCGGTCATTTTCTCTAAGAATCCTGATACACCAGTAGGAATAAAGTCAGGGTTTCCCTTTAGCGCAATATTTTCACGAGTAATCTCGGTAAGTTCTAATTCTTTGGCTTTCTCTTTTCCTAAGACACGTATAGCATTAACCTTCTCCATAAACTGTATATTATGCTTATAAAATATCTCTAAAATCTTCTTGAAAGCAGGTTCTAAATTATTCTTGACCTCGGTTTTAATGGGCAATAGTGCCTGTTCCTGCATCTTCATCAATCCCCTGAAGGTTGAATGCACATCTTCCTTATCCCCGGAGGGCATAACCTGAGGCGGAGTAGAAGTCAATTCTTCGATTACCTTCTCAAACATACCGATAATTTGATATAGAGAGGATAAGGCAGCAGCCTGAGCAGTGGTGTTAAGGGGAATGATAGTGCCAGCCCTTTTTACCGGGAAAAACTTACCAGGACGTGCCTTGACTGCCTTGGGATTACCCGCATAATCATCTATTACCAACTCATACATATTGTTGGCAATGTAATTTACGATGTCAGTCAGTTTATTGTATAGGTTAGTAACCATCGGGACTAAAGCAGATACGTCTTCGCCCGTCCCTATCCCCTTATTCTCGCCGGTTAATTTATCTTTCCACACTGGGACGAATATATTACCACACCAATAAGGATATTTTGCCGCTCTGATGACTTTAACCCTATTTGCTAAAGTGATAATGCTCCAAACATAATCTTCTTGAAAGGGGTTGATATCGGTAGTATCGTTTAGTTTTCCTTCGATTAATCGTTGTGGTACTAATCCATGATATTCTAATAGTTCAACTGAATCTTTAGGTGCAGTAAGAGAAGCCTGCTCGAAGGAAGAAGGATATTTTGTCTCCGCAAGATCTTTGATATTAATGTATACGCCTTCTTTCTCTTTCTGTCTCAGGTAGGTGGCAGGGACATTTTTCTTCTGGAATATCTTCCAGGAAGTTAAATCTTTGTTAAAGGGGTCAGATAAAAATTCTTCCACAATATCTACATCTTCTATATCTGGACCGTCAAACAAAACTACGTCTTTATAACTATCCTTTCCAACTTTTTGCTTCTCCTTAATTAATTTCCAGGGGACACAGACCACACCATATCCATAGGTCTCGTAGTTCTGAATCCAGGGGACTAATTTTCTTTCTATTTCAGCATTATTCAGGTCATAGACTATTTTAAGTCTTAGAAGTTCTGCATTTTCTTCGTCGGATTCCTCTCCTGGCTCTAAATCAAAACTTTCTGCACCACGAGATAGAAGCATCTCCGCAAAGTGAGCTGTCTTATTGCGGATAATCTTCTTCAAAATAGGAACATTGATATTAGCCTCAGTAGATTTCTCATCAGTCCAAACGCCGGTATAAATGCTTTTGATGTCTCTCCATCTATCTTGAATAGGTCCCCAATACGTTCTCGCAATCTCATAAAGAGTCTTAACATAATCAATTAGCAAATCTTCCTTGGTATTGATGACCTTCTTCTCTTGTGAAGTCATATTATTTATATTTGTTTTTTTTGGCAGTATAATCACCTCTTAAAGAAATCTGTTATACTAATAAGTTTTCCCCTAAATATTCTTGGATTTTCTATAGTAATAAGTCCATCACTATCTGGCTCAATCTTACGTTCTAATCTTTTGGCCGCCCTTCTCAAATCTTTAGCATAAAGTTTATCTTCCATAATTTCCCCCTTACTATAAACATACATTATTCAGCATCCCAAACTGTATCCTTACAGCTTGATCAATAGATTCGCATAAAAGAAAAATAGATTTCTCTTTGTATCTTTCGATGTCTCCTAAAATGTGTAGCAAACATATCATTTTGTCTGCATTATTTTTATTAATTTCCATACTTTTAAGTTCTTTCCAAAAATCTTTAGTTATCATAATTTCCCCCTTCCTTATGATCCTGTATATTTATTCGCCCTTGCCAGTGCCTCTGCGTCTTGCTCTGCTTCCCAACTCAACCACTTTTTACTTATAACTGCGTGTTCTAGAGTATGTAAACCGATAATATAAGCATCTGCTTTATCAGGACTTCTACCCAATCTCTCTTTAATTTTTTCCTTTGGTTCAATTAGTATCTTGCCATTACGTATCAGATATGATACACCCGATAATTCCCTTGCTAAATCCTTGTCTTGCCAAGTTAATTTGATATCCTTTTCTGCAAATCTTCTCCCGGTATTCCACCACATCTCAGCTCGTAGATTATAATATTTTTCTTCTTCCTCTGTCTTCTCTGCACTATTCACATCCAAAACTTTATCACCCATTTCCCTTAATCTATCTGCTACTCCTGCACCTAAACCAATCACATCTACACCAATCAAGTCGGGGTTTTTCTCCTGTGCCCAGATATGTATCATCCCAGCAGTATACATAGTATCTTTCTGACCGAATATCATTTCGTCTTTGATATCCGTGCCTTCCAAGTAATAAACAACTGTCGTATCATCGCCAAACCTTGCTACATCTACCCCGAATACTCGTTTAGCCCTGCCTATATAACTTTTTACTACATTTGCTGCATCTCGAATCCAAATATCCTTAATGACAATATCTGCACCTTCAAGACTATCCCAACTACCCTCTAATAAAGCGAGTAGTTGTTCTGGTCTATGCTTAAAGGCTTCTCTTATGGTATCAAGATAAGTCACAGGTAAATTAAGATTTTCCGATGGTAAGGCAGGTATGTAAATTTTCTTAGGGTCATTACCTAATACAAACTCATCTTTTAGCCAGCAATTTCTGGGGTTTGCAGTAAAGAGTTCTTTATAAGGTAATGGTTCACCGTTAATTTGCAACCTAAACCTTGACCGCAACATCGACAATTTATCTCTGTCGCATTCTTCTGCTTGGTCTATAAATATAACTGCAAACTCAGCACTACTAAACTTGGATATGTCTTCTTCTCGGTCTAGTCCGCCATAAAAATACTTTATCTTATCTTGAAAAACAATCTCTTTATTTTGCTCTCTAATATAATATTGTTCTTGTGGTATAATCCTTTTCCACATTTCTAAAGTTGTCTTATTGAAATCTACTCCCTGGTTCCTGCCCATAAAACCAAGTGGAATAGGATATTTAGTCATAGATAACTTATATTTTTCTATTATCTGAATTGCAAACTGAAATAATAGCCAGCATCCTATAAAGGTTTTCCCGCCCCCCATCGCCCCACCAAAGAGAATAGAAAAAATGTTAGGGTCAAAAAAGGCATCCCAGCAGGCAGTTTGTTTGAGGGTTAGTTTAACTCGGATTTGGTTTTGGCTGTTCATAAGTCTTCTCAATAATAACGGTTAACGGTGATCCGTCTTTACCGGTAAGTTCACTAATAGTTTTAGTCGGCACATACCTATTTATAAAATTTTCAAGGAGCCGGTTATCTTTTCTCAATTCTTCAATATAATGTTTCAAGATACTTACATCGTGAGTCTTGTCATATTGAATCGCTACTTTGGTAAGGTCAAGAAGGGTATAGCCTTTTTTCTTCATGCGACCTATTTGGTTGCCTTTGGCAAATAATCTTCTTTTAGTTTTCTCGCCTATAGTATAATTTGGATCATTTGGGATATTTTGGGATTTGCCCATTACCAATCACCTTCGCCCATTTCTTCAATCGTTACCTTAAAAGCCTGCCCCTTCATTGATATTAATTTCAATATTGCCTCAATCTCTGAAGCAGGTATATCAAGTTTTATCCTGCTGTTCCCATCCTGCCCGGCAATATTAATCGCACTTAAGATGTCAGGTAAACTTGCAATAAATTCTATTTTTCCCATAAATCTTCCTATCTTTTTAAAATTTTAAAACTTTCTAATGAAAAAATTATTCTTGGACTTTTTCCATTAGTTTGAAAATATTTTCTTTTGATTAATATATCCATAAATTGCCAATAAATTATATTTGTTTTTTTGTCTACAATAAAAAGTATAACTCTTATTCCTTTTTCTTCTTGAAAATTTAATCGTGTTTCTACTTGCCATAAAGGAAGACCGTGTCCATAAAAAGGGGGAGGTTCAAAAATTTCTTGATGTTTGACTTCTCCTAAATACCATTTCTTATTTCTTTTAAATATTAAATCTGCTTGAAAAAATTGAATTCCCTTTTTAATTAAAAAATCTCTTATAACTTTTTCTCCTTCTAATCCTTCTTTTAATCTTTCTTTAAATTCTTCAATCATTATTCTTTATTTCGTTACCCCAACATATCCATCCTTCATAATTTTCTCTTGCAAACATTTCTAATCTTCCTTCAGGAGTTTTAGATTTTATTAAATCTCTTATTTTATCAGGTTTTTTAGAATGATATGTTTTGGCTTCACTAATTAAGGTTGGTATTGATTCTCCATAATAGTTTATAAGTATTTTTCCTTTATAAGCATAAATCAAAAATTCCGTTCTTCTATTAAATCCAAATTGTGTCCAACCATTACCTTTATCCCAAGTTATTAAACAATGATATTTAAAATTCCATTTCTTAATAATTTCCAATGCATCGGGAAGAAAAGTATGTGTTGTCCATAAAAACAAATTACAATTATCTGCCGATAAACTTTCTATGGGTAAATTTGTTATTTCTTCTAAATTCATTGTAAGATATTTTTCTTCTATTGGACTTTCCCATTTATCCATTACAATAGAACCAACAGGCCAGGGAGGGTCAATATAAATTGTTGAAAATTTACCTTCTGGTAATGATATTATTTCTTTCGGTTCTTTAGGTTCTGGTAAAAGTTTGTGCCAAATATATCTCCAACTGAATTGTTGGACACCGTCCAACTTTTCTCTTTCTTTATATTTTTTAAAAAATCTATGACAAGCCCACAAATCATCGGCACTTCCATTTAAATCCTTTGCTAAATTTTCAATTTTTTTACTGCCATATTCAGGTTTACCGAATTTTTCTATATCTAAATCAATTCTTTTTCCTATATTCCATTTAGTTAAAACAATACCTGTAAATTCTAATTTTCTTAAATCATTGATTAATTCTAAATACCAATTATTTATTATTTTTATATCGTTCATTAATCCTCCTGTAAAATAAAAAAAGCCCTAACAATTGAATTAATTAAAATTCAATCATTAGAGCTTCGCAGAGTGTCTCTTAAATAAATAAGAGCTTCTTTAGAGTGTCTCTAAATATTATTTAACTTTTATGCTTTGGGTCTTTTGAATATCCGATATTCCACCTTTGTAAAAATTAATCGTTATAGACCCACAATAATCAGGGTTATCTTCTAAAATCTCCTTCAACTTTATTAATATTTTTTTTATTATTTCATATCTTTTATTCTCTGTCAATATATTCTCCTTAAAAATATAACACAAAAATCTTTTAATGTCAAATTTATTTTTTATTTTGTATATCACTAATATATTCTGTAAAAATTTTAGAAATCTTTACCATAAGTATGTTAATTTTATTTTCACTATCGTTCGGAATATACCCTGAATGTTGAAATCTAAATTCGCTTAAATCACTAACAATCTTGCGTAATGTATCACTATTTACCCTTAATTCATCTATGCTTAATTCTTTTAATTTATTCATATTCCCTCCTTTTTTATTTAATTCAATGAATTGCTTAATTATCCTCTTGTCATGAAATTCCTTCGGTATAGTATATTTTTCTTTATTCATATTTCCTCCTTTTTTATTAAAATCACCCTCTAAATTCGTTCCGTGACAGGGGTATAGAAAATCCCGCTTGTGATTATACCTTACTTATCGTTCAGTTTTTTCACTTAAATCTACTTCGGCCTTTCCTAATTTCTCTATCTTCTCCTGCAACATTCTAAAATGATTCCAAACGTCAATTTCGAATTTATTAAACTCATCATCTAATAAATCTACTTTTGGTCTCAGGGTTTTATGAGAATCCCTTACAAATAAATCGTTCACCTTGCCAGCTTCTTCATAAACAAAATTAGATAATTCATTAAGTTCTGATTTTAAATCATTAATATCATCTTCTATATCTCTATCTCTCCTAAATAATCCCATCTTCTTCACCTCCTTCCAATCCTTTTATTAAATCCTCTAAATTCTTAACTAATAGATATATACCTTTTTCCTTCTCTATCCTCTTTTTAAATTCTTTCTGATTATCGTTATGCTTGCTTCCCACTGGCTTTTTCACTTCGATAAAATAAACTTGCCCGTCCTTTATAGCAATGCGGTCTGGCAGTCCAGGATAGCAGCCCATCCCCGCCAGTAAATGGAAATGAAAGTATCCCTTGATACTTAGATACTGTTTTACTTGATGTTTTATCTCGTTCTCACTTATTTTTCTTGGAGTTAATTTCATTCTATTCTTCGCCTTCTTTATACTCATTAGTTTCCTTTGGAAAGTATTTTTGCTTTAATTCATACATTTTCATTCCTAAACTTTCTTTCCCATATTCAGAAATGAAACAATCAGCAGTTACTAATATTTCTTTAAATGGTTCTAAGCCCTTCCACATCAACTTATACTTCTTATACTTCTTGCCTTGTTGGAGTAAAAAGATAATTTTTCTAAAATCATCTACTATTGATTCATTTCCTTCAACCTCCGAATAATCATTTACTAAATCTTCTATCCATTCAATCGCTTCCTTCGTATCCATATTAACCTCCTTTCTTTTCATATAAATTGAATATATTCCCTCGATCATCTTGCCCGCCTATTTGATTATCATAACCGTCAATTTGATATTCCATTGGAAAATAAGTTTGTGCCTGCTCTAATTTCTTAACTTTTTCTCCCAATTCAGTTATCCGCTTTTCAAAATCTTCCAAAACTTCAACAATATCTCTTATTATCACTTTATCTTGTGCATAAAAATATTCTTTTTTTAATAAGTCTAAGTTTTTACTCATTCTTTCCCTCACTCTTTCTTTTTTTCAATTAAATTCCATAAAAAATTACAATAATTAGCAATATCTACCAAATCTTTTTGCCTTATTTGATAGTTTTTACATTCAAATAAAGTTTCTTTTAATAATCCTTCTTTATATACTGGATTATCCCACTCAAACCAACCCTTCTTTTTATTTGATTTGAATCTTTTCAGGCAAGCATCATTAAATTTATGCCAATCCTTTTTTAATCTCACCTCCAAACTAATCATTACTTTTCACCCCCCTTCCAATATCTTTTTTTTCGGTATCCAATCCTCTTGCCACTCATAATGCTTCACTAACTTCTGATTAACCTGACTATTCTCCTTTATTTTAGCTAATAATTCTTGGCTCACCCTTTTCTCAAAAGGCATTACTTCAATATCATTACATATTGATTTATTTTCCCTATATGTTTGTGCAATAATTTTTACCTTATCAGGATTATTCTTTTTCCATTCATTAGCTTGCTTTTTTATTTTTTCCTTGTGCTCCAAATAATAAAGTTTCATATAATCTTGGTAATACATTTTAACCTCCTTTTATTACCAACCATTTTTTATAATCTTCTTTTCTGCATTTATCACTACAAAATAAATGTCCCCTACCCCAATAATGTATACCTTTAAGACCCATATAAAATCCCTTACCGCAATTCCAGCAATGCACTTCTATTTCAAAATCATCAATAGTATGGTTATTTTCTCTAAATTCATTTTCCATTAATAATTTTCCCCCTCTTTTAATATTCCTTCCTTAACCAATCCATCCATAATTGGTTTTATTTTATCTCGTATATATTTTGCAAAGAATATAGCCCACTGCCAGCCTACTTCTGAATCGTAAGCAAATTCAGCCATTTCCTTATCAGTTAGCAATTCAAATTCTACGTTCTCCCATTTGCCTTTACGTTTTACTCGGACATAAGCACCAGTCATTTTAATTAACCTCCTTTATCCAAATCATTCTTTAAAGCCGTTACCAGCCACCCCACCGGGCTCCTAATATTCTCTAAATATTTAAGCTCCTCAAAATATTTCTCTATTCTATCCACCGGATATTTTTTAAATAGGCCATCTAAAAAACTTTCCTTAAAGCAACCAGACACCAGGTCCAGCATCTCTTTCTTTAATAACTTCTCTTTTTCCTTAGAGGAGTTATCCACAGTTTCCACAGTTTCCACAGGAGAAACACACACCACATCTTGTTGTGTACTTTGCTTTACTTTACTTTGCTTTGCTTTGTCGGGTTTCTGCTGGGTTTCTGCGTCAGAAACTACCCCAGAAACCTTTTTATGATACAAGACCCGCATTTCTTCTCGCTTTTCAATGACTACACTTGCTCTCTTTTTTATACCATTAGAGGTTAAAACCTTCCTTTCTTCATAAATTTCACTATCAAAACATCCCCATTTAAGTGCAGTTTTTAACATCTTATTAAATTCTTCTACAGTTACTTCTACTTTTCTGGCGAGTATCTGGATAGTTTCTGCGTCAGAAACATCAATCTCAAAATTGTTCGTTCTAAATATCCGCTCCAAAATGATAAAGTAAAAAGCATAACCATTATTTCCATATAAGACCCTTAATGCTTCTATCTTTTCATCAGTTGAAGCATCGGTATCGTGAGGAAAATAATCTAACCCTTCTTTAATTGGTCTTGCCATTTATTTCTCCTAATTTTTCTATAATAAATAACTCTTTCAAAATAATTTAACTTTCTGATTTCTATTGCTTGACCACTAATTCTGGTCATTTCTAATCCTTCATTTATTTTTGATATTCTCCATTTATTATTTTTCATATTACCTCCTCAAAACCTAACATCTAAATCTAACTGCCCGGTTCTGGAATTTGACCTAATCCTTCTTGCCTTCAAAAATAATTTTATGGCCTGCCTTCTTATTCGTCTATAGCACTCTAATCCTTCTTCTTTATTCTCCATCCAGCAATAGCCACCTTTGTTTCGAGGTGTGCTAACTATGGGATATCCCTGCTCAATTAAGTCTGCAATTATGTTTCTAACCTGACGACAACTTATATCTTTTTCGATAAAATCAGAGATGATATTATTATATTCCCAAGTTATCTTATGTTGTGTTATAGACCTCTCATAACCTACGTGGGATTTAAGAATAGATAAAATAGATTTTTCTAAATCAGTCATTTATTTTTCCTCCTTATTATTTTTCCTTTCTTTTTAATTAATGTTAAGTAAAAAAAGACCAACTATCTTCATCTTCAAACCAACCTAATTCTAAAAGTTTTGCTATATCATTTTTATCGGTAACTAAACTATACTCACAAAACCATATTTGATCGTGTTCTGCCCGATAATCATAATCGTCCATTTTGTCTTTTGGTATATATTTTGCAATTATATTCATACCCTCAATAAATTTTTTATTGCTCACCTTATTTATCTCCTTTCTTATTTTTTATAGAAAACCTGTAAATTCTTATAGTATTTTTATAGTTCATTTATAGATTATTTTTAGGAAATTCCTTCTCCCAAAACTTTTTATCCTTATAACATTCCCAACATAATTTTCTTTCTTCCTCAGTCAATTTTTCATTATCTTCTTTACTTAGAAAATAAGTTAAGTGAAGTATTTCTGCTCAAAAACTTTAAAACTTTTGGTCCCTTCCTTCTCATAACCTTCATTGTCGAATTCTATTAATGCATATTTTCCTTGACTCATTTCTCCCCACATTAACTGATACTTCTCGCCTTGCTGGAGTAGGATAATTACTTGGTTATATTTTATAATTATATTTTTATTATCTTCGATTATTTGTATATCTATATCATCATTTGGATTACAAATTTCAATTTCTTTCTCAAGACATTTAATTTCAAATTCTAAAAATTCAATCGCTTTCTTCGTGTTCATTTAATCATCTCCTTTTCTTAAACATTCTTAATACATTTATCATATTCAATAAAGCAGTTATGCAACAAACAATAAATAGAACTGGTTGCCTACTGCTAAAATAATATGTTCCAAGATTCGTAAAAAATATTGCGAAGAATATATGCAAAGCTAATAATATCATTATTTTTTACCTCCTTTCCTTATTTTTTTATGAATATTCTATCTACATCAGAAATGTTAAGTTTTATGTCTTTAATGTCTTTATCGCAAAGTAGTATATGTGCGTATTTACTAAATTTCATCAATTTTTCTCTTTTTGTAAATAGAATATTTTCACCATTCTGCAGGACTACCCAATCTTTTCCTTTATAACTATAGTATTTTTCCCCTTCATCAACAGTAAAGTCACTCATTTTATTCATCCCCTTTCTTAAAATTTATAGAAAACCTAATATTATTTATATATTTTTATAGTTCATTTATAATAGTTCGTAGAATTTCTCTACATAATTCATAAGGTATACAAGAACGGTTTATTCTGTTCTTAATTCCTTGTGTCCCTGTTTTCGATCCTCTTGGTGCTTTCTCGTGGCAAGTATCCCCATTTTTACATATAGGTCGAGGTATCCATTCTGAACAGTTTGTCCATATATCCGTTGGTTTCATATATTTAGCCCCATATTGACAATATGTCACGGTCCTACGAATAGTCCCTTTAGGTAATCCAGATATAACTTTTCTCATCATCCCCCGTGGGTTCTCGATGAAAAAATATCTTGGAGATAAGTATTTAATTATTTCTATTGTTTTATTTAATATCATTAATCCTTGTTCTGCCTCTATTGTTTTCGGGATATAGTTATTTTTCCAATGTTTAGAAATACTTGCTATACTAAAAGTTGTGCAAGGTGGAGAAGCCCAAATAATATAAGGATCGATATATTGTAACGGATCATAATCCATTATGTCGCATATTATATCTACATCAAATCGTGGATCAATATCGGTAGTAAAGGTTTCACATCCCATTTCTCTTGCTACTTTACTAAAAGAACAAGTCCCTGCAAATAACTCAAGCGTTCTAATCATTTTATCTTGCTCCAATATTTTATATATATTTTGTGTAATAATTTATATATGATCAAGGACATCACAAATAATCCGTATGAAATTAGAATTTTATTCATAATTTACCTCCCTATATTTCATTTATAGATTATTTTTAGGAAGCCTCCCTCATCCAATCCACCCACTCCAGAAAATAATGCACTATCACTTGAGGGATAATAACAAAGACGATGCCTAAAAACAATATGAAGTAATCGAGAAGTTTCATTGTGATTTTTTTTCCTTCTTTTCCCAATCTTGACATATAATACATCCAGCTTTAGGTAAAGTTAAAAAAATACCACATTTCTCCTTATTGCAAAAATTCATAAAATTTCCCTTTTCAAACCATTTACAATTTTTACAATCTTTCATCTTTTCCTCCTCCTTAATTGATTCAACCTTACATCTGTTGCATAAGAATAACCAAGTAAAGAACCAATAAACATAATAATTGGGACTATTATTAATAACATCTTTTATCCCTCCCTATCCTTATCATTCAAAGCACAACCAACAGGAATATCTTCTTTGTATGGATCTATTATTTTGCAACCATTAAATCTACATCTAAATTCCCATATATCGAAAAAATAAGGGCAATGAAGGCATTTATCAACTTTTATTATTTTCATTTTTTTCTCCTTATTTAATAAATTTTTATAATGAATATAATTGCGAGGGGAGCAAGTCTTCATTAGTGTCTCGTTACTTGCCCCCCTTGAAAAGAGATAGCAATGAAGAAACTATCCCTCTTATTTTGCTTTTTTCTTTAGATAATTAACTAGCACTAAATACCTTTCTGGATTATCTATTAATTCTTTTTTTGCTTCTTCTTCACCCATTCCTGGCTTAAAGATATGTCCATCCTTATAGGGAATTTTACAACCTTCTAAAACAATATCTCCCCAAGTTTCTAAACGAGCATCAATAGCCATTGCCTCCAAGGTAATAAAATCATCTTTAGTAATTACAATTTTCTCTAAATTTGGATTTGTTTCTTCTTTTGGATTATCTTTTGCTTTTGCTTCCTCTCTTTTTTTCCTTTCCCCAATAATCCCCTTCTTACTATCTCCCATCCACCAACTTAACTTTTCATAAGCTTCCTCAAAACTTATTCCCTCAGCAATTAATTTTTCCCATTCTTGTTTTTCTTTTAAGGTGGCTTTCGAAGAACCAATCATTTTTTCTTTGATATAATTTATTTGTTTGGGAGTAGCAGGATTACTTTTTTTGTCTTCATTTGTTCCATTGTGAATAACTTCCGTAAGTTCTTCTGCGGATACTTCACCAAACCCTACAAATTCTAAAACCGTTCTATTTTTTGCTCTGGTTTCAGCGTGAGATTCAGCATTATGGTATCTTTTAGCCATATCTCTTTCTTTTTCTTTAGTATTACAAGCTCCAGTAGCTTCGTGAAATAATCCACTCCCCAAATGTGTTACCCTTGCTCTTTTATGATAGGTGATAGAATTGTCATCTTCTTTGGTATCCCAATCCTTAATTATCTCTACCGATAATCCAAAGAATCTTTCCAGTTTAACTCTCCATTGTTTAGTGGGAGCTTTTTTGTCCCCTTGTGATGTAGAAAATTTTATAAAATCCCCTTCCCTTTCTAATTTTTCTCTTAATTTTTGATACTCATCAAAGGTTGCAACCATCTCATCAATTTTCATTACTGGCATTATTTTAGTGGTTAAAATTTCATTAGACATTTAAATTACCTCCTTAATTTCTTTTGGATTTGGTTTCTTTCTCCTGCCGATCTTAATTAATATTTCATTAAGTTTCTCAGGATTAATCGGGATAATCTTATGCTCTTTTTCTTCTTTAAATTGTCTTGTAAAAACCGTATCGCATAAAGATTCTTTTTTAACTCCTGCCTTTTCACACATTCCTTCAAATTCTTCGATAGTTAATTTCATAGCACACCCCCATTTAACTTGTAATTAAATTTAGGTTCTTGTTTCTTTATAGTCAATCCTTCGTCAACCATATCATCATAAGTTAGCAATCCTTTTGTAATATCATCCTTTAATACGGCTTTCTTAAATTCTTCAACTACTTTAATATACTTCTCTTTTCTGTCCTCATCTTCTTTAGCCCATTTAAATAATTTAGTAAGGTCGTATTCCCAACTATCCGGCATAAGTTTATAAGTAACTGAACCTGCAGGAGTTTCTATTTTCCGCTTTTCTATAGCAAGAAGTTCTATACCTTTACACCACAATGTATTAAATTCTTCTGTCTTTACTTTGATTGTTTTCAATTCATTAACAACGGATTTTTTCAAATCGTCCTCTGCTTGAAATAATCTATCCTCAATTACTGTAGTTAATCTTGTAATCTCTGCATTATTTTTTTGACAAAGTTCTTCATTTTGCCTTTGTAGAATTAGAATATCCAATTTACATTTTCTAACTTCTTTTAAATCTTCTTCTACTGAATTTTTAATTCCATTATTTTCCATTTTTTAAAACCTCCATTTTTCTATTTTTATTTAATCCTAAAAAATCTAAATCTTTAAAATATCTTCTAAAATTCTTTCTCTCCTCACATACTTTTTCCGCTTCTTCAATACTAATTCCCTTCTCCTGTGCTAAATACTTTACTAAATGACCGTTCGACATTTCATTTACCTCCTAATTAAATAATATTCTTTAATTTCTTTTACATCATCCATACTCATCCCATATTTTTTAAATTCAGTTTCAACTTCTTCATTGGTCATTAATCTACAATCAAAATTATTCATAGTAGATTCGTCATCTTTTCTTATCTCATCTCTCATATCTACATATCCAACATCAAGTTTTAATTTCGGATAAGATTTAGTTCCACCTATACAAAAAATCTCTCCACTTTTAATTTCACTTATTTTCATTTCATTTAACCTCCATAATTAATATTTTTTAAATCGACCTCACAAATATTTGAAACAAATGAAGCTGGTATATCCCCCACCAAACCCAAACATTAGCAGTAATTAATATTCCCAATAAAATCCAGAAGAAATATTTATCGATTAGTTTAGTTAGCCAACTTTCTTTCTCTACTACTGGGATTTTTTTGTGGAAATAATTATATTCTGCTTCTCCCCAATTTAATTTCATTGTTTTTCACCTCCTTTCTATATGCCTGCCCTGACAGGATTCGAACCTGTTTTAACTGGTCGTGCTTTTTGTCGTCGCCATTCGGCTTTGCCCGAATCACTTGAATTGATATAAGCGTTTTCGCCAGAACGCCACAGGGCAGGCAATTTAAAATAAAATAAGCCAAATAAAAAACCAGACATCTAACAGGAAAACCGCAACCTGTTTGGGATATCTGGTTAATTATCTGGCTATTTAATTTTATTTTTTATATTATCATATGATTTACATATGATATATTATAGGACGTTCCCCAGATATCCAAAATATTCTATTGTTATTAATTTGGATATTTGAGCACCATAGCGGTTTTCTCCTTTTATTATAGTTTTTTAAAATTATATTCTTCTATAATTCTATCTATTATGTCTCTAGTATTCCGACTATGCGGGACAGTTTCACCCTTTATGTATCTGTAATAAGTGGGTAAACTTATCCCAACAATATGAGCCATAGTTACAGGACTAATCTGATGCTTATCAACAATTTCTTTTAACTTTAGGATTCTTTCATCTTTTATCATATGCTAATAATATCAAATGAAAATATCTTTGTCAAGCATTTCCTAAAAATAGTTAGGTAATATCTTGCTTTTCTTTTAATTAAAAAGTGCTGTTTTTAGGTAATATCTTGCTATAAATAAAAAAGACCGGGCGGAGGTGTTCCCGGTCTTTCAGGAGGAAAAAATGAAGGCTGGATTTCCCGCCAGCTTCGGGTTTAAGGATACTCTATAGGATGTAATATTTGAGGAAATTTCTCTTTTATTAATTCTTCAATAGACTTTTTTCCACTCATATATCTTTCTATTTCTGCCAACATTTGTCTATCTAATTTTTTGCTAAACTTTTCCTGCTTCGTATATAATAACCATTCCTCAATCTCTTTCTGGTATTTTATATCTAACTTCAATTTTTTGAACCAATATAAAGCATATAACCCCAATATATATCCCATAGCATTCCAGTAACTGGGATTAACCTCTACTATACGTTTTTTGGGACATAAGATTTAATTGAATCCAATACAATTTTAAATAACTCGTTATCAATCTTATTCGGACTTTTAATAACTGCATTATTTACCGAATCTAATAGAGAGTGAATACCTTTTTCTCCTACTATAGCCATTGCACGAATTACTATAAGAATAACATCTTCCACTTTATTTCATCTCCTTTCTCTTAAATTTTTGTTCCCATCCCAACTTTTTTATATTTATTTTTAATTTTCTCTTATAAAACTTTTGTCACAACGTTCACAATACAATTCTTTTCTATCCTCAATATGATAGGTATATTCTTTTTGATTTTGTCCACATTTAGGACATTCCCATTCAATTACATCTACCACAGGTTCAGAATATATTTTTGCCCTGACTATAGTAGTTTCTTGCATAATTGTCATTTTAATCATCTCCATTTCTTTATTTTTCTTTCGGATAAAATAATAATACAATAAGAACTATAGTTACTAAAACCCACCAATATTTAGCCAAAAATTCCATTACAAATTCCATTATTTTTTACCTTCTTTCCATTTAGTACCCTGGTGGCGGATCACAAGTTCCATCATCACAACTATCCTTCTTTTTCTCTTTCTTTTCTTCTTTTAATAGAAATATTATTTTATTGTTAATAATAGTGAATGGCACAAGTCCTACAATCCTGTCCACTTCCTTCCCATTCTTATAAAAAACCAATAATGGTAATCCTCTCAAAGGTCTAAACTTCTCTAATAATTTTCTATTCTTGTCTACATTTATTTTTACAAATTTAACTTTATCTTTATGAAACTCAGCCAACCTCTCAATGATAGATGACATCGTCTCACAAGGTTTACACCAGGAAGCCCAAAAATCTATTACGACGGGGATATTACTTTCCAAAATTTCTTCTTGAAAATTATCAATGGTTAGTTCTACAAATTTTATCTCATCACTTAAACCAGTTATAAAAAATAGACTTATGAAAAATAATGTTAAGATAATCGTCCTTGATATAAGTATAGATTTCATTATTTTATCCTTCTTAGAGGGACACATTGTCCTTTTTTGTCCCGCTTTCGTCCTTATTTATGTACTTTATGACCTTCAAAATCTTCTTTCGCATTGTAGCTATGTAATTATGCGTCTGGTGGCATTTGACCTTTTTAACCCATTATTTTAGGTATTAACCCACACTTTTCCGCTATTTTAATAACATTTGCCGGATAAAATTTATCGGTTGCATATCCGGCTTCCCAAATTTCCTGAATGAAGATCCGCATATCTCTTAAAGCCTCGTTGGTAAGTGCCCTTCTGTATCTTTTTAATTCTACGCCACCTATAATTATCGTTGAATTTTTTATTACGTTCACATAATCCAACATACATTCTTTATAAGTAAAGTATGCTCTAAAGGTTGCCTTTGGTATAAAAATATACTTATTTAATACTTTATCCCATTCGTGAGTCCCACAAGTTACATAACCATTCGTTCCTTCATATTTCCCCGGTTTAGCTTTTATGCCCAGAATATTATTAGATTTCTTTTTAGTTATAGTATCGCAAGGTATATATTTTAACCATCCCGTTTCCCAGATAGCCTGAGAAATAAAAGCAGAGGCAGGAAAACCAGAAATCTTTTTTACCTCATAGGCAATATCTTTTAATTGTCTTACTACCCACCATTGTCTAAAATTCATATCTTCTCCTCTCATTCCTATACATAAAGACGACATATTTCCCGAAAGTGCTATAAATAACATCTTCGTTCATTACGGTATAATCAACGTTTACTGAATCTAATATATTAGTCGCCGGTATAATATAATAGACGACCCAATATCTCCAATTCCAATTCTAATTTCTCCTGTTCGGTTGCATCCTCGAAAGTATCTAATATTTCTTCATAGGTCATTTTAATATACTCCAAAATATTATACTTAAAATTATAAAGCGTTAATTATTTATTCTTTATAAAATTCTTTAACATCGAGATAACCAGTCTCTGCTTCTTTTATTCTTTTAATAATTTTGGTTAATAAGGCATAGGTTCCTACACCATCGAATCTATAACGTTCTTTTTCTACTTCTAAATCTTTAATTAATTTATTTACTTTTATATCGGAAATCATTAATTTTCTCCTTTATTATTGGTCTTAACTGCTTACACTTATTAAAATGTGTATCGCTTTAGTTTTGTGCATCCCTGATGTAATATAAATGATACTATACCCGCCGAATTATTGACTCAGGAAACAATTCTGTATTCTTTACCTATATGGTGGAGGCGTCGGGAATCGAACCCGAGTCGAGTGCCGCCTTACTCTTTCAGTCTATAATATTAAGGAGGACTTACCCCTCGATAACCTTACGCCCCCACTATTTATAAATTTTTATCTTTAACTTACGGGGATCATCTATTAAAAATATATTCCTATCCCAGACAATTCCGTGTTTCTCATTAACCCCAAATACCTTTTGAGAAGGCAAATCCATTCTTCTTAAATCTCCTACTGAATGTATATCTCCACCTACAAAACTTCCATTCATTATTACACTTTCAAAAACTGCCTTACTATGAAAATGTCCGCAAAGCAAGAAGTCGGCATTTTCTTTAAATATTGCTAACATTTTATTGATATTTTGCATTTCTCTTTGCAGTCCATAATAAGGTATTCCTAACCAACTATGAGAAGTATCGCCATGCTCTAACCAAAATTTCATTCCGCTAATCTCTACTATCATGTGTTTGGCAATGGAATATTCAAAAAATATATTATGTAAATCTTTAAGACGATATTTAATATTACTATAAATAATTTGCTCTAAATTATCACTGGGAGATGAATCCTTTTTATTTGCCGTAGGTCTCCCGTGATTACCACCTACAACAGCAAATATTTTTATAACTGGAAAGTATTTAGATAGATAAATAATATAATCAGTAATTAATTCTTCAAGTTCAATTATTTGCCTGCTTACCCCAAATTCAATATTAGCCTGTTGATTACCCCGCATATAAGCACCTTCCATATTATCGCCAAGTAACATCAGATATAATTCTTCAGGTCGGTTAGGATAATACTCTAATATCTTCGCCATAGTGCCTGCAAGGTAATTTACCCTTTCTTTAGCAATGGTGGTATTATAATATCCCAAATCTCCTATCTCTATTGGATTCACTTCCAGACCATAATGAAGATCCGAAAATTCCTGGACCCACTTTTCTTTTTTCAAAGTGCCTTTTTCTATAACTGGTTCTAATCTATTTTTAGGTTCTAAACTATCAATAACCTTTTTAGTGATAGCTTCAATATCTTTATATATCTCCCGAGAAGATTTCTTCTTATCTATAGGGATAGGTTTTATATCTTTTTTATCCCTATGTCTTTTCGCCCCTTCTGTCGGGTATGCCCCGCAATTCTCACAGTGATACTTCTGCTTATTATGAGGATCAAAACCTCTTTTAGTTAATTTATCAGAGCCACATTCTGGACACTTTTCTATTTCTTTACCACCTCCTTATTATTTTTTTCAAAAAATCCAGCGACTACTTGAAAGAACTGACATTTTATTGCAAGATATATAAACGATATATATATAATCGGCAGTATTATTTTCCAACTTAAACTCAATTTAAGCCAAAGTATATAACAACCATAAAAGTATGGAATTAATATAATCCCTACAGTTGCAAATGCAATCCCTATCATTATTAAAACAGCCAATATGAATGCCATAATTTACCTCCTTATTATTTTTTTTCTATAAATTCTGTTATCTTTAATATCAAATTATTTATTGCCCTCTCGACCCTTTCCCCACTTTCTGAATCCTTCTTCGTTGCTTCCGTATTAAGGTCAAGTGCATGTGTTAAATGATTTGAAATTGTATTATCTAAAGAATTAATCTTCTTACGGAAATCTAGATAAAATAAAACCGCAAAAAAAAGAGCCACACTATTATTCAGTGCCATTTTTAGAATTTCTAACACATCTCATCATCTCCTTTATTTCTTCCGTAGTTTTTTCAGGCATAATATCATCTCCTTAATTTATTCTGTAGGTGCAACCAACTATAATTTCACTGGTATTTGCAAAATCTGTATCTGCTAAGGCTGTACTCGCTCCTGCTTCCGTAAGTTCCTGTAATTCTATTGTTGTTGTATTTATCACAGTATTTCCCATTATTTGGTTGGCAAATGTTATATTCCATACTCGTAGTACTGCCGCAGCCCACCCAGCATCATTATTTACTACCGTAAATGGAAGACCCGTAAGTAATGCTGCTCCTGTAGATGAACCTTTTGATGTTAAAGTCAACCGCCCACTTATAGTTACCAAATTTCCTATCTTCGTATAGTAACCAGTGTATCTATTATAAGTAATCCCCGTTGTTCCTCCACCAAAGGATACTCCCATTGTCCACGTACCCTCTTCATAATCATCAAGGGTATTTGCATCCGCACTGGGAGCAGCAGTCGCAGGGAAGGCAATTTGACCACCTGTAAGATTTATAGAGGTCGCACTTGCTGCACCTAAAGTCGGAGTAACCAAACTTGGAGAAGTATTATAGACTAACTTATCCGTTCCAGTCTCATCACTTATTACCCCTGCCAGTTCGGCTGAAGTAGTGGCGGCAAAGGCAGATAACTTATCTTCACGAAAGGCAAAACTTTTTCTTGCTGCACCAGTCGTTATTGTTGCATAATAAGTGTCCGTCTGAAACTCTACTGCCCCTGCTTCAGGAGTTGTGAGTGGTGTCCCAGAAGTAAACTTTAATGGTGCAGTAGAAGCAGTTGCTGTGCCTGCAGGTAAATGTAAACGAGCAGTAGGAGCAGTATAGTCACTTCCTATATAGATACTACCCCTTAATAATGTTTCTACTATATTTGTATCCCCAAGAACTACTTGATTACTCTTTGTAGTATAAACATTTGCTCCCAAAGCTGTTGAATTTACAGCATCTACTTTTTGGGAGGCATTATCTCCAGCAGCATATCCTACAAAGGTATTTGAATTTCCAGTGGTGATTTTATCACCTGCATAAGTTCCCACTGCTGTATTTTGATAGCCAGTACTATTGGCATAAAGCGCATTATACCCCAAAGCTGAGTTATCATAACCTTCAGTATTAGTCCAGAGAGAATATGTTCCTATTGATGTATTTTCATAACCAGTAGTATTACAACGGAGTACCTCTACTCCCATTGCAAAATTATCATTACCGCTAACGTTAGTATAAAGAGCTTTGTATCCTATGGCTATGTTTTCAATTCCTATGGTATTAGAATATAAAGCACCGTATCCTAATGCTAAATTCTCGTATCCTGTAGTATTAGAATAAAGAGCATTTACTCCTATGGCTGTGTTTTCACTACCAGTAGTATTAGAATAGAGAGATTTATATCCAACGGCAATGTTATAATCTGCTGCATTGGTGCTGGTAGCACCAAAATAACCTGCTTGATAACCAACAAAAGTATTATCTATCGCTCCAGAAGCTACATTTTTCCCTGCCTGATAACCTAATTTAATATTGTAATCTACTGTATTATCAAAATAAATTAAATCAGTAACGGTTAAATTAGTCGTAAAGGTCGGAGAAGTCCCATATACCAACACACCAGTTCCAGTCTCATCGCCTACTATTGCTGCAATCTCGGCAGAAGTATCAATATCAGTTGCTGCAAGACCTCCACCCGCACCTCTTACTTCTGCCATATCTACTTTTTTTAAAGCACTATCCGTTGCATCCCAAATCATCATATAATCAGCATCAGCCGAAGTTACATCGGTTAATCCACTTATTACATCTGGAGCTAAATGTTCGTGGTCTATACTTGCGTCAACATATTGGTCGCTATCAATAGTATTAGCCGCATTGGTTAATACCGTGCCAGTAGTCGGCAAAGTAACATTGGTAGTATTGGTTAAGGTCAAAGTAAGTGCATAAGTCCCTGCCCCACCTATAGTTATGGTTTCGGCAGCATTGTTGGCAATACCAGTACCACCATAAGCCGCACCCAAAGCAGTAGTTAATCCAGTTAAAGAAGTTATGTCAGAATTCGCCCCTGAATGAGCCAATCCTACACCCCAAATTGCTTCCATTTCCGTTTCAGCATCTATTTCAGTCTTTAAATATCGAAGTCCTAATTGTGTCTGTATTGCCGAAGTTACCCCATCAAGATAACCAAATTCGGTTAAAGACACGGTATTGAATATAGCATCGATTAAATCCATATTAGCATTGACTGTATCAAAGTAATCCACAGTTGTATCTTCACTTGCTGGTTTAACCAATAATAAATTAGTAGTAGTTGTAGTGGTAGAATATCCTACTATATAGGCAATTAAACACAAACATATAAATATAGGTATAAATATTTTTTTCATTTAAGTCTCACTCCAATTCGAAGAACCTTTAGATTTTTCGGTAAAACTTGATGAACCTTTAGAAACTTCAGCAAAGTTGGAATTATCCTTATCTGCTTCGGTAAAATTATTATCAATTTTTATTCCGAAATAATCTTCCATATCTCTACGAGTTACCGTAGCCCCTGCATCACCGTGAATAGCTAATGCTATTTCTCCTCTGGTATTATATGTCCCAAAAGCACCACGAGGCACTTTTACTGCTCCCCTCTTTTTTAACCATTTAGATGAACTTTTAGAAGTTTCTGTCCAGGTCATTTTGCTCACCTCTGTTGACATTTATTTAACTTTCTGATATATGATATTCATAATAACGGGGTAGGCGGACCGAGTTTTGAAATACCGAAGTCTATTTCGGTAGGTCATCTCCTTGCTTGGCTCGCCTATCACTTCAGGAGGTCTATTATGAAAACCTATGTTAAAAAAGTTTCCCATACCATTCTAATCGGTTTAATTATACTGTTAATCATTACAGTAATTTATTTAGTTATACCGAAGTATCAGATACAGTCGGTTAGGGTTGATGATGATACTGTATTAATTACTAAAATAAATACCCTAACTGGCGATATAGATACTAATTATGAAAGATATTCACCCCAAAAAAGTGGAGAATCTACGAAGTTAAAATTTAGATTTTAAAAATTAAATTTCAATTTAGTAGATTGTATATTCAATTTTGGTTTAGTAAATATTAACTTACCACTTTTAGGTATAGTTATTTTAAATGGTTCTTTTGCTCCTTTTTCTTCCCAAGTTTGAACACCCACTCCAAAGAAGGCTGTAACTCCAGCTCCTACAGACCTTCCAAATCCTCCATCAGCATAAGCTTCGGCTATGTCTTGAATATACATAGGGATAAATTTTTCTTTTACTACCGTTTCAAAGGTTATATCTTCACCTTCAAAGGTTTTTGCCCCAGAAATTAATTCATTTATTAATGCTGGAACGGGAGCTAATTTTCCTTCAATAAATCTTAATAAAACTTCTTTTCTGGTAGTAAAAGGATATTCTTCTTTACTTAAAGAAATAATTTCTCCCGTTGCCGTATTTTTTCTTTCTCCTGTAATTAATTGAGAAAAAACCCTACACCATTGTATAAATCCTCCCCAAATATCCCATCTCGTATTTCCTATTCTAATTTTCCCAAAATCAGAACTTCTGGGGTCAGGTTCAACATCCCCTAAACCGCTTGCCTTAATTAATACAAGTAACGTTACTCCCGCCGCAACGAATTTAGCAAAATCACCTAAAGATTTTATTCTTATTTCTTTAGGTTGTCTTGCATACCAAAGAGGATTTAAAGCATTAAATCGTGCCATAATTAAACGGGGGGAAAAGAAGGTAGTATTTAACAACGGAGTTATTCTATTTAAACTTCCTAAACTTCCTCTACCAGTAAAAACACTTACCACATCTGCGGTAGCTTTGAATAATTTTATATCTTTTACTGGACTAAATCCTCTTGATAAATATTCATTAGCAAAAAGTTTAAAAACATCTACTCTTAATTTAGTTAAAAAACCTACATAACATCTTTCGGAAAATTTTATAATTTGCCCTATTATTGGTATTTGTTGTATTAAACGAGAGATAAATGCTTCTTCATGTCCACTTGCCGAAAACCTTGCAGGGTCAGTAATAGGTAAATCGCTTTTTCTCATTAAAGGATATAATTTATCTTTGGGTAAATCTTTAAAGTATTGTTCAAATGCTTTAGGAGTAAAGGCAAATTGAAAAGTCTCTCCCATTGCCTTTGCGGCAATTACAGGATGAGAGGCAACATAAACAACACCTTGCCTTAAGAAACCAGACATATCGGCAGTGGCTAATATTGCCCTCGGTATATTAGCTATATCAATAAGGACATCAGCAATTTTAAATCCCAATGTTCTTTTAGAGAGGATACTTTTTATTAAATTAGTCCCATAAATTTCCTCTAATAAAACTAATCCTTTGGGAGTAGGAAGTTCTCCAGACAATATTTTAGTTAATTCATTAGCGGCACTTATTTTTTCCCACTCATCTAAAAATGGATGTTTAAAAGTTCTATTATAAAGATCATCTAATTCTGGTTTAGTTAATTTATCTTTAACAGGTTCAAATGCTAATTTGGGTTCGGCTAATTTTCCTTTTAATTTAGATAAGGCAACTATATATCCCTGTTCTCCACCAATATCATCAATTGCCCTTTCTACTTCTCTAATTCTTTTTGCTCTTTCCTTTGTATATTCCGTTTCAAGACGTCCCCTTAAAGGTTTAGCTTGTTTAATTAATTCATTTAATTTAGCTATCGGATCGCCTATCGGTTCTTTTGCCATCTCTTTTGTAAGAGGAGAAGGTGGAATTGGAGGTTTAATAGGAACTTCTTCTTTAACTTTTTCACTAACCACTTCTGGTTCAGTCGTGACTTTTTCAGGTTCAATTACCGCAGGTTTCTCGGTAACTGGTATAGTCGCTTCTGCTTCGCCTTCTGCTTTTAGACCAACGGCTTGGTTGTAAAAATCGGTAAGTTGGTATTTATTTAAAAGTTTTTCGGGATTTGCTACAATTATTTCTTGAACGGGATATTTAGATGTACCTCCCAATGATATGGCATCATATCCTTCTTTAACCGCTTTTTCTACTTCTGTTTTTTCATTAAATAATACATCTTCTACAATTTTATCGGATATATTTTTAATTTTTAATTGTGATATATCCACTTCTATAATCTGCGGTGTAGCATTTTTATATTTAGATATCATTCCCATTCTTCCAGTAATGTCCATTGCAAAATCCTTTGCAGATAAAATATCTTTTGTTAAATAAACAAAATTCTTTGCCTCTGGAAGTGTATATAAAAATTCTCCATTTAATTTAGTAAATGGTTTTAGTCCTTCTTTTTTTATTCCTTCCAAATGAATAGAACTTGTTCCGTGATAGGCAATTTCCCCTTTTTGTTTTAATCCTTCTATAAATTCCTCTATATTCCCATACTTCCTCGCTTCCTCTGCCAACGGTTCAAGTTCTTTGGGGATAGCAACCTTCGGAGTGGGTTCAACGATAGGTTCTACTTTTTTAGGTTCTTCGACTTTAGGAAGTTCGGGAGTAACTGGGACTTTAGGTTCTACCTTTGTAACTTGATTATAAAAGTCTTCAATACTTTTAAACCCTGCTGATTTAGTTAATTCAACTACATTACCCATTTGATTATAAGGAACAGGAGCTTTCGGTATTGTTTTGAGTTCACTATTATAAATTGCCTTCTCCCATTCTTCTTCTGTTTTATACTTTTTTGTTTCTTCTGCAAGTAGATTAAGTTCTTTAGGGATAATAGGTTCTTTAACTTCTGCCTTCGGTATTTCCTCTTTCTTCTCATATCCTAAAGCAACTGCCTTTGGCTCGGCAAGTATAATCCCCTGTGTTTCTGCTACTTTTCTTATTGCTTCTTTTATATCCCCTTTATTTTTTATAACATTATCAACCGCTTCCATTGTTTTATTAGTTATATAAACACTACCTACTGCACTCCCACCTAACCCACCTAACACTAAAGCCATAGCCAAACCACCATAAGCAGCTTGTCCCATCTGTTTGACTAATGGTTTAATAGACCAGTCTTGAGGTAATCCAACGGCTTGTTTAATCGCTTTTTCTATAGGTTCCATCTCTGCTTCTTGCCAAGATTGTAAAGCAAGGTCTTTTATAAATTCAACCCCTAATTTGCCATATTTACCAATTAAGTTTTTAGCTCCCTCATTTATAAGTGCTTTTCCACCTACTTTTAATAATTTAGTAACTCCTAAAAATACCGGTAATTCAGTCGCCATTTCACCAACACCACCCAATAAACCACCTGCTACCATAGCTAAATAAGGTGCTTCTTTACCTAATGATTCATATTCTTTTTCAATATCTCTTGCGTGCGCACCAGTTGCACCTACACCGAAAGGTATCATTTGTGATACACGAGTAGCAATTTCTGCGGTAGGTTTAGCGGCAGAAATACCACCAACAACAGGCATACCAGCCCCAAGTATCCCTGCACCAATTATTTGTGGTGCGGATTGTAGACCAGTACTAACTAATTTTTTTAACCAATTTTTACTTTCTGCTTGTTCTGCACTTTTGGTTGCTATCTTTTCAGAATCTTCTACTATTTTATTTAAAAGACTTGATGTCGTTCCCCAGTCAGGGTCTTTACCAAACTTTTCTTTAAACTTTTTCCCTTGTTCAGTTTCGGGTATAAGTGTATTAATAG
>Ga0315293_10000329_pt1 | contig 42924 bp, 55 predicted proteins | sample YL17G13_20_MG_FD_203071 | JGI IMG/M metagenome (GOLD analysis project Ga0315293, IMG submission 203071) | Sediment microbial communities from Yellowstone Lake, YNP, Wyoming, USA - YL17G13_20 | ecosystem: Environmental > Aquatic > Freshwater > Lake > Sediment | place: USA: Wyoming | collected... | reverse complement strand
CGCTGGTAGCAAAGCAGTGCCCTTGCAAAGCAGTAAGCAGTGGTGGGTAGGCGGGTTGGCATGCACTATAACTATAACTATAACTATGCCTATGCCTATGCCTATGCCTATGCACTCCCACTTGCACTACCAGCGCTTTGCACTGCCTGCTTGGTGGTGGCAGGCCTGCTTTCAGTTGCTAGTAATAGCGTTAGCTATTACTACCTCGCATATTAGGTCAGTGTCCTGCCTGCTGGCTAGACTATGCTTATTAGCCAGCCTCGCTTGTATTAGCGCCTGCGCCTCTAGCACCTCCTCTTTAGCTGCATGTAGTTGTATGTGGTTTAGTAGTCGTTTGATTAGCTGCATTGTGTGTACCCTGTGTCATATTTAGTCAGTGTCGTAATTTCAGTATTGCATGGCCTAGCAGTATTGCAAGTCTGCTCTTGACTGTTTTACATTTTGTTACACTTGTTTACTTTTCTTTACAATTATATGCTTGCGTGATTGGTTGGTTAGGTACTATAGTTAATTCACGAAGAGGAATGAGCAATTAATAACTAGGAGCTGACCATTATGCAGGCAATACAAGCAGTAAAAGAATGGACCATGACAAGGCCAGTAGGAGGCAGTTTGATGGGCTACCTGGCTGGGTTAAGCAAGGAGGTGAACAGCAGCGCTCCTTGGGTAGATTACGAGTTTGAGGATTCGTGTGTGCGCATATGGGAAGATGGTAGCAAAAGCTACTGGCGTCTTAATCCCCTTTAATTCGGGGCGATGTTTTTACAAAATATGGCTAATAAGCCCACTCAAATTTACAGTCTTAATCCCCTTTAATTCGGGGCGATGTTTTTACAGATTGTATCGAGGTGCTTCTTTGAAGATGGGTCTTAATCCCCTTTAATTCGGGGCGATGTTTTTACAAATGGACCATGAGTCTAACGTTGCCCCTAATTTATTAAAAAGAGAGTTCAGTACCGAGGCAGCAAATAAGGTGTGGTGCGGAGACGTGACGTACATTTGGGCTGGAACAAAATGGCTATATTTGGCTATTGTGATCGACTTATATGCGCGAAAAATTGTTGGATGGTCTTGCTCTGACAGTCCTGATTCAAGCCTAACTTGCGCTGCATTGCGGATGGCATTTGAAAGCAGAGGTCGACCTAAGGAAGTGATGTTTCATTCAGATCAAGGCTGTCATTATACGAGCTTACAGTATCGACAAATGATCTGGCGTTATCGCATAACACAAAGCATGAGTCGTCGCGGTAACTGCTGGGATAATGCCCCAACCGAACGTTTTTTTAGAAGTTACAAAGTTGAATGGATGCCAAAGGGGTTTCATTCAACGTATGAGGAAGCAGAAACGGATGTGTTGAAATATATAATTCAACATTACAATTCAGCTAGAGGCCATAGTTATAATAATTACCTATCGCCGAATGCAGCTGAAAAAGCTGCGTGAAATATTTCTATCTTGCTGTACAAATTTACTTGACCACTACAAGGGAGGTTTTGTGTATAACAATGTACAGTTAGCTATCATAAAAATATGGTGTAAGCGCCATAGGAAAGACTTTGAAAGTGGCGGCCTAGAATGGATTAGGCTGTATGCTCGGACATTTAGACAAATTATGAATAACACAATTGACAAGGGGCCTGGCTATGAAATTCTCTAAACTAATCAAAAAAAGCTGGCGCGTTGCGCTTATGAATGATAAGACGGGCTTCACGTGGCTGTGCAATGGGCATGTGGCAGTGCCAGTGCCTGTGGGCGTTGTTGGCCTTGATGCTGGGCGTTTACTCTACATTAACATGACTGGCAAGCCTAACTTGCTAGATGATGCTGCTATGCTTTATTGGGCTGGCGGGCAGTTATCTATCACATATAAAACAGGGTTTGGTGCTGTCGTGGACTGCCAGGAGGATGCAGCACTAGATTACCTAGGCAATGATGCCGCTTTTAATGCAGCATGCACCACGGCGTATGATGTGCTGCTTGTTGCACAGGTTGCAAGTTTCTACCGGCTAGGTGTCTTCAGTAGTGGCAGTGCTAGATCAGGGGGTTTAAGTCACTATTCAAAAGGTGTGGTGATGTTCCAATCCAGTGGCTTTGTGTTTTATGTGCAAGCATTGCCAGTAACTAATTAAGGGGTTGATAAATGTATTATTACAAGATTATAGGCCGTAGCGGCCAAGTGCTAGACATACTAGCGCCTACTATGCGACATGCTATTCTGATTGGTTACAGAGCCTTAGGTGTGGTTAGCAGTGTTGCTAGGGGGCGTAATGCAAAGCGTTGATCCACTGATCTTTGACTTGGAGGCCAATGGCCTCCTAGAACAGGCATCTATCATACACACATGCGCGTATGCCTGCGGCACGCATGCTACGCCTAGGGCAACAAGCCCTAGTGCCTTTGCTGCCTTATTAATGCAAGCTGGCAGTATTGTAGGGCATAACATTATACGCTATGACTTACCTTTACTACAAAAGCTGGGGTATATACCCGCTTATTATATTAAGCGTGACATGCTATATTGGCCGGATGGCAGTACATGCCGTGTCTTGGACACTTTGCTACTCAGCCAGTTAACACAAGGCCACCCTTATGACCGCTTTAGCCATGGCCTTGATGCGTGGGGGCAGCGCCTTGGGCAGCAGAAATTGGCAGTAAGTGACTGGCACGGTAGCGGTCAAGCTGTTTATGACGCACGTTGCATACAGGACGTTGTTATTACTCAAGCGCTGTGGGGTTATCTGTCACGCAGAGCAGAGGTCACTAAAGTATTAGGCAAGGGCTACTTAATAGAATGCCAGTTTGCTGACATTATAAGCAAACAAGTAGCTAATGGCATTACCTTTGACATACCGTTAGCTGAAGAGACTTGTGCTGCTATTACAGCACGTATGCAGGTTATAGCAGACAGTGTTATACACCTACTGCCTACAACTACACCCACCAAAGGTGAGTATGACAAGGCACGTATACCAGTTAAACGCTTTAACCCCGACGGTGCTATTAATGGGCAATTTAAGAACTGGCTAAAGCATAGGGGTTTGGATTTAAACAGTACCAACACAGCTATACTTGACAGTACAGGGGTGCAAGTAGCTGCCCTTGCTATAGCTACGCACATCGAAATTAATAAGCAACTTACACTAGACAATGACGCTGGTGTTAAAGATTACCTGCTGACTAAGGGTTGGGAACCTGAGTATTGGAACTATAAAAAAGATGGTAATGGTGACACTGTTAAAGGCCTTGACGGCACTAAGGTACAAGCAGCCCCCAAGATCAGGCAAGGCACGGCAATATGCACAAGCTTGCAAGGGCTTATGCTTAATGATCCTGACTTAGGCCTGGTAGTAAAGGCTTACTTAGCCTACGGTGTGTACGCACACCGTTTAAGCAGCTTGCAAGGCATGCTTAAGCAGCCTAGGCTTAAGGTGGATGGTAAGTTGGGGGCAGACATGCAAACAGTAGGAGCAGCTACTGGGCGTGTTACACACAGTGTTGTTGCTAACATACCTAAAAGTCTTAATGACTTTGATACAGAGCTACTGTGTGGTGCTAATAACGTAATGCGTGCATGCTTTAAAGCCCCTGATGGCTATGTAATGGTAGGCTATGACGCTGCTGCATTAGAAGCCCGTGTTGAAGCACATAGAGTACACCCGTATAAGGGTGGTATAAGTTATGGTGCTACACTGTTAGGTGTTAAGCCTAATGACATACACAGCCTTAATGCTGCACACTTAGGGGTTGTGCGTGATGCTGCTAAAGCTATTAAGTACGCACTGGGGTATGGAGCTGGTATTGGTAAAGTACAAGCGCTGCTACGGTGTGACAGCGGTAGGGCTGCTGAGGTATTTGAGCAGTATTGGGTTAAGGCTGCATGTGTTAAAGACTTGCAAGCAGACTTGATTAAAGAGTGGCGGCTTAACAAGCAGCAGTACATTACCTGTATTGATGGTAGTAGGCTGTATTTAGGTAGTAAGCATTTGCTGCTTAACTATGACTTTCAGTCTACTGGCACTAAGCTTATGAAGCTTACCACTGTACTACTAGACAACCAATTGCGTAAGCAGGGGTTGTATACTGACAACCTGGTTATGAAGCTTATAGACTACCACGATGAAGGACAGCTAGCCGTCAAGGCTGATGTGCCTGGCTTGGCAGATTATGTGGGCAAGTTAGCAGTTGCTTGTGTTGTACAAGCAGGTGTTATGTACAACCTGAATGTACCTTTAGACGGTGACTACCTCATAGGGCCTAACTGGGGGGCTACCCACTAACCAGTGGGTTGGCCTGTTACCAAACACTGTCAGGCAGTGTTACTTTAGCTATCATAGCAGTTGCATCAAGGTTAGCCCAAGTTACGCCCCTACTTATGGCATGTACGGTATTATAAGTGACCTTAAAATGCCTGGCTATAGCTGTCTTCTTACGTCCCATACTCAGCATTACTTTTATACTTATAGCCTGTGCTTCTGTCAGTGTCTTGTGTTTGCGGTTAAAACTAGCAGGGCTTAAGTAAGGCTTATCTATAAGCGTCCCGTCTGCTACTTTATCAAGCATAGTCACCTTTTCCATATTAGCCTCTTATGTTGAATGTTATCTTTATGCAGGGATTAGTTAGCAGACTTACAACTTAAAAACAGTAGTTTTTAGTTGGTTAATACAAGACATCTAATACATATACATTAAGTCAGTATGGCAGGTATTGGTATTGGTAAGACTTATTGGCCTTACCTCACTCTGTGAGACCATACATACCTATCATGACCATCTACCTTGCCTGCCTGCTTATATATCATGTTATACATCTAAGCCTGCCTATGTTTGTTTGCCACTTAGTGGCCGGCCTTAACAACCTTTGTTACTTTGTAAGTAGCGCTGCTACCCTGCAAAGCTTCTTAAAGGCCTAAACAAACCCTGCCTAGTGAACCTTTCTGACAAAAGCTTCACTGCAAGCTGTCTTGTAGGCTTTTCCACCTTGATGGTGTCAAAGCATGCAAGAGCATGCCCCTTCCTTAATAATGGTTTCCCCAAAAACAGCTACGCCATGGCAGAAATATAGCAGGAGTCTATGGGGGAATCAACCCCTGAGCCAGTTTTAGCAAACTATATTTGCGACCGCTCAGTCACGACTACAGTTATTAACTACTTGCACGTTACAATTAGTAACAATTCCATGCTTGCAAGCTTGGCACGCTACACTATAATTGAAAGTGTAGGCAGGGTAATTAAATAACTTAAGAGGTAAACAGAGTGCTAATAGTAACGGACATATTTGATTTAAACATGCTCACAGAGTCTTGTGACTTAGAATTTAAGGCCATTGACTTAGCTACAGCCAAACAGCTGCTGAAGGTAGTACCGTATGAGGTGGTGTGGTCATCCGAATCACGTGAAGTTGAAGCAATAAAACTGCACTACGACACTACCGTATTAGTTATAGATGCACATTACAAACAAGCTCGTACTGTGATTAGCAGAATATGGCTAATAAGCCCACTCAAATTTACATAGGTAACCGTATGCACGTATTAAAATTTAGAGATGCAGTGGTGCATAAAGTCAATTGCATTACTGACCAGTGGCTAAACAGCCATGCTGCTGATAATGCCAGCTTTGACATTGACAGTAACCCATTGGATTACTTAGACATGCTTACAATTGAGCTGGATAGAGAGTTTCAACCCTAACATAAGGACATGCAAATGAAGACAGCAGAGCCGCAATACCTTGCGCTATTAGCTAAGCTAGTGAAGCAGGCTAAGGCTAACAAGCCTACACAAGAGCGTACCGGTACAGGCATGTGGTGCCGTTTTGGTGACACTATAAAGTTTGATACAACTAACCAGCAAGGGCAGCGTACAGTGCCTATGTTTAGCAGTAAGCATATGTCTTTTGACTTTGTTGTAGCTGAGTTGCTTTGGTTCTTGTCAGGCAGTACAAACGTTAACGACCTACCACCTAAATGGCAGCACTTGTGGCGGCCATGGGCAGGGGCTGACGGTGAACTAGGCCCAACATACGGCTACCAGTTTAGAGCAGGTACAGACGCATTTATGACCCTGTTACGCGGGTTATTGACTAACCCTGAATCTCGCAGGCATGTATTAGCACTCTGGGCTAATGCTGACGTAAGTCAGTGTAAGCTACCGCCTTGCCATGGTACTGTTATACAGTTCCACGTAGACAATGGCACACTGCATATGCTAACGCACCAACGTAGCGCTGACATATTCCTTGGTGTACCTTACAACCTATGCAGCTATACATTACTACTACACATAGTGGCTAATGCACTAGGGTTAAATTCAGGCAGGGTTATCTATCATTTCGGTAACTTGCACTTGTATGCTAACCACCTTGATGCAGCTAAGGAGCAGTTGAGCAGGGCGACAGCCTGGTCAAGCTTTATAGCAAGGCCTACGTACAAAGTTGCAATGCCACCTGTGCTTGACATGCAGCAAATACGGTTCGAGTATTTTGACTTAGATAACTTTAGGTTAGATGCTACACTTTTTAACTTGACAGCGTATAGTACAGGTACTAAGATTCCTGCACCAGTCGCAATATAAGGTGGTTTATGTACAACTTTGGAATGTGTTGTGGAGTGGTGTTGTTGTGTTTGTGGTTGGTTTTTATTGTGGCGTTAAAGTTCGAGCTAGGCGAAGAGTTCTTTTTATTAATAACTTTTGTCAGCTATAGTTTAATTGCTGTATTTTGGTTTAATTTTATTAGGAGATTGTAGTATGTTGGTTATAGAAGCGTTGGCAAGTAATGGGTTAGGTTTTAAGGCAGGCGGCGTTTGGTATAACGTACCAAGGGGAACCTTTATACCACCTAAAGGCTCAACAGTTGAAGGGCAAATTACACAAGGTATTGCCAAGAACGGGGCACCCCGGTACGAAGTTACTGGCCTGCACGCAGTTGGTTATGCACAGCCAGCACAGCAACCAATACAGCAAGCGCATGCACCAGTAGTACAACAGCAGGCTTATGCTGCACCTGCAACACCTCCAACACCTGCCGCACCGCCTGCACCTGCTTACAAGCCTAATAGCTATAACAGTGGGCGCGGTGATCATGACACGACGGCAGAGCAGAAGCTTAGATACAATGCCCTAACACTAGCTGTAGCCTTTGATAAAGGGGGTAGCGTTGACAGTATGATATCAGTAGCAGGGCAGTTGTATGACGTAATTAAAGACGGTTTTATACCTGCAACTGTACCAGTACAGCAAGCAGCAGTACAGCAGGCCGTAGTAAAGCCTAAGCCTGCCCCAGCTGCTAAGTACAGTGCATTTCAGCAGCCTAGCTTTGAGGCTGATGACCTACCATTTGAGCAGTAGTAGTAGTAATGGCAGTGCTGCACACAGGCACTGCCTACCATTTTAATTAGGGGGTATTATGTTGACTTCTGGAGCATTGGATATGTTGACTGCTGGAGCATTGAGTAATCTGGCCATACTTTATGATGGACAGTTTGAAAATGGCTGCATCTTGGTGAAAGGGAAGGAAAAATATGGGCTTTTTGATATCACCGGTGCTGCGCAGTTTGTGCAGGACGTGAAGAAAGGGCGTGTCGGTTACTGCGACTTAGTCGAGCTTATAGGGTATTTGTCTAAAAACATCAGTGAAGAGTAGGTTATGAAAATATTGTTAGTAGATATCGAAAGAAACGGGGACATTTACGGCAGCAGAGGGGCGCTTCTAAAGCACACACTACATAATGGCTATTTAAAAGTAAGATTAAAATCTGGCTGGGCAACAGTCCATAGACTTTTAGCAGTCAAGTATATACCAAACCCTGGTAATTTAGAGACTGTCAACCATAAAGATGGTAATAAACTCAATAACAACCTAGACAATCTTGAGTGGTGTTCTAGAAGAGATAATTTACTGCACGCTGCGCGGAGTGGGTTGACCGCTTGGGGGATGACTCCTGTTAAAACTTGTAAAGGTGAAGTTTTTGAGTCCCAAGCAGAGGCGGCAAAGGTTTTAGGAGGTAAACAAGGAAATATAAAACGGGCAATAAACACAGGCGGGAATTACCTAAGCAGGGCATGGGGGTACGTATGAAAATCCTACTTTTAGATGTGGAAACAGCACCTAATACGGCGCATGTATGGTCACTGTGGGGGCAGAACGTCAGTCTGGCACAGCTTATTAGCAGCAGCTACATATTGTGCTGGTCAGCTAAATGGCTTGGCAGTAAGCAGACTGAGTACATGGACTGTAACAGCAATAAGCACTCGCTTATGATAAGGCGTATACACACACTACTATCAGAAGCTGACGCAGTGTTGCATTACAATGGGAAGAGATTTGATATTCCTGTGCTTAACAGCGCATTCTTACAGCTAGGCCTCCCGCCAGCAAAGCCATTCAAACAGATAGATTTGTACCAGGTAGTGAAGCGTAATTTCAGGCTACCCAGTAACAAGCTTGAGTACGTAGCACGCATGCTAGGCTTGAAGGGTAAAGTCAAGCATACAGGCCATGATTTGTGGGTGCGTTGCATGGCAGGTGATAAAGCTGCATGGCGTATGATGCAGCGATATAACAAGCAGGACACACAACTACTTGAGCAGGTATACAATAAGTTACTGCCTTGGTTGCATGGTGTAAACCTGTCAACACTAAGTAATTCAATGTGCTGCCCAACCTGTGGTACACAAAATTACAAAGAGAAGGGGTTTTATTACACAGAATCACGTAAATACACCTTGTATAACTGTAACAAGTGCTACACTTGGTTTAGACATAGACAATCAGAGCGTTTAAATCAAAGCAGACACACGAGGGTACAATTATGACAGGAACAAATAAGGAGAACATCACAACCCTAACAAAAGTTAGGGCTGCCGCTACCATCACACCTAACATTGGTGTGGAGATTTTATACAGGGACACTAACAAAACAAGTAACACTTTAGTAATTGACGGGCACGTTGAGGTAACTTACGATACCTACCTGCTTGAAGGTATGCCTTACTTTGAGGCAGCAGTTGTTGACGCCACCGACAGGCAGCATGTTTACGCAAGGCTGCCACTTACAGGCATTAGGCTTATTAGATTTTTATACAAGAAAGAGGGGTAGTTATGCAGATGTTTGAATTTATAGAAGCAAGTAACCAGCTACAGACTGTGAAGGCCGTACAGGCCTGCTTAGAAGAGGAGCTAGGGGAGTTGCAGGTCGAGTTGCTCACCCAACCGCATAGCCCTGCATGGCTTATTAAAGAGCTTGCTGACGTAATTTGGTGTGCAACTGCAATGATGGAGAAGTTGGGGTATGATTCTGAGAGGGTTATGCAACTGCTTGCTACTAATAATGCAAGCAAGGTTTATCTATCACTAGAAGTTGCAAGTGACGACATGTATAACCACCATAAACTTAATTGTGGTATAGAGCCTTTTGGTGAGGGGAGTATGTTTGTTGTGGTGAATCCTAACGCAAAAATACAAAAACCTGCTGGGTTCATCGAGCTTACACATACAGATATAGACAATTGCAAATATTAAGGGGTGATTTATGACCACAGACAATAGAGACGGAAAGCTGAGTAGTAAATGTGCACACATGTTACCCAACGGGACAGCCCTAACTACAGGGGGTTATACTGAGCATCCAGCAGGCAAGAAGTATGACTCAGGCAAGTTGCGCTACAGCTTACTGCCTAAAGGGGCTTTAGAGGCAATCGTGCAAGTGCTCGAACATGGGGCAACTAAGTACGCGCCTAATAACTGGCAATTAGTGGACAATGCAGAGGACAGGTATTACGATGCGCTTATGCGGCACTTGGCCTGGTACAGGTCAGGGGAGTCTTTTGACAGAGATTCAGGATTGCCACACCTTGCGCATGTAATGTGTAATGCGGCATTTCTACTGTGGTTTGAGCAGCAACGCTGCAAGGGGACAGAATGAATAGACAAAGCAGGCTACCGTGCCCTAAGTGCGGTAGCAGTGATGCAGTGACTGTCTATGGTGAGGATAAAGGGGCTTACTGTTTTAGTTGTAAGCAATCGGTTAAAGTAGGCACTAATTATGAGGGTAAGAAAGTGACCAGCAATTATGACGGGTTAACCGTCGATATCATACAGGCAGCACCATTCGCTGACCTAAAACACAGGGCTATACCTGCACATATAGCAAAGCAGTTCAGTGTAAAGCAACTTTGCAACCCACGCACAGGGGCTGTAGACCAGGTTGCCTACCCATTCTTTAGTGAGAATGGGGCACTGCGAGGTTACAAGGTTAAGCATATTAATGACAAAGACCGTACATATGTCGTCGGTAAACTTGACACAGGTTTCGGTAATGACCAGTTGAAGCGCGGCAAGTTCGTTATCGTCACCGAAGGTGAGGAAGATTGCCTTGCAGCTAAGTACATGCTGGAACAGTGCGGTAAAGATTATAATGTTGTGTCTATAGCAGACGGTGCAAGCACAGGCGGTGTTAGTAAGAACACGTCAGCGCTAATGCAGCTGCTGGCAAAGCAGTATGCAGTAATATGCCTTTGCTTTGACATGGACTTAGTTGGGCGGTCTTATGCTAATGCAGTTGCAAAACGCTACAGCCCTATTGCTGAATTACGCATAATGTCATGGGATAACATTAAAGGTAACAACAAGGACGCTAATGACTTATTGAAGCAAGGCAAGCACCAAGTATTTTTTGACGCTGTTAACAAAGCGAAGAAGTACCAGCTAGACAGCGCACTGTATAGTGATGACATTGCAGGCTGCTATGAGCCGATTAAAGAAGGTGTAAAAGTCCCCAGCTTCCCTTGCCTTAATAGTATTACCAAAGGCTTTAGAGGTGGTGAGATTGTGATAATAACAGCACTGCCTGGTGGCGGTAAGACTACTTTTATGCGCCAGATTGAGTATGACTTTCTTATGCAAGATAAGAAGATCGGCTTTATACACCTTGAAGAAACAGTTACCAAGACTAAGCAAGGTATGCTTGCACTTGCAGGTAAAATGCCTTTATGGGCATGGCGTCAAAACCCACCAGCACGTGGCACTATACCTGCTGTTGATGAAATGGAGCGCAAGCTTAAGGAAGGTGGCAGCCTTTTCATACCTGAAGATACCAAGTTCACCTTGGAAGGTATTAAAGATACGTTACGCTACCTGGTTGACGTTGAGAAGTGCGATGCGATTGTCCTTGACCCTATAAGTTACCTGGTAAATGATAACGGCAAAGATGAAGGTGAAAGACAGTTCATTGATGACTTTATGTCAAGTCTTAGAGAGTTTAAAAGTGGCAGTTGCACTATATTTGTTGTCGTACACATGAAGAAGCGTGACATGGTGCCACCAAGATGGCAGAAGAAGAAGGAAGACGATGAACCACCACCACCTTTCTTTGAGCCAATAGCTCAGTCAGATTTGCGGGGCAGCGCTGCTTATGCTATGGTGTCGCACATTATTGTAGCTTTAAGCCCGCTGATTACACCAGGGCAGCAGACCAGCAATAGGGTTACACGCATAAGCGTAATCAAGAATAGGGAAGTGGGCTTAGAAGGCACGGCTGACCACATAACTGTATGCCCTAATACAGGCCATATGGTATTAACAACCGACCCAACTTGAGGTATTTATGAAGATATACACAGACAAAGATGTAGCAGGAATGTTAATGAGTGCGATAGCACAAACCAGGCGGGATTGTCTTAAAGAGGCTGCTATTATAGCAGTGAATGCTATGGCCATGGCGTATGAGTACCGAAATGCTAAGGACTTGTTAGAGGGGTTAGATGCAGAGCTTGCTAGGAAGATAGCCTTACAAGCCCTGGAAGACTACAACTTCGCCGACTGGGTTAGTAGGGATTTCGTGGAATACTTAGTAGAGTCAGACCTTCCAACAGCAGCAATACCGGCTTTCCTGGCTTACCGTGACCGTGGTAAGTTACCTTAGATCCACTTAAAAGGTTAATACTGCATGTACATACACATTGACGCGGACAGCATGCTCTATAAAGCAGCAGGGTCTTTACAGCAAACAGTACACACAGCGCCTGACGGCAGTGTGTACGACAGTCTGCCTGACCTATTAGCAGCAGGACATACTGAGCACACCAGGCAGGTTGTGCTCAAAGAGCCTGAAGAGCAGGCTCTCGAATCTGCTATGTCTATTATAAAGCAGCTGATAAGTTCTATACACAAAAATGTAGCAAAGCTATGGCCCTGTGATGACTACGTAACTAAAACTTACATATCTAGCAGCACAAACTTCAGGCTAGGCATATGCCCGCAATACAAAGCGAACAGAACGCAGCCTAAGCCTTTACTACTTAAAGATCTAAAGCAGTGGTTTTTACACCGCTACGCACCTATCATAATGGAAGGGTATGAAGCGGATGACGTGTGCAGCAGTGCGCATGTCGCCTGTCAGCGGGCAGCTGTTGACTCTGTACTTGTGCACATAGACAAAGACCTTGATACGGTAGTAGGCACCCACTATAACCCTGACAAGAAAATTGCTTATACAATTACGCCAGCCCAAGCGTTACTTAACTATTACAGGCAGGTATTAATGGGCGATGATATTGATAATGTAATTGGCATTAAAGGTGTAGGCCCTGTAAAGACAGCAAAGGCATTACCCTTAGATCTCGCCGATACACACTGTAACAAAAAGCTACAAAAGTACCTGGACAGCACAGTCAAAGAGTACTATATTTCTTCAGGCAGGTTAGCAGACTTTGCTAAGAACAAACAGTTACTTAAAATGATCACAGACTTAGAGGTTCCATTATGACAAAACACTATTTAAAAGCGCTAAAGTGCAGGATGCACGGGCAAGCAATGGCATGCGAGCTAGCCGGTTGGCTAACAGGCAAAGACTTGTATAGCTTAGACTGCTATGACCTTGCCCAGATGCTATGGGACATCTTTGTCCCTTCTCAAGATGACACCGAGCTACTTAAGCTTAAGCAGATATTGCTAATGAAGTGCGAGAAGTCGGCAATATGGGATAAAGAACTTTGCATGGCTATGCTGGCTATAATTTGCTCTAACCACAATTTTGAAATAGAGGCAGTTTAACGTGATTGACTTATTTACTGACACTAACAACCGTGCCTACGTGCACACCCCAGAGCTTGAGCAAGCATTGGCATTTGAAAAGCAGCAGCTTGACTTCAATTGGCGTGCAGATGAAATGCTTGTTGAACAAGACAAGCACGCTGTACTGACTGACACAACACCGGCAGAAAAGCATGCACTACTTACGATACTTAAGACATTCACACACTATGAAGTACGTGCAGGCGGGGATTACTGGTTAGGAAAGGTGCTTAATACATTTGCGCCTCTTGAAATAAAGCGTATGGCAACTATGTTTGGCTTTATGGAAACATGCGTACATGCCCCTTTCTATGACACCGTTAATAAAGTGATGTTTGTTAATGATGCTGCATTTTATAATGAATACCTGAAAGATCCTGTACTAGCAGAGCATATGGCATTTGTTGATGAAGCAGCCACAGGCAATGACTTACTACTTAGCTTAGCGACCTTCAGCATGATTGAAGGCGCTGCTTTATACAGTGCTTTTGCTGTACTTAAAGCTTTCAGGTCTAATGGGTATAATAAGATGCCAGCCATTGCTAATGGTGTTAATTTCAGTGAGCGGGATGAAGCATTACATAGTGCAGGTGGTGCATGGCTTTACCACGTAACACGTAAATACGGTAAGCAAGCACAAGGCAGTAACTGGCTTGAAGATAGGCTGTACCCTGCTGTGCGTAAGCTTGTAGCCCACGAAGATCACATTATTAACTTAATATTTGAGCACGGTGAATTTTGTGGTGTTAACAAGATCGACATGCAAACCTGGGTGAGGGAACGTGTTAACCACTGCTTAAAACAATTGCACCTGCCACGCATGTATGATATAAATCGCAGCCAGATTAGCGGCTGGTTCGAGCAGTCTACACAAGGACTTACATTAGTAGACTTCTTTGACACAATACCTAAATACCAAAAAGGGTATTCTTTAGAGGGTTTCAATTTTTACGACTTAGTGAGGGTTTAGCAGTGAGTAAGTACGACATATATTCAGAGCGTCGCAAGGCGGCACAAGCACGTAAAACAGTTCCTATGTGGATGACAACAGCAGGGTATCAGTTGCTATACAACAAGAACTACCTAGAGACAGACGAGACGCCTAAAGACAGGTTCCAGGCTGTCGCGGCTGTATTGTCACAGCCTAAGTACAGCATTTTACCTATCACACAAGAGCGGGTATCTGACCTGCTTTGGAATGGTTGGCTGTCATTGCCAACACCTGCACTTACCAGCATAGGTAAGGCCAACAAAGGCATGCCTGTTAGTTGCACAGGCAACTATGTACAAGACAGTGTTAGCGGCTTTTTCAGTGCAGCAAAAGAAATAGCTCAGCTAACTAAAGAAGGGTTCGGCACCAGTTCAGACCTGTCTGACATCAGACCACGAGGGACACTAGTTTCTAACGGCCTAAAAGCAGCAGGCGTACTGCCTGTTGTAGAACTTATAAACAAGACTACTAGTATGGTAAGTCAAGGGAAAAACCGAGCAGGTGCATGGGCAGGCTATTTAACATTTGAGCACGGTGACTTCTATGAATACTGCCAGCACATTACACACAACCCTAAAGAGAATGCAGGCTTTATCTTAACAGATAAATTCATGCAAACCGTTCGCAACAACGATGCAGACGCTATGCGTCGCTTACAGACGTGGGCGAAGCTAAGAGCAGAAACAGGCACAGGCTACTTGATAAAGCGTGACTTAATTGAGCGCCGTTGGGCAGCACAGGGGCGGCCAGCAAATTTCAGGGCAAGTAATCTTTGTAATGAAATCCATTTGCCATCAGCGCCTGACTTGTCATTTACATGCGTACTGTCTAGCCTGAATCTAGCCAAGTATGACGAGTGGTGTAATCACCCAACAGTCTTGACTGATTCTTTTATTGTACTAAACGCAATAAACGAACTGTTCGTTGACCTTGCTACACAGAAAGGTTGGGGGAATGACATAGAGCTGTCCAGGACACTAAAGTTTGCCAAGGAATACCGTGCATTAGGTATGGGTGTTATGGGGTACCACACTTACTTGCAAAGCAAAAGTATACCATTCCATGCACAAGATCGTGTGAATAAGAGCATCTTTCACCGCATACAGCAGGCAGGTATTAGTGTTAGCCGTGCACTTGCACAACATACCGGTAAGGTTGCATTTGGTGACCAGTACAACTGGGCATTGTGCGCTGTAGCACCGACACTAAGTACCAGTTTGATCATGGGCGGCGTGTCAGGTGGTATTGAACCTGTCTTCAGTAACGTTTACAGTCAGGAAATGGCAGGAGGTATTGTGTCACGCGTTAACCCTGTACCCCTAGACTTAATGAAAGAAAAGGGTATAAACAGCAAAGGCCTGATTGAAGATATTAATGCAAATAACGGCAGTATACAGCACTTAAAGCAGTTTACTGACCACGAAAAGCAAGTCTTCAAAACTGGCTACGAGATTGATCAGATGCAGATTGTCAGGCATGCAGGTATCAGGCAGCAGTATTTAGACCAAGGGCAGTCACTAAACCTATACAATTGTGGTGACCAAGCTTACTTGTCTAAAGTTCACAGCTATGCTATAAGTAATGACAATGTACTTGGCTTGTACTATCTAAGGCCAGCAGAGAAGCCTATGCCTACGCCTGTATGTGACGCTTGTGACGGTTAATTAATTGGAGTTTTAATATGACTACTATAGTTTTTAACCGCCACAGGGCAGAATTATGCTGCGACTTGCAATTTACTATAGCCAATAACAAGTATACAGCTGCATCTAAGATATTAACTACAGCTAATTTTGCAATGGGACTGTCGGGAGATGCAGCAGACTGTCATCTGTTCTTTGATGAGTTCAGTAAGCTCGTAATAGACCCGTCATCACAATACTACTGCCTAACAACCGACCAAAGCTATGACATGCAGGCTGTCATGGTATTGCGTGGTAGCTTACGTACATTTCGCGCAGTAAGCAGTGCGGGCGCTGGAGGTAAACACAGGACTCTGTTTGTAGAGGTGATCGACCCTTACGTAGCGGTAGGTAGTGGTGGTGACATGGCTTTGATGTTACTTTACGACAGGAATGGTAGAGGTGACACATACGAAGTTATTGAGCAAGTGTCTCACATGGACGCTTACACAGGCAGTGCCACCAAGACATTTAACTGCGAAAAGTGGGAGTTTTACAATCATGTCTAACAGCACGACCCTAGCGCTTGATCACAGCCTTTGTAATACAGGCTTTGCTGTGTATGGAAAATGTATAGGCGCAGCAGTGTCTGAGGTTGTTGCTGTTGGCCTGGTCCAGCGAAAGCAGGACAAAACCTGCAAGCATGCTGTGTTTGCTAACATCCTATCCACAGGTCACTACCTATTACACAAGTACTACCCGCAGCAAGTAGTTATTGAAAGCCCTAATGTATGCAGGTCTGAAAGTGCAGCAGCAAGTAAATTCAGTGTCTACATGCTGGCCGCTTTCTTTGCTGTAAACAAAGTGCCTGTGCATTATGTAAGTGCTAAGCAGGTAAAAGCAGCAGCAGGTTTGCCACTTAAAGCGAGTAAAGCAGAGATGATTGCAGTCATGCATAAAAAGTACGGCAAGAACTTGCAATGGTTTAGACACAATGGTAAAGTCACCATCTCAAAGAATGAACACATAGCTGACGCACTTGGTGTGCTTGAAGCTTATTTAGGGGGTAAAGGTGTTAACACTTAAGGTTTGTCTAGTTCTTACAGCTATGCAGCACTACTACAGGGCTGCATCGCCACACCACCCGGATGAAGACGAATTCTACCTACTACGCACAACGACAGAAGCGTTCTTAGATGCCCAAGGCTTAGACACAGGTGACACTTGTAGTCATGAATGGCTTTGCAACCATGCACAGCTTGTAGAGCGTTTCAGGCTTGAATGGATTGGCAACCATGCACAGCTTGTAGAGCGTTTCAGGCACGTCGAAGGCTGGAAACCACGGGTTACGCGCTTTATGCTTACAGAGCATGCACATGTAAGGCTAGATGCAGCCATAAGGAAGAGAAGCTATGAGAACATAATAGCAGACTACCTTATATTTGCTTATGACGGCTTAGTTAACGGTATGGCAGGGCTTGAGGCTTTCGTATCAACTCACTGCAAGAGGGTTTTATAATGAAACTTACAACAAAAATACAGAAGACTAATTATTCCAAACTCCTTGCTGCATGTAATATAGCTAACCTTAACAAAGAAGAGACAGCTGTATTACTAGGTAACGCATGGGTAGAAACACAATTCAGCTTCTACAGGGAAAACCTTAATTACTCGCAGATGGGCCTTGCTAGGACATGGCCAAGCATATTCAAAAAGCGGCCTGAACTAGCTGAAGAGTTAGCGCACAGGCCCATTGCAATTGCTAATACTGTATACGCCAATAAACTAGGTAATGGTGACAAAGCGACTAATGATGGCTGGACTTATAGAGGCTTAGGCCCAATGCAGATTACAGGGGCTATTACGTACAAGAATATATACCAAATGCACGTGCTGATGTACAAAGCAGGCCTTACTACTGCTGCATACCCACCAAGCCCGAGGCTGTACTCTGCTGCTAACCATGCCGAAGTGACTGCTATAGCATACTGGCTTGCATATGTGCGTAGCCCTAAGTGGCAATTGCCTGCCATAACAGACGTAAAGAGCACTGACAATATTAGAGCACTGTGCTATAAGATTAATAAGGCAGGTCTGAAGATGGACGAGCGTGTAGCTACTGCATTAGTAGTATACAGCACAATTTAAAAGGTCAGGTAAAAGGTCAGGTGACCTTAAAAGAAACGCCACAATTAAGTGGCGTCATTAAGCTAGCGGGGTGGGTAATATTGTCTTAGGTAGCTTTATTTAAACTTAAGAACTTAAGGATCTTAACAACTTTCTCAAGCGCTTTGTCATCTTTAGGGTCTGGGGTGATCTTAACAACAATAGATGCTACTGCAATAATATGGCTAACAATTGCCATGACGTCGATTAAGGATTCCATGTAAAACCTTCTAGTGTAAAATAGTCTGTACCGTTACAGTACAGGGTTAAAGATTGGTAGGCGGTATTAGTGTACTTGTATTGTTGGCCATCAATTTTTACGCCTGTATAGGCAGTGCCACCCAAGGTTACCGTAGCCGCCTTGCCTGTGATTATAACATGCCCAGCTGCAACTTGCACCTGTCTGTTAGTTTTTATTACTGCCTGCCTGCCTGTGACTAAAACAGAACCTTTAGTCGCAGTTACTCTACGAACCTTACCTAACGTAGCTGCATATGGCGTTACTACTACATGTCCCGCTGCACCAATTACGCCCCTACTACGTTTAACACTAGCTGCATAGCTGGTTACAAGGACAGCACCCTTAACAACATTGACTGTGCGGCTCGCCCCTGTCGTCACGGTAGCAGCATACCCTGTAACTGCCACATGCCCAGTGGCAGCAATGACATTACGTTTACTGTTAATACTGGCGGGGTAGCCCGTAACAGTGACATGCCCAGCAGCTACACTGACAGATTTCCTTATCCTGACACTGGCCTGGTAAGGTGTTACAAGCACATGCCCTGTAGCGGCCTGGAGGGTACGCTTACTATTAATGGCAACTGCATAACCTGTGACAACTACGTGGCCAAGCGCTACACTTAAAGTAAGGCCACTGCCAGCGACCGCAGGCAGTTCTCCTAACGCAACAGCGCCTAAAGGTGAGCTGCCTAGTAACATACCTATCTACCCCATGTTGCATCGGCCATGTAATCAATTGCCCAAAGTGTTTGCCAGACTGTTGCGGCGTTAATTGATGTCTGAAAGCCCTTTGCCTGGGTGTTAATATCTAATATCTTCTGAAATGTAGCTGTTGGGTTACGGGAAGCGGGGGTAATAGATCGCCACAAATCAAGCAGAGTATCAATTTCATCAAGCGTCATGGGACGTACTTCTAGTGAAACGATATCTTGAAACTTATCTCTTACGTTAAACTTTTGAACCTTTTTACAATATGCTAGAGGGTTATATTCCACAATTTTAGCATTTACTTTGGCGTTAATGCCGTTTTCGTCAGTTCCCACTGTGTCAATGCCATTAATAACTTCGTACCCTACCCAAGTATAGCCAATTTGCTCTAGGCGCAAGTTGAACTTTCCTAAGTACTCATAAATTCCTGGCTTGTTAATATATACAATAGGCATTAGATCATGTCTCCCACTAAGTTTAAGAAAAGGCACCCTGAAGAGTCATCTAAGACTGACCCAGTAGGATCTGCTGTAGGCAGTGTCGTCCACCCCCCAGTAAGAGAGTGGTTTATCCCGGAGTCGTGAGCAGCTGTGGAAGTATTACCTCCAGCCACACTCCCCCTGAATCCACCTTGTGAATAGCGTCTAAAAGCAACAGCTGACAGATCTTGTGCACATGCAGACCAGTACGTGCCTGCATGTATGAACTTTGCAGTGAAAGTCCCTGTCTTTATGCCGGTAGTTGTAGTGTCTATGTTGCCAGTTTCCACTATTATATTACCTGGCAGGCCGTTGCTTTTTACTTCATACAGCGCCATACGCCCTTTGCTAGAAGCTGCCGCTGTTGTAACTTCTACACGAATTCCAGTAGCGACCATCGGGAACGCTAGTTCAAATGGTGTCATTCGCATCTTATCAGACCCAGCAGATTGCACGGCGCTTGGTGTTGATGCGGAAATGTGAGCACTTGGCACACCTTTTGTTGATACATTTTGCCAGCCTTGAGGTGGCTGGATAATTGAACGGTCTGTAACGGCCATATACACATTCTTAGTACCAGCACTGAAGTTGAGTGCAGTCGTAGTGCCTGAACTATTTTGCCTTATCTGCTCTCTTACAAGTGTTGTCGATGCTGACAAGTACCCGAAGCCTGACTCCCACTCACCAGACACACCTTCAATGAAATAGAGGAAGCGTCTGCTAGTGCCATAGGCTGTGTTAAATGTAACAAAGCCTGTGACCGCACCAGCTAAAGTGAAGTTACCTGTGCCAGTGGTAGTTGCTGTCTCTTTAACTCTGGTCGCTGTCATAGACTACCCCTGGTTAATATCAAATATACCACCAGCATTCCATGTGAATACAAGGTCACCAGTAGTGAGGTCAAAGGCAGAGCCAAGGTCTACCGCAAACAGTGCACGCTTGCCAGCATCAGTGCTGTTATAGCCAATAGCCCACCTAGCATTAGTTGGGTTACTAGCGTTTTGAAGTATTGTCAGGTCAGCAGCATCAAACACAGCTTTACCGCCTGTTAATGTAAACGTAACGCTCGCTAAGGTTTGCCCTTCAGCTGTATAGTTACCACCTGCTGTACACTCATTCGTATCGAAGTTGGTTGTACCGCCTGCACCCCATCTAGGATCTGCTGTTGTAGCTGTAGGCGTAGTCACTGAGGTAACCAAACCTAGCTTATAGACATCAGAGCTTAAGTCATGTAGTTTTTCACCTAAATCAACCATGAATTGATCAAAAAGAATAATATCGCCTTGTGCCATTGTTGTGTCCTAGCTTGCTGTTAATGTTATTGTTGCTGTGCCTAATTCATCTTTAAAGAACATAAGTTGTTGTACGTCTGCTGCTGGTGGTATGTATATTGTTATTGCCCCTGCATAGCGCACCCCAAATATGTTATTGCCCCACACAAGTGAGTCACGTGTTATGCGGTAGTTATTAGTAGTTATAGCGTGGTACTTAACTAGGTAAGGCGGGTGACCACCACTGCCTGTACCAGGCCTTTGCTGTACCCACTGACCCCAAGACCCGTCAGGCTTTTTAAACCTAACCATGCCTTGCTGTACTTCATGCTCAGGTGTAAGACCTGGCTCGCCTTGTGGCCCTTGTAGGCCAGGTATCCCTTGTTTACCTACAGGGCCTTGCTGGCCTGTTAGGCCTGGCATGCCGTCAAAGCCTCTTGGGCCTTGGTCACCTTTAGTGCCAGGCTTGTGTACTATCTTAGTTAGTTTACCTACTGGACTTGTCATGGTGCATACCTGGCTGGGTTAACCTGGCCATTAGAATCTACATAGAACGGGTTACCAGCTTCGTCTTCATAGTCACCTTCGCTGTAAGACTGTACAGGCTGCTGTACTGCATAACGCTGCTCGGTTGCCTGCATTGACGCCTGCATTAGCAGCTTGGCATTATTACGTGCCCGTACAGGCACCTGTGACGCGTATAGCGACTTCGTAACTGCAAAGCCTGCTTGCTTATAGTCCCCAGACTTAATAGCTGTAAACATATCTTCAAACTCACCTAATCGGTTAGCCCCAAGATTGTACGACATATCAAGTAAAGCTTTCTTAACCCCGTCAGGTCTATTGTCATACTCAGGGTCTAAGTTTCGTAATGAATCTTCAGCTGCAATGACACTGTGCTTAAAAAGCTTATCAGCATCCTGTGCACTTAAAGGCTTATCAAACTTAACACCTAGACGTTGAGCTAATGCCTGGTTAGACTGGTCTTGTAAGTTAAAACCGTAACCTATAGTACGTATGCCTAAACTGTCCTTATAAGGTTTTGCTCTGTAACCTTCATTCTGCTTTATATAGTCTGATGTACCCTCTGGCAGCAAAGGCTCTGGCACGTCGTCAGTAGGCGCTTCACTGGCAGGCTCATTACCTAAGAAATCAAAGATCTCTTCGTCACTAGCATCTTCAGGGAATTCGTACTGCTGACCTTCATATTCTATAACAGGCATTATTGGTCACCATACATAAAGCCACTGCCGTCAGCTTTCCTTACAACACGCCTTACTTTAGGCTGCTCAGGTGCAGGCGCTGCTTGTGGCGCTGCTGCTCGCTGCGGTTGCTGTATAACGACATCCTCAGCACCTATCACAGGCATAATGTTGCGTAGTTTGGCGTAAGGATTAATAGTGATTTTACCCTGCGCACCACTGTAAGCAGACCATGTATCTAAGGTCTTATTTACTTTAGGTGCTACATGCTTATTTAATTCACTGGCAATAGCACTTGCTCTGTTAAAGTCACCGCCATCTGTCTTTAACGGCACAAACTGTAATGCACCATTAGTACTGACAGTTGCTTGCACTTGCTTCAACTCTGTAGGCTCATAGCGGCTCTTAAGTACACCAGGGATTTCTTGGTACATCTTATGTTGCACAGCTCTTTCAAGAACTTGCAAGGATTTGGGGTCTTTATCAAAGACAGGCTTATTTCTTGGGTTACGGTACGCATCAATCAGCATGTCTCTGTCAGCCACAGTCATAGTACCAGGGGATCTCACCCCTTTATCAAGGGCATCAACAATAGCCGAACCTAGCTGTGCCTGTGTTTCTGGTGCTGTATCTTTATGCTGCATGGCTGACGTAACTGCGCTCACAGTTGCATTGCGTTCTTTGGCATCCGTAGGATATTCGCCGTTAATGAAGTTAATCATCTGACCACCCAACTTAGCGTTCTGCACAGAACTTGAGAAAGGTGCGTTAGGTGCTTTAGCCATAAGTGACACAGCTTTGAAAAGGTTAATATCTTTCTTGTAAAGATCAAGCATTACACTATTCTCAGCAATGCTATATCCATTCTTTATAATATCTGAAGATACTTTGCCATTAAGCATGTCAGTCATCAAATCAATTTTACTATTAAGAGATGCTCCAATACTGTTAAGGTGTTCTTTGTCAGGCTTAATAAGCCCACTGCGTGTAACAGAATTCTCAATACTGAGGCGTGCATTAGCTTTAAGCTGTGCAAGCTGTTGTACGTACATAGCTTGCTGCTCTACCGGCACCTTATCTAAACTGCCATACTGTGATACAGCAGCAGAGATAACTGACTCTATTTGGTTGTCAATACCTGTAACAGACGCATTAATGACAGACCTTGACACTAGCTCATCTGATGCACCAACAGCCTGCATTTTCTGCATGTCTGTCTTTAACTTGTAGGCTTCAGCTTTACCTTGCAATACTTTCTGCTCTAAGAAAGGGTCGGCTGGGTGTAAGCCCATTTCAGAGGCATCACTAAGCAGCTGCTGCTGGTACTGCTGTTGCAGCTTTTGACTAGCCTGGTAGTCAGTATATATCATACTGCTACCTTCACTACCCACATACTGCTGGAATGTAGCTTCTAGCTTGTCTGCTGCCCATGGGGCACGCATCTTAGCTTGCTTGGTCGCTAACTGTAATTTGGTCACGTAGTCAAGGCTATTACCACCTTGCCTAAGCTTGTTAGCGAGCTTAACAGCATGTGCTTGCAGTTCTGCTGTGTCGCTGTCAGCTTTAGTGCCATTAGCTAGCTGTGCACGCACGTCAGCAAATGCTGTAGCATCTGCCTGCTTTTCATTCTGGTAGTCTTGCTCAAGGCTAGACACATCTTTCTGCAAAGACTTAAAAGCACTACGCTCTTGCAGTAGAGCACCAGCATCAATAAGATTGCTCGTAGCATTTACAAAGGCACTGTTATCAACAGGCCTTACTTGCGCAGCTTGGTATTGGATCTGGTTGAGGTCAATTTGTTGTGGCATTATTTAACTCTATTGCAGCTCTAGCGTCTTCAGCGTATGTCTTAACCATCTCACGTATTTTTATTTGAGTTTCTTTAGGGACTAAAGGGTGTCCTAAGAAGAACCTGTCCAACTCCCTTTCGGTAGCAGTTATGGACTTTTCAGGTGTGTCTAGTAGGTTTTTGGTAATAAAAGCAGTAACAATAGGCTCTAATGTACTGTCGTTAACAAGCTCAACTGCCAGTGTGTCTAGTATCTTATTGTTATATAATTGGTTATTACTTAGTACACTGCTAATGCCTGCAATTTTAGCTTGTTTTTGCTCATCTGTCAATGTGTTATCTGTAGCTATACGCAACCACATACCCTTAATAATAGCAACATCTTGCTTTGCTGCCTCTTCCATCTTTTTGTTATCACCTAGCATGTCGTAAAAAGTCTGCTCATTACCTGGTTTAATCCCGACAAAAGCTTTAATAAGCTGCTCGCCCATATTGGACTGCAATCTTACATCCTTCTTACTGAAGCTATAGTAGTCATCCACAACCTGCTTGTACTTAATAGATGCTGAAGCCTGCATATAATTAGAGAAGCTAGGTAAGATGCCAGCCCATGTTACAGCAATGTCCTTAAGCTTTTCTAAGCTAAGTTCGTCAGGCTTATAGCCATACATAAGTAACCTTGTACTTGTAGCAGCAGCGCTGACATTATTTACAAAGTTCAAGCTAGGCCCTGCTAGCAGCTCAAGCAAAGTACCTTCAGATGTAAGTAGGCGCTCTACAAACGGGTTAGCACCTGAAGCTACTGGGCTAATGACACCACTGAATTCAGAAGTAACAGACTCTTCTTGGCCAGTGGCGAGGCGCATAACTTCAGCAAATGAAGCCCCCAGCGCACCTCTTAGTAGTATTTCCATCAAAGCATATGATGTGCCATTGTCTAATACAGACAGGTCAATGCCATTATCTTCTAGCTGCTGCCTTAGTACGCCATTAATAAGCTCGTCAGGGCTGAATGGCAAGCCTTGTGCACCCCATAAAGAGAAAAGGCCAAGTAGCACAGCGGCACGCTTACCATCGTAAGCTCTGTTGCCACGCACTACACCAGGTATTTTAGGCACCAACACACCCATAGCTTGGTGCATAACACCTAAGAACTGGGTAAGAGGTCTAGCAAGTCCGCCTTGGTAAGCATAAGCCCCAACTTTAGTCATATCTAAACCTAACTGGTTAGCTTTGTTACTTATACGCTCCAGGTTGGCCTTGTCATACCAGTTGCCCTTAAGAGGGACTTTCTTGTCAGCTTGCAGCATATTCTTAGAGAAAACAAAACTAAATACCTTGTTAAATAATTCGCCTTTCACAACACCTTGCTCTCTAACAAAACCAACGACCTTTTTAAGAGGTTTAACAGACTCCCTGAACAGCGCTTCTGCTTTAGTATCAGAACCACCTTTAAAGGCCTTTAACATTTCGTTATGTAGTTGTACATGGCTGTCAACTGTTTCAATCTTACCCGTCTTTACGAACTGCCTAGCTACTTCTGTAATGTCGTCAACAACACCACCAGTTGTACGTAATGCATTATCAATTTGCACGCTGCGCAAAGGTAAATGCCCGCCTGTTAGCTTGGCGTAAACAAAGTAAGCCTCTTTAATAGACTTAGCCCATGTTACAGGTGCAACACCTGCGTACAATGTGGGCGTCATAATATTAAGTAAGAACTGCCTGAAAGGGGCAGAAACCACTTGTGTGTAGTAAGTGCCGCTAGTTAACAGCCTTGCAGGGTTAGCTTTAACACCTGCATCAAGGAATAGTTTAGATGTGTGTTGTCCTAACCTGTGGTTACTGAATAGCTTATCCATAGACACCATCCAGTTATTCCAAGTAGCATCAACTTGGCTAGCATAGCCTGTCAGGCTGGTCATGTGCTCAAACATAGCGTTAGCAGCTCTTACCCGTGCAGTATTGTCAGCTGCCTGCGTACCTAAGTACAAAGACCTTGCACCATCACTTGTCCAAAGCTCAGGGTAGGTGTTCTTGTGTAATTGCTCGTATGTTTTGATTGTGTCACGCCATGCAACAAAGTTACTGACTTTAGCAGCAGCAGCTTCTGCCGCAGACAAAGGGTCTTCAGACTTACTGGTCACACGTTGTAATTGGTTAGCCATGTCTACACTGTATGTAGGCATTTGTGGCTGCCTTGCAGAGTACCAGTAACCTGTAGTAGGGGTGTTAATCTCAATCCAGTTGGCGAAGTCATGGTTGTTCACAAGGTTCTCGTCTACCTTATAACCTGTGCCTATACCTTGCTTAACTGCCATTTCAGCAGCAGCAGGGCTGTCAGCAATAGCAACAGCACGCTTAAAGCTGTGAGCAACACCGTTCAGTTCACCTGGGAACTCTTTTTCAATGAAGTACTTCCCTTTGTTTATTTTATAATAGTACCCTTTACGGTACGGGAGCATCTGCTCAGGCAGTGGTTGCACATGCTCTGTAGGCTTAGCCATCATAAACTTGTAGCGTTTATCCCCAGCCGCATTATGTACGTCAGCTAAGGCATAAGCTTGGTAGCCTTGCTGTTTGAACTGGTCAGCTTCTGCTCTTGTTACAACAGTAACCTGGCCTTTATCTATCACAGCGACCTTCTCCACACCAGTGAAGTTACTTAAGTCAACAGCCTTACCCATGGTATCAACAGCCTGCGTACCGTCGTCTGCATCAGACTTGAGGCGTACGTAGCCTTCAGACAGTTTGGTGGTGTACTCTTCTTTGTTCTTTATTTGGTGTATAACATCCCACATAGCCCTCTCAGAATGGTAGGCATGTATTTGGTCTTGGTCTAGTTTATACATAGCCACAAGTTCAGTGTCGTTAAATACCCGCTCTTGTTCCCCGCCGTCTACAATAGCCTTAAGTACGCCTTGCTTCTTAAACTCGTTCAGCTTAAAAATAGGCTCATTAATACGTAGTATATCTGACTGTAACCTAGAAGCACTTTCATTAGATACTACTAACGCGGTAGTATAGTCACTAGACAACGTTGCGTGTATATTCTGAAAGTACCTGGTGCCAAAGAGGGCTGGTGTTACAGCCTCTTCAGGTATTACATGGTCAGTATCCCAACGCATGCGCTGCTTAACATCTAACTGCACTTTAAACTCTGCACCTTCAGTTGGTGCACCTTGAAGAGTAGACCAGGTGTTGCCACCACCAACACGCTCAAGTATAGTCACACCTTCAGTCTCAAAAGGGCCAGCACCAAACTGTTGCCTAATACCTTGTGAAGCTGATAAAGCCTCGTCATAAGACGTAAAACTTGAACCGTCTGCTTTACCATACACAGAGCCGTACCTTAAAAAGCCGTCATCAGACTTCTTAAAAATACTTAAAGTCAGGTCAGATTGGTAAGGGGGTAATTGGCCGTCTTTAGGTAACTGTGTTAACACACCTTCTAGCTGCTTTTCCTGCTTAGATGCATCTACAAACGGGTACAAACTTGCAGGTGTAATGTTCTCAGCAGTAGCTAGTGCCACAGCTACATTGTCGTTAAGCTCTTTAGTGCCGTCTTGCCCAGCAACGCGTAGGCCGTCATACTCAAAGCCTGGCACACTGTTTATAGCAGCTTGCTCTTTAGTTACACCTAATACATTCCCTGCTTGGCCACTAGGTTCTTGCAATACAGCGCTGGCTAGTATGTCACCAGCAGCTTTATCATTTGCAGCTATGTCACCCAAAGGGGTGTCAATACCACGCCCTAAAGGGGCAGCTGCACTATTAGCTTTAGCTGTTTTAATGGTCTTGTTAAAGTTAGGCACCCAGTCAGGTATAAAGTCTATAATAGCAAAGGTGTTAAGCATGAAGTTTTGCAGTTTAGCACGCCACTCTTCAGTGGTGCCTTCATCAATCTTGCCTACATAGTCATTAACTAAATCCAGCGTAGAGGCTACATCAAATTCATTTTCACCTAGCAGGCCACTGTGCTTACGTACACTGGTAATAACTGCCTCTGTAGCTTTAGCACGGTCAGGGCTGTAGTATATGTGCGCAGCCAGAGCCTCTACAGCATTCCCGTAAAGGTAAGATTGCTCACCAGTAACTTCTTTAGCAGCCTGTGACATCCACGCCATAGTGAATGCTGGCATTGACCTTATTAGGCCGCCTTGAGCTGACGCTATGTCCTGTTCTTCTTGTATAAAAGCTTGCTGGCTTTGCTTGTCTGAACCTTCAAAGTAGGCTTGTTCCCTGCCTGCTTCAGCTATAAGACTGCCAGGGTCTGCACCTGCACCAATTTGGCTGGTTGTAGCTCTAGCTTTAGCGCGGTTAATTAGGTTGGTAGGTATTTTAGCAGACGTCTCAGACAGCAGATTCCTGGCCACTTCTAAGTCATCCTTTAACTCAATACCTTGCTGCTCGAAGAACATTTCACGCATAGTTAAGGGCTGGTTAGCTTTGTCAGAAAAGTTGTCTACAATACCTTGGGCCTCTTCTACAGGCGCAGCCAATAAGGCACTTTGCAAACCTTTGTTTAAAGCTACTTTACGTTCAGATGTGGCATCAGCAGTTAGTGTCTGGTAGGTCGTATCTACACCTACAGCGGCTTCATCTTGCATGCGTCTGTAGGCCTGTGGTTGTCTGGTGGCTAGGTCAGCATAGAACTGCTCACGAAGGTCTACAACAGGCCTGTACGGCTTATCATTGAAAATATAGTCTACATCAGCTTGCGTTACTTCATCACCAAAGTATGACATCAATTTTACCCGTAAATGCTGGAACTGTTAACTGTTGGTCGTTGTATTGCTGGCGTGGTTGTGTAATTCGCGCTAGGCACACCTGGCTTAGCTGCTGAGCCAGTAGTGGTAGTTAGTCCAGCAGGCTTACCAAAGGAGGAAGCTGCACTGCCTGCTAATGAAGCCATCTGACCGACAAAAGCCCAGTCAGCCTGCTTTTGCCTGGCATTCTGCACGCGCTTATTTAAGTCAGCCGCATTATCCATGTACTCAATATTACTAGCTAGTTGGTTCTGTAGGTTACCAAGTACACCTATAGTGCTGCTGCTACCTAACTGCCCAGACATACTCCCTTGAGCTTCTGTAACAGCCCTAGCACGCCTGGTTTCTCTTTGTGCTTGACGTATACGTCTGTTGTTTTCCATTGCTGCAAGCTTCTGCTGCTCACGGCCTTCTTTTTTCTGTGCTTTACGTTGTTGACTTGCACTGCCTACACCAAGTACAGCAGAGCCGATTAGAACAGCAGTTATCGGGTCACCCATAATATTGTACCTCATATATATGGTAAGAAGGTCTGTTACCGTCTTTAGGGGTAAAGCCTATTTTCTCGAATTGGAACATCTCAGCAAAGCGTGCAAGTTTGTTATTGCTAGCTTGGATCATAGCCCTGACAGCTGTATACTTTCTCTTTAAAGTTTCGAGGGCAGCCGTAAATATTACAAGGAATTTCTTGTAACGGCTTACTGTGAACTTACCAAGTACTTCACAGTGCAGGTAGGCGACTCCTCTAAATTCTTCTACATCAAGTTTCACGTCGTTGTCTTGGTGTAAGTTATAACGCATTATTAACCACCCCTTCAAAACCAAACCCTAGTAAATGAAACCCTTTACCCGCCACTGCTGAAAACTTCATAGACAAAGAACGCCCAGTACCCAGTAGTTTAGTTTTAGTTGTAATCACTTCTTGCCCATAATCAAAAGCATCACCTATTGCCCCAGGCATATAAGCACGGGTAAAGCGGTAAATTTCTTGTTCAGTAGACCATTTGCCACTGTTATCAGAGTCACTATAGTCCCACTTAGCCTGCATCTTGCAGCTACTAGGGAAGTCTAGTGCAGGCTGGCCTGAGCCGTTATTAATGAAAGCAGTCTCAGTACGCCTAAACTGACACCTAAAGTACAGAGGGTACTTCTTACTTGTTGCGTCACCAAGGATATCGTTGTTGCCCTGCAAAAATGCAGTGTAAGTCGTTAGTCCATAGTCTTTGTAGGATGTGTTCTTGTAGTAAGACACCCCTAGTGTACTTGTTGAAGTATTGATAAGGAACATGAAAACTTTGTTAGCTGTGTAGCTGTAACCTGAACCACCTACAGTTACATTGTCAGAACCTGATACAACTGTGTCAGCGCCTGAAGTAACATTATTAGCTATAACGCTAACACGCGGACTTACTGTATAGAACGGGGATGTAGCAAGGTAATTATTATTTGATGCTAGTGTGTTCTTGCAGAATGCCTGTAACAGTATATCATAACTCAGCTCTGTAACCAACTTGCCTGTGTCTATGACTCCATTAAAACTGTTGTCTGAATTGTACCACCAACTAACTTTCTTATTGAGTGAGTCATACACTGACTGCACATAAGCTTGTTGTATAGGGTTTATTTGGGTAAGATAGTCTTGTATCTTACCTGAGCTCAGGTTCTGAGCTGATATACCACCTGACTGTCCATTATAGCCTACACTGTAAATACCATCCTTAGCCCATAAGAATAAGCTGCCTTCAGCTATTACCGCACAACCTGGACCTGCAATACCAACATCTAATATTTTGTATGACTGTTGTGCTTCAGCAGTAAAGCCTGCATCGCCACCCCGTATAGCCAATACTTGCTTATCAGTCATCACTATAAGGCTGTCCATAATCACAGCCAGCTTTTGTACACGGCCTGCACCTGGGAATACCATGTAACCACCATCAGAGGCAACAAGGTCACTGTCTTCTTCACTTGCAGGGTCTGCTTCTTGGTAGCACTTGCCGTAATCTAACTCAGACCTTACTGTTTGGCTGTAGAACAGGTAACCCGTTAAGTCAGGGCTACTGACTAGCGCACCATCAATATCTGAAAGAGCCCCAGCCCAAAACAACCTACCTGCATACCAAGCTACAGCTGCTGGCCTGTTACGCTCTTCATCTTTGCTTCCATAGCTAAATGCAGCTGGGCCATTCACGCTATTACCGAAAAACTCTTGCTTTGTAGTGGTATTTGTTTTCACAGACCTACTGTAATTGCGTCTGAATACATCAATTACAAAATGACCTTTAGGTGCTTCTAGGCGGCCTGAGTAAATGTTACGTAAATCTTCAGAGAAGAACTGTCCATAGTTAGCTTCACGCTTGCCACGCCACCACTGGTAAATCTTAGCAGGAAAGTCTAGCTCTTTTGTATAGAACTCATCAATAACGTTAACTACAGTGCCACTGCGGTTATTAGCTTTCTGATACCAGCCTTGGTTAAACAGGTTATACTTGTTATCATTAGACAGACTGGCAGGCCTAACATCAGGCTCTACACCGTCAGGGATGCCATAGTAGTCACGTGTCTCAATAACTATGTCAACCTTATTAAGAGTAGTACCGTTGTAGCCAATCCTGCAAGGTTCAAACTTAAGGCCAGCAATAAACAAGCTGCCATTGCCAGGTGCATACTCTACACGGCAGTCGCTGGCTGTTGTAGTATTATAGTAAGGTGTAGTTGTCAATTCTATTGTACTGTGAAAGCCGGCAATAATACTGCTAGAACCCGCGTCAAAGAAATGCAATTTATAGCCTTGCTGCATTACTATAAATGTTTTATCTTTGTTCCCGGCAGCTTCCCATGTGTAACTTGTGAAGGCGGTTGTATTAATAGTCGTCCCAGTAAGGCCTTGCAGTGTACTAGACTCATAGTCCAGGCCTAGCCTTACTTTCCTAGATCCATCTTTTTGCAGGACAACGTTAGACTCGTCACGGGTAAACCCGCTATCTCCTGTTATCACACCTTGGTCAGTATTAAGACCTTTTACAAACGGTAGCAGGTACTGTGCAGGCATTAGACCTTCTTCTGTGATCTTACAAAGTTTTCAATGGCGACTCTAGCAAAGTCATGGCGGGTATAAGACGTTTCACTTAAAGCTGCTGGCAGAGGCTTTTCAACGTCAGTTTTCATTTCAATTAAATGCAGGTTACGTGAACGGTCAAATAACACAACAAAATCTTCTTTGGTATAAATCTCTTTTTTATCTGCCATAATCTGGGTACTCAATAGTTGATATTGTTCTATGTCTCTCTGTCCCAAGCCAAGACCTTTGACGCCTTACACGCTGCTCTTCTTTAGCATTAGGCTGTTGCTTTAAAGCGTTAAAGCAGGTGCTTTTAGCTTCAGCAAGCAGCAAGCTGAACATCTTGGCAGGCATGTCAGGTATTGCATTGTCTGTCAAGGTAAACGTTGCTTCACGGTAGCCAGTACACAGTGTTTTAGATTGCTGTAACGTGCCATCGACGGTGCTATTATAACCGTTAAACACAATATAGTCATCATCAAAACTTGTCCAAATGCTAGGCATATCTGATTTACTAACAGCAAACTGGATGCCTGTAATATCTGTAACTAACTGGTTGCTGGCACTGGAACTGTCATACCTGGATACGTACTCTAAAAAGTACTCTGCATCAACAAATTTAACATCACCCCACTCAACCTGTCCATTTATAGACATATTATACCTAATTGTCTCTACCTTTGAGATGCTTGTAGGTAGGCGCATATGTGTAGGCTTATTAGCGTCACCTAACGCTGTTAGTTGGAATATCTCTTTGAGGTGAGGCCAGTCAGCCCCTGAGATAATCTCAAAAAAGGTAGTACGTACAATACGGGCAACCTGTAAAGATTCTTCTGTATCATTAATACTGTTAACATTGTCTGAAGACATGTCAGACAATATATCCTGTGTAATGTCCAGCAAAGTCATTTGCATACTATACTGCCCTATGTAGTCTTGTAACTATAAGTCTTATATCGAAAAGCTCAGCAGCATGGCTGGTTGTTATATTCATAACGGCACCGTTGTTCTTAAAGTCTGCCGTAGCATGCATTAGGAAAGGGAATGACATCTTCTCGTCAACAGCTGCCCCTTTAGCCACACTTCGCGTCGTTTCACGTATTACACCAGTTGTCCCAGCTACATCAAAGTCTATAGTGACGTAAGGGCTAGTGCCTACAGGAATCTTTATAGTAAAGTACAACTCACACAGGTAAGCATCATTTAGGCTGGTAGGTGTTATTTTATTGGTAGATGTATTGTACCAATTACCTGAACCACTGGCTGTGTAAGTCGTAACTTGGCCAGCACCTGTGCCGTTAATGGTCAGTGAAGTACGGGTTGTAGCACTTATTGCACGCCTTGCCCCAGTAACATACTGGCTATCAGACCATAACTGAAAACCTGTAAAAGGGTTTTGGCCTGCAAGTGCAGCATCAAGCTCATGTACACCAAGCTTACGGTACACACTTACAGCATTGGTAGCACTGCTGCTAGTGATTACTTTACCAGCGTCTGCTGTGGTAGATATTGTTATATGCTTAGGCTCGTGCACTGAGCTGTGGCCCATTGTGCTGTGTTCAATGTTTGCCATTTTATGCCTTTATGGGTATAGAATTAGTGCGCCTATTCCTGCTTAAGACAGGCTGCTGGCGCTAGCAGTGGCAGCCGGTTTGAGGTGTGCTAATGCACATAGCCTTGGCTGCCTAACACATTACTGCGGTCTTTGTGGGACGTACCTAACAACAAGACGGCCACTACCAGCTGTGAAAGCAGCAGTTCCGTATGTCATACCAATATACGCGTTTGCAGTGCCTACGCTATCATTGGTAGCTAACGCACCAGCACCTACAATAGCTGTATTAGCGGTAAGGCCAGCAACAGCTTGCGCTGCAATAAAGCCATCAGCGTCAATAGCTCCACCAGCTTTAGCATACAAGCCCACATCTAAGGTAGCAGCCCCGCCTGACGTGAATGCAGTCTTAACGTAGAACTTAGCGTCAACGATAATAGCATTTGCAGGGATATAGGCGTGTGCGCTACTAAAACTGTCGTTAGACCCGTTGAAGTTTGAGTCCTGGTCAAGAAAAGTACTAATACCTGAGCCGATGTGTGTATACTCAACATCAATCTCAATAGACCTCTCAGAACCAGCATCGTTAATATACTGTCTAGCAACAGCATTTTCGTTTGTCGAACGTGGCCCGTAGAATTGTACCAAGCCATCAGAGTTTGTGTAAACGGTCATATCAATATACCCCTTATAGTGCAGCGTTAGTGTTAATAGCAACCATGTTCTCAGGCCTGAAAAGTTTCACACCGAAACGCATCGTTGTTACTAATGTTTCCATGCCACCACCTTTCACTGCATCACGTTGAGGCTCTGTTCTAGGTGCTCTACGCATAACACCACGGAATGGTGCAAAGTCAGCAGAAGGTACAGCGAAGAACAGGTTCTGAACGTCACCTACTTGTGCAGTAACAGAAGCGCCAGAATGTGTAATTGCTTCAGTTGCCGTTAGTTGCCATAAGTACTGTGATACATAAACGTCAAACCCAGCGATGTTAAAGCGGAATTGACTGTTAGCACCAACAATACCGTTAGCGATAGCATCTTGATACATAGGTACTGGTGAAAGTACGTTAGTAGCAATTTTGCTGATTTCATAAGCTACAGACTCATCCACTACTGCAACTAAACCTTGGCCAGGTACGTTAGAGCGAGATAGAGCTGATCTAGCATAATGGAAGTCGTTAATGGTGATTACACGGCTAGTACCAGTACCATTGAAGCGGTGATCCGCGCTATTGATCCTGTTGGCATTAGCGGTTGTTTGGCCACCACCTGACTTAGCACCAGGGCCAGCTGCTTTAAGTACTGCTGTTTCTAAGTATTCGTTAAGTACACGAACTTGGTCAGCAACGAACTGTGATTTGCCATACAGGTTGTCAAGAAAGTAAGAGTCCTCTTTTGCTTTGTCGGTGATCGTGTCTTGGGAATACACATCCTCATCAACAATCATAGTGAACTCACCAATATCTCTTGCACTTGAAGTGGTATCGACGTTCTCGTTCCAGTCTTTAACCATAGGTTGACCTATAGAGGGTACACTGTACGTAGTGCCATGGCCAAAGTCAGGCGTGATCCATTTACACCACTTACCAGCCATAAGATCGGCTAATAAGAGTCTTTTGATCTCTTCTGAGTATACTGTGGCCCGGATGTGTGTATCAGCTGATCTAATCATATAAACCTCATCTAATTGTTATTTTGTCTAGCCATTGCTCTGTATAAGCGCTCTTGGTGCGTTTTGCTGTAGTAAGTCTTTGGGTCAGTTGTTAAGACTGCCATAAGCGCATCTACACTTTCACCACCACCAAGGCTTAGGGTATTAACACCCCCATGTACACTGCCAGACTGCTGTTGGTTCGTCTGTTTAAATAAAGCTAAAACTGCTTGAGGGCTTTTAGCGGCCATGCTGTTCAGGTCTTGAACATCTAAGCCTAGCTCCCTAGCTTTTTCCACATAAACACTTTCTGCCTTGTCAGCATACAGTTGCTTAAGTTCAGCAGCTACCTTGCTGCTGTTTTCTTGTGTTTTAGCTTCTAACTGTCGCCTGGCTAAGGCTCTCTCAACAAGTGCTTCCATGTCTACAGATTGCCCGGCTGTGGGTTGCTGGGGTAGAGCTTGCACACCGTCTGTAGAAGGGCTTCTCGTGATCAAAGCATCTAGCCGCGCTTGGATGGCAAGTTGCTGGTCACGCAAAGCTTTATTGTCAGCTTCCAGCTTGGCAATATGCTGCTGTGCATGGGGCACGCTTGCTAAAGCGTCATCGACAGTCTTATACTTCTTCTCAGCCCCAATGAAATCGTTAAAAATCGTTGGTGCTGTTTGACTAGCTTGGTCAGCATTGTCCATAAATCCTACCTTGTTATAAGTTGTTTACAAAAATCTAAAGCCTTCAATTGCCCTACTAAGTAGGCTTGGTTATAAGCCCAGTCGCCTTTAAAATCCTCAGCCATAGCCTTAGTTCTTATAGAATTCTCCATATCAGTAATGGCTTTAGTTACATACCCAAACAAGTGTGCGGCCTCTTTGAATTCGACACGTACACGGTCAAGGTTGTCTGCTGTAACGTGCCGTTCTATTAGGTTATTCGTCATTACTTTCCCCGCCCATAGCGTATAGCAGCGCCAGCAGACCTATTAGTAGATTTGCTAACAACACGAAGATTACTAGCTCCATTACCGCCACCACGCTTAAGAGGACGTTTATGGTCAACGTCTTTACCGTCTCCTTTACGTGCACGGCCTGCTTCAACCATTGTGGCTCTTGCTGCATTTCTTTTAGCTCTATTAGCTTTCTGCTCAGGTTTGCTGTGGTATTCTTTATATTCTTTCTTATAGTCGCGCTTAGTAGGCATCTTTACATACCATCAGGTAATTCTTGTTCTTGTGCTACTTGTATGTTTTCTTGGTACTGAATGCCAAGCATTTGTGTTTCTGCTTGCTCTGATATCCTGACGTTAGGCGTCATTAGCTGGTAGCGGCCTAGTTGTAACAGTTCTTCAAAAAGCTTAGCTTCGGCTAATCCGGATACGTGTGACATAACAGCTGGATCTGCTGCAAATGCCTGTCTAAAGCCAAGGTAATTCTGTAAAACATTGTTGCGCATTGCATAATGGTCAGCTCCTACAGCTCTTATTTTTCCTTTTGCTGTAAGGTCTGCTTTGGTAATACTAAGGAACTCTAAAGCCCCTGTATCAGTATCCAGTACACTAATAGTGTCTATAGCGTTAATATTCCTTCGCGCTAATTCTAACATACTGTTAAGCAAAGGTTCAAGTACTTTCTGCTCAAAGGACTTAATCTTCTGTTGTGGCAGCTTGTTACGTGCACGCTTCATTTCCCCGACTTCAAAGGCTGTCTTTTCCCCAGGGGTACGGAACCCCAGCTCCTCTTTAGGCATACCTGCAAACTCTTCCATTAAGGCAAGCAGGTTTGCTATTTGGCTGTCAGCTTGCAGTGCTGTGCCATCTACACGTAGGAAGTCTACATCTGAGTCAGGGTCAGGTAGTATAATCTTTTCGCCAGGGCCAAACTTGAAGTTGTCAACTAAGCCACGCACTTTAATGGGCGGCAGTGCCATAAGGTCAAACAAGTCAGCCCTAATATTCTCAAGGTGGTCTATTCTGTACTGCATACCTATTAGGTTAACGAGCGGACTTTGCCCGTACGTACTGCCAGCCCTTTGACGCCAAGGTGCATGCACAAAGTATGACTTACCAACCCAGCTAGGGTTAGGTTCGCAACGCACAAGGTCACACCTGTCTACAACAGTTATAATGTGGTTCTTAAGGAACAGACCTGTTTCAAGGTCATACATGTCACCATGGAATTCTAATATTTCCACTAGGCCTGACCGCATATACATGCCAAAGCTGCCAAAGCCATCAACAACCATACTGTCAAACATACTTAGTTCTGTTCTGCTAGAGCCTTGATGAAAGGATCTGTTAGCCAGGGCTTTACGTACAATGTCATGCTTATAAGAATGCTCGGGCTCTGATAAGGCTTCTGCATGCAAGTCGCCTAGAGTCTTAACATACCTTACAACTTTAGGGCTAGCCTCAAAGCTTGCTGCTGTAGGATCCCAAACAATATCTGCCATAGGTACACGCCTAGCTCTTGGGCCTATGTAGGTAATAACCTTTTCATTTGTTTCGTCATCAATATAATAGTCTTCTACATACTCACAGGTAGCAACACAGTTACCCCATAAAATGAAGTCTAGCAATAAATCGCTCACAACGTCCTTAAAGCCACTCACACGCAGTTTGTTTGCCATGTAGGCAGTAATGGCCTGCACCTTAGTCTTATCGGCTGCATCAGCGCTGTAGGCGTCCCATTTAACCCATTCCTCATTAGGGAATAGCGACTCAAAGTAGCTAGCATGCAAGTTATCCATAATTTGGCATAACTTAGGCAAGTGAGTATTGTTCTTCCATGGCAGCTTAGCATTGTTTGTCTGTTTGGTGTTTGTTGCATACACGTATTCGCGGCACTCTGCCACTTCGTCTTCAAAAGACTGCCTAGACGTCTTAAACTTAGTCCACATGTCAGCTACATGCTTAGCTTTGTGGTCAGGATTGGCTAGGCCTGTTAGGCATTCTACTTGACTCATTGGTAGGCAACTCCTCCAAATTTACGGTGATAAACGACATTACTGTTAGAACTTTCGGACTGCATTTGCCTGCTTGCTGGCTTAGCTGCTAGCACTGCTATAGTTAGGCCATCCTTAAGATCGTCGTGTGGCGGGTTTTCAAAGCGCAGCTCTTCTTCAAGTAGTTCACAGTTACCCCCTTTGTAGTGGTACATAACTCGCTGCTCATACCTGGGCTTTAAGGTAGACTGAATACGTTCTTCCTTTGTACCGTGGTTACGGTTAGGCCTGTGTTCCTCTATGGAACATAAGATCCCGTTATTGGGGAAGTAGGTATATTTTAACTCATTCACAATCTGCTGCTGTGCTGTGGTCGTTTCCATGCGTATACGTTTAAAGCCCCATTTCAGGTATAGCCGCTCAATTTCTGCAAAGTAGCCTGATATCATTTCAGTCTTAAATCTAGCTAGGTCTAGTATGTATACACGCCTGTCAGCATCCATGCCCACAACTGCCACTACGCTGTAGTCAGTCTTTTTCTTAATACTGAAAGCAAAGTCAACCCCTGCTGTTACCAGTACAGGCTTACCTGCAACAGTGCATATACCATCTACAAACCTCACCTGGCTCTTGTCATAGTACTGGAACCATTCAGGTTGTATAAGCTTAGTAGCTTCGTTATTAGGCTTGTTGTAGTACTGGCAGAAAAACTGGTTTTTGTCTAAGTATTCAGCTTTCTTGTAAGCCAAGACATTAGCATCAAAGCCATACCATGCCCCATTTGCAGCTTGCCGTCTAGGCCATATGAAGTCACCAGTGCCGTCACCTGAATCTTCAACTTGCTTTTGAAACAAGTCGTACATCTTGCGACTGCTGCCCTTAATATGGTCATACACTTCTAGGCTTAATAGTTCTTGGTATAAGTCGTCAGGGTGGTATCTTGTACCTACAGCAATAGTAATAGCCCCAGGGTCTTTAATAGAAGCTAATTGTGAGTATGCAGAAGCAACCTTATTTCTTTGGTCTGTTGTTGTGACGTTGTCAGGTACAACTAAATCGTCAAGTACAAGTATATCACAATGCCTACCTGTAATGTTACCACCTATACCAACTGCTGTAAGGGTGTTATCTCTTATAAGAGTGTTATGCCTAGCTGGGTGATCCACAATTATTTCGCTAGTATTCCATCTAGCCCTTTTAACTTTGTTGTCATCAACCATGTTAGGCCAGTACCGTTTGTATACACGGCTAGTCAGTATCTGTCCTACACTGTAAAGTTGGGCTTCTGCTAAAGAGCTAGTAGCTGACACGTACAATATACGTACTTTTGGGTCAACCGTTATACGCCAGCTTGTCCATATAGCAGCAACAGTTGACTTTAAATGGCCCCTTGGCAGTAAAACAAGGCTAGCTAAGTCCCTGTCAGTACTTGTTAACCACCTGAATAACTGGTCGTGTATGTCACCAAAGCACAGGTCAGGGCATACAAGCCTTGCATAGAATGCAAAATCTGTTTCTGCTAGCTGCTTTATGTCTTGCTTATTTATCTTATTGGATGATTGCATTATCTATACTGTACTGCGCCATACGTTGAATGTCTTCTGCATAAACATCAGGCTCCTTGCTTACCTGCTCAGCAGGTGCAACCACATCTTCCCTAGCTTTATTGGTAGTAGGCTTAAGCTTGTAACGGCCCTCTGCAAGCCATTTAGCACTGCTAATAGCAGACATGCCACCTGATATACTGTCTTTGTGTATGGCAAGTAAAGCGTCACTGCGTATTTTCATTTCCATCTCTTTACGCCAGCGTTCAATACTGTCTTTCTTAGGCTTTAATATGTAGTTATTCAAAGCACGCTGCAACTGGTTCCAGTATTCCCAGTCACCATGGCAAACCTGTTGTACAAAAGTCCATTCAGTAGGGTCACAAGTGTTTATGTAAACTAAACGCATAGACTTGTATAGTTTGTCACCCACGCGCCTGTCTTGAAAGTGCACTGTGTAGGTAGGTTCTAAGGCAGGGTTTTTAAATTCGTAGAACAATGCCCTGGTAGGCTTCCTGCTGTAGTCAGCTATGGCATACTCTGCCGTGCCCTTCATGTCATGCTCAAGTATAAAGTCTTCAGGTATTAAAGCATCTGCATTCTTAAAATCACCCATCTTTACGCCTCTGCCCAAATAACTGTATAAGTAAGGTCTTTATATCAGAAAAGCCTGTATGCATGTCCTTGCCTAGCTCTGACACCCTGTTGTCTAACAAAGTAATCCTTGTTTGTAACCCAGCTTGATCTTCCTTTAGTTGTTCATATTTAGACAGCAGTATGCTTATAGCTTGTTTGTTATCACTGGACATGGCAATTAAACCTTCAATCTCTTTATTAAGTAGCTTTTGATCCTCTACTGCTACCTTAATTGACTTGTCAATCTTTGACCTTTCCCCTTTATACAGCGAGTAAATAAGGCGAGAAGCAAAGCTTGCAAGCACAACAACAGCAGCGGCACCAAACAGGCTACCACCTTTCAATATATCAACAAGTAAATTTTCCACAAAACCCCCTATAAATTCCCCTCAGATACCCATGTGCCAGGTGTACCAGCAACAGTACACACCCAAGCTTTTGGTTGCCCTACAGTAGGTGTCAGTCGTCTGACACGATCACCCAGCCGCCAATACCTGGTTGTCGGGGCTGCATCACCTAGAGCCTCGGTGTTCCAAGTTTTAACTAGAACTCTACCAGAAAATAACCGGACGCCGCCATGCGCAAAAGTAGCCCCGGTGCACACGTTTTCTACTTGATAGCCTACAGCTTGAGTGTTTGTACCATCAAAGTAAAAAGGCACTGATATTGTTTGTGCGCCCATCCCGAGATTTTGCGTAACTTTATTACCGCCCCCAGATAAACTGAAAGCTACTGTTTTGGCTGTTTTCATTTCAACATTCACTACTGCTGTATACAAGCCAGCCGCCAGTCCATTGAGCAGTGTTGTAAAGCTTGTGTTGAACTGATTCCCTGTGCCATTCACACCGAGGATTGTTTGCACTGTAGCAGCGTATATGTCTGTAGATGTGCCTGCGCTCATGCCTGCGCCTAAACTCCCAGCGGCCCCATATCCTGATTCTGTGTATAAAATATCGAGCAGCTTCTGAGATTCTTTGTAAGTCTCACATCCACTTTGCTTATCCCTGTTTTGCATGAGCTCAATCTTACATGCAGCAGTCCCATGCTCTGTGCTTGCTCTTTGTCCAAAGAGGATGCTAGCGAACTGATTATTTTCAACAACCCAACTTTGACGAGAACCTAACGTGTATAGCGTGGATGTGGGTATACTTGTTGAGAATTCAAAAGGATAGGAGCCAGTCAGTCCATTGTTGCCCGTAAACACAAACACGTCAGGGATGTCAGTGAAATAGCACACGGGAAAATCGCCACAGTACATCTGCGAGTTCGTTATTGATACCCGGTTGACGTTAGTAGCCCCTGTGCCAGTTCCATTCCGCACTATCGTCCTGGCTCCTAGTTCACCACCAAATCGGCAGTTTGTTAAGGTTACATCAAAGCCTAAATGATCAACCCAGGTGTCATTTGCAGTGCTGTAGAAGGGCACTCCGCACAGACCTTCTATCAGTATTGAGCCTCGATTGATGAAAAACGTCTCACACGACGCTTCCACCCAGTTGCGTATAAAATGGAAAAAGTCTACTTTTGTATCGGATACACAATTAGTAGCCACTGTGTGTCTACCTATGAATCTATTATTCTGTGCTATAAGGAAAGTACTTGCGCTGTTAGTGTCTGTCTTAATAGCTACGCCTGACCACTCTTGTATATCGCAATTTTGGATCACGATGACGGACCCGTCGAGATTCCCAGTTGCGATACGAAAGATGTCGGTGAATCCACAGGTGCCTACACCGTCAAAAACACAACCCGTGTTCACGTTAATGAACAGAGGTGTTGTCTGTACAAAGGGATAAAAGCTCGACATTATCACAGCACGATTAGCATATATGTGAAAGTCTGTACCGACATCAAGATTCCCAGTCACTAGGTACCTTTTGCCCTCAATCAGACGCATAACAGGCGTTGAGTATACGTTTGTCATAGCTGGAGTGGCAACTTGCGCACTCTTAATCCACGTTATACAAGCTTCAAACGCTGTCTGGTCATTAGTAGTAGAGTCCCCCTTCGCGCCCCAGATGTGCGGTGTTATGTCGCCTTCCATAAGTCTAATGAACCTACCCGGGAGAGTATTAGGGGTGATATATTTGCCGTTATCTTGGGTAGCACTAGAGCTAGAGTTATAGATGAAATCTCCACCGCCTTCATCCCCTTTAGTATAGTAGCCACCACAGCACACGTAAGCCCCATTCGCAAAGCCAGTCAAGGCCTTCATGTCTGCTACTGTATCAACAGCAACAGGCGCATTCTTCCAAGTAAGTGAAGTACCGTCAGTACTCAATACCCTGCCACCATTACCAGTCTGGGTAGGTACAGCTGTACTTAAGCCTACAGCACTTGCCACATCAACCCACCTAGCAGCATCACTACTAGCAATAGGTGCAGGCAGGTTTATAATGCGGTGGCTGTTCATGTCAAGGTTAGCACCCATAGCATTAGGGCCAGTACCGTTCCTTGACAAGGTGTTTTCTAAAGCAGTTTCAATAGCAGCATAGTTGGCATTTCTTTGTGTTGTGGTTTGAAAGCCACTAGATTCGTCTGTAAGAGTAAGTTTGGCCATTACCATACCTGTTAGTGGTAGCAGAATAAAAGGCAGCCCTACTGGGAGGGACAGTAAGGCTGTAGGCAGTAACAGCAGGGCGCTGTTACAAGGCAGTAGCTGAGCTACTACAGGCATTCTTATTTTTATAAGCCATGCCAAGCATACTAGCACAAAATAAAGCTGCTGTAAAGCTACATTTGAGCAGCAACTGGCCTGCCACACCTAGGCAGCATACCTTGGGCTACAGGCGAACTAGCCAAGGCACACCCAGCATGCTTACCTTGGGCAGCAGGCAAGGCCTTGTTTTTCCTTGGGAAAAATTTGCTGGCGAGATTTTCGAGGTGCAGTGCACCCAAGCAAGCACCCCCTGCTCCCCCCTGCTGGCCTCCCTGCATTATGCTGCGAATCATTTGCATTTGCAAAGCGGTAAGGGTACCGCTGGTTGCATTTACATGCTGGCCTGCCACTAGCTAGCCTGCACATGGCAAGCTATGCAAAGCGGTAAGGGTACCGCTGGTAGCAAAGCAGTGCCCTTGCAAAGCAGTAAGCAGTGGTGGGTAGGCGGGTTGGCATGCACTATAACTATAACTATAACTATAACTATAACTATAACTATAACTATGCCTATGCCTATGCCTATGCCTATGCACTCCCACTTGCACTACCAGCGCTTTGCACTGCCTGCTT
>Ga0315293_10000327_pt1 | contig 43050 bp, 35 predicted proteins | sample YL17G13_20_MG_FD_203071 | JGI IMG/M metagenome (GOLD analysis project Ga0315293, IMG submission 203071) | Sediment microbial communities from Yellowstone Lake, YNP, Wyoming, USA - YL17G13_20 | ecosystem: Environmental > Aquatic > Freshwater > Lake > Sediment | place: USA: Wyoming | collected... | reverse complement strand
CCTAATACAAATGCAGATGGTCTAATTTTATTACTAATTGCCTGATACATTAGTTCAACACCTGTTCCCTCTTTATGAGCCTCTATATTCCAAGGCGATGCAAATTGATTTCCATTAAACCATCCATTTTTTTGTGCCAACTCATCTCTTAATTTAATTGCAGAATCAAAATCACCAGGTCCAACTTCAATAAGTTCCGCACCATATAGACGTAACATTTTTTTACGTTCTTCACTCATGTTAGATGGCATTACAATAACACATTTAAACCCCATTTCGGCACAATACATGGCAAATGAAATACCAGCGTTTCCACTGGTTGCTTCAACAACGGTACTTCCTTTGGATAATAAACCATTCTCGACCGCTCGTGTTAAAATGTTTTTGATTGGTCTGTCTTTAACAGATCCTGATGGGTTCATAAATTCTGCCTTACCCCAAATAATAACTCCATCAATATCAATAGGGATAAGTGGTGTTTGGCCCACCTCTAAATAATTTTTCAATTTAAATTAAGTTTAATCGTTTAGGGTAATCTTTGTTGTTTTATCAATATTACGTTGATTATACAACACATATTTTAATAATTTGTATCTTAATCTATATAAAATATCAATCATTTTTACTTCTATTAAATGGTTCTTTTTTAAAGAGGTATCCTGAGATATCCAAATATCTCAATATTTCTAAATCACCCTCAATTATTGTGTGAGGTACTAAAGTTTCTCTTTTACCACGTTTCTTATTACCATTAATTTTAATCATTCCTATTTTGTATCCAAAACGGTTAGCCAACCATTTAATGAATAATGCGGGGCATCTTTTCATAATTTAATTGTTTGGTTTAACCGTTATTGTATATTTTCTAGTGTAACTTGAATCTTCGTTTTTTACTAACACACCTAACACAGGTGTAAATCCATCTGGGTCATACATAACTGGTGTAATAACAACATTTATGTTAGAGTTTTCTAATTGGGTTTTAATTTGTTGAGTTATTGACAACTCATTAATTTTATCTTTATCCATTTTTATAGTTTTAATTTATTTATTATTTGATACTATTTTCTAATTCTTTCTCTGCAATAACACTACCTAAAAATTGGTTTTCATTTTCTAATAAAATAATATATTCTTTTAATACCCTATTTCTATCTTTTTGAGATTTAATTTTTTTTAATTGTTTTCCTATTTGAACCTTGATGGAGTCTTCAGGTAATGATAACCATAGAGTGTCTACATGGGGATTTTTTTTAAGACTGTCAATTATTTTTTCTTTATCTTTTATTAGTGTACTAAATTTGGTATTTACTCTATTATTGATAATGGCAGCAAATATTCCAATAAGAATTGATGTACTAACAATGATGGTTAATAAGTTTTTCATAGTTTTAATTTATTTATATTATTGTTTTTTCAACATAAGTTGATGTCTCACCTTCAGTGAATCCTTTCTCAATTAATAATGGTAATGAACTTGGTTTACACCAAGCATATACAGTAAACCCACTATAACGAGTTTTAACATATTCCCATCTAGTATCCCACAACATTCTAAAAACACCTTTTAGTCTATGTTCTTCGTGTACCCAAGCATCTAAAAATTTTATTTTATTACTTTCTTCTCGTTCCATATATATGTGACCTATAATTTCACCATTTAACATGGCAATCCATGTTTCAAGTTGTTGTGCGTTACTCTTAAGGTGTATAACTTTAATATCTTCAATCATAATTACATTACTATTTTTGGCGGATATCCCAAATCATCTTCTATTGGGAATGGATTTATTGGTATTGGTATTCTTTCAAATGGCGTTATTTTAATTGATTCATGTTTTTCCTCCTTAACATGACTCATTTTTTCAACGATAGGTGAAATATCAATGTGTTTATTTTCAAGTTTACCATAAAGATAACCTTCTAACCAAATATAAAATTCTTTGTGTGTTAACATAATTCTCTATTATAAAGATTTACTAAAATAATTCTTGCAAATTTAAAATCTTTTGCTCTGTTTAATTTTAAACCATACGCCAATGCCACAATTTTAAGATGTGGGTAAGCTTCACTAATTGTCATGTCACCTAATCTCATCAGTCAATAAATAATTCAAAGTCTGAATTAACATGTCCACAATCATTACACATATAAGTTGGAAATGGAACAATTGTGTCTTCATGACTTCCTGTTAATAATGCAGGTACTTTTTTTAACATAGTTACTTCTTTGAAGTACTTTGATTCACATTTTTCACACTTGATAGTTTGTTGTTCTTTCAAGTTAATTTTTGGTCTTATAATATCGTCCATTATTTTATTATATAATTTATGTTTATTTTAATTGTTGAGTTGTCCCAACTTGTGTTGGTATACCAAATAGGTGTAATTGTAGTTTCCATATATAATTATAGTTTATTTTTTAAGTTTAGTCAAATGTTGTTTTATATCCATTTCAAGAATTTTATTCATAGTTTTTTTAGAAACTCGATGTTCGTGATACTCTCTTTCTTCTGTTATTAACACAATAATACAACCTAAAAGTTGTATGTCTTCATATTTTGATCCTTCCAACATTTTCAAAATTAGTTTACCATAAAAAGGTAACTGAGTGTTATAGTGACCCAATGCATTGTCAGGTAAATCTTCAAAAGGTTTTTTCATTTTTTTTGTATAACGAGTAACCTCAAAGTTTTTTGGTTTATTTGATTTCCAGTCTGTTATTAAAATACCAACCTTACCATTTGTTCCAATAACCAACCATACCTTATCGGGTTGACCGGTATATCCAAGTTCAGGGTGGCCTAAAACAATCTCAGTATCAATCAACACACATCCTCTTTCTTTGAGTAATTCAATATATCTTTTACCTGCAATTATCATCGTATCACTTTTGATAATTTGTTCGGCATCACAATCAAATATTGGTTGTCGAACCACTTTATCAATCCCAAACTCATTAAGAGTGTGTTCCTCTAAAAAGAAGTGACAACGAGACCCCAAGTTAGCTGATTTTCTTCCTAACTCTGCCCATTCATTAACCAATCTTTCGGCCTCATCGGGATCTCCTCCAGCCTTATTAAATGCCGCCTGTTCGGTTGGAAACTCGTCGTAAAAAAGTTTCATGACTTTAGATACCGATGGAAAATCTGATTTTAGAACACCGTTTTTATCCAACATGGTGTATTTATGACTTTCCTCCTCAAAGGTGAGTTGGAATTCTTTTTGTCTTTCAGAGATGATGTCTCTTATTTCTTGTGCAATTTTTTTTAAATCCATTATTTTATTATACGATAATATTCATCTTTTATTTCACCTCTCAGATCTGCAATATCTGAATCTTCAGGTAATTTTATTAGTTTAATTTTTCCCCATAATTCACCACCATTTAACTCGTGATAAAGTTTAACCGCATTTTGCCAAGCATCGGCATCTAAACATATTGTTATATCACCCTTAGCTTTCATATATATTGTTTCGAATAAAAGTTCTGACATATGTTTACCAAGCATGGGTATTGAGTTATCTAAAAATAGACCATCAAAAGCGCCCTCAACCAAAAATATATCTTTTTTCCAATCAATAAGATTTTCCCAAAAAATAATTTTATCTTTTTCTGCTTCAGGGTTTTTATATTTGGCCCTTGACATTGGATCCCAACTTCTTGCGATATAGTAATTCAATTCTCCCTTACCACCATAAGATGGAATTATAATTCTACCGGCATGATCTCCCTTATCACAAAACCCAATTTGATATTTTTCAATCATATAATCGGAAATTCCCCGATTATATAGGTAATTTATTGCTTGTCTTCTAATTGGGTATACCTTACTTGAGTCTTTGAATAAGGTAAAACTTTCGGGAAGTTTAAGTGTTTTTTTCTTTCTTTCTCTTTTTACTACAGTTTCAGGTTTAAAAACTTGATATAGTTTTTTTTGTTTTTTATTTCCGTATTTATCAAATATTCTACCCAAAGGTCCGTGTGTGTTTTCACTATCACCGCAGGACCAACATTTATAAACATTATCTATGTAGTTAATTTCCAAATTATGTTTATTTCTACCATCATCACATACAGGACAGTTAAAAGAGATTTGTCCTTTATTGGCGTAGTGGAGTCCGTGATCACCAAGAACTTCCTCCAATAACTCAACTAATGCTTCGTTTTCTTCCATTCCTTATAATATAATCATAAACTTTCAATACATCAACTACACAAACTTTTCTGTTCTTTTATATTTATTGTTGATATGCCAACACAAATAACAATAAACACATTAGCAGGATTGTCACCTTTTGATATATACACATGTGATACAGGGTACACAACTTGTGTTTATGTTTCAACAATAACATCAGGTCAAATTCCATATATTTTTATATTACCATTTATTCAAGAGGGCATGAACCCTATAGGTTTAAGGGTTGTGGATAACTCTAATTGCATAATCGAAGAAAATTTAACTTTATAAAATGGCGTGTGTTCTTTTTAGTATATATACTGGTACAACTTCAGCAGGATTATGTGAGGGTAATGGTAAAGAAATGCAAGTTTATATTGATGCCACAGCACCTTTTCCTGATTTTACAACAGTTAACACAGACCCTGGTTGTTTAACACCAGCAAGTGGAAGTTTTTTCTTCTATTATCAAAACTATGTTTATGATTACTCTGGTGTGTATATTGTATCATCGACTCTTTGTCCAACACCAACCCCAACACCAACTCCAACAGTTACACCTACTAATACTAAAACTCCAACAGTTACACCTACTAATACTTTAACTCCAACAGTAACGCCAACAGTTACACCTACTAATACTTTAACTCCAACAGTAACACCTACGTTAACAACAACACCAACTAATACGCCAACTGAAACTCCAACAAATACGCCAACTGAAACTCCAACAAATACGCCAACTGAAACTCCAACAAATACTCCAACTGAAACTCCAACAAATACCCCTACGTTAACAACAACACCAACTAATACGCCAACTGAAACTCCAACTAATACGCCAACTGAAACTCCAACAAATACTCCTACACAAACATTAACACCTACTAACACAAAAACCCCAACACCAACACCAACATTTACCCCAACACCTTCATCAACCCCAACATCAGATTATTGTGTTCATAATACAATAACTTACGACGGTGATTATTTTTTTGGTGGTACTTATGACGGATATAATTATTATAACAATACAACATTATTGGTTGGTTTTATTTTTTATTCAATACTTGAAAATAGATGGTGTTTAGCTGCGAATTTAGGTGATCCTTGCGTTGAGTTTGGGCCATATGGTAGTACTTCGTCTACACCAGATTTAGACGATACTGTGATGTATATTGGTATTTGTGTCACAACAACCACAACCACAAATCCTTGTGCGAATTTTGACTTTGACGCAATTTTTGATTGTTTTATTCAACCAACACCAAGTATCACACCTACCAACACAACAACCCCTACTATAACACCAACCCCTTCTGTGACAGCACTTTGTGGTGGAAGGTCTCTTAGTGCAAGCATATCGTCAATTTCTCCTACCCCAACTGCGACTCCAACAGTTACACCTTCGTCAACACCTGTTATTACAAGACCTTGTGTTTTTTCGGGTGAAGTAGTATTTAACTCCATAAATCAAATTATTGAATGTGCTAATAGTAAGAAATTTAAAGATTGTTTTACAGGAATTAATTACTTTACATCAGGATTAGTTTTAGTTTCAGGTACTACATCACCAAAAGAAGGTTATGTGTATAACGCAACGATCAACGGATTAAGTTATTGTGTGGTATTTGAAGGTTTATTTGAAAACATAAGTGGTGTTGATAATATTAGTTTAACAAATGAAGTTGGCCCATCTAACTTAGGTTCGTGTTTAGAATGTACACCATCTTTACCTGAACCAATTTTAGAATGTGTTATTGCTAGTTCCAAATGTGGTACTTCTTATGCTACTCCAGGTCCGTATATTAATGGTAAACTATCATATACATGGAGTTTTACTTTACCTATTTCCCCTCAGTACTTTTATAAAATTTATTGGGATAATATCAATGACCGATGGAATGCAACTGAAACCACAACAAATGTATTAGGGGCTTATTTAGAAATAGATAGCGAACTTCCAATAGGCACAGCATTAGAGTGGGTTATTGGTTTAACTACCAATCCATCCGTAGGTTGTTTTGATGATACTTTTACCACAACCCTATTAAATGTTCCTTGCCCGACATTAACACCAACACCTACTCCAACACCAAGTGCAACACCTTGTGTTCAAAAGAAATATCGTGTCACTAATGTGAGCCCATCAGTCATAACATTTCAATACACAACTTGTGTTGGAGGATCACCCATAACTGTTTCTTTGGCTGGTTATGCATTTAGTGTGATTTGTTCCTCTACGGTACCTGTTTCAAACAACCCACAAAATGTATTCATAATCCCTTTGGGATTTGTATGTTAAAAAAAAATATCACCTAAAGAGGTGATATTTCAAATGATTGGTATTTTAAACAATATTATTTCCAAATACCTTTTGTTCTCATAAAACCTAACACACAAGCGTAGGCATCTGTTTGATCAAAATTTTCTTTCTTAAGTGTGTTATTTCTTGTATACAACCATTTTATTTGTGGTTCTCTTTTGGCGACTTTATCCCAAATAATCATTTTCTTATCCACATCTTTTGGCAAACCTCCAAATAACACAAATTTCTTTTTATCGTTTTCTTGTACTAATTCAGGAAATGCAAACTTTCTTGAATTATATGTTGATATAAATTCAGGAACTATATCTAATATATTATATATCTCCTTGAAAACAAAACTATTAAACCTCAAGAGTGTTTGAATTGTATAAACATTATTTGAGTTTAAAAGTGGTTCTTCAATAATTACCCTAACTATCCCTAAGTCTTTATACTCTTTAAGTTTTTCTGAAAATATTTCAGACTTTAAAAGAAGTTCTTTAAGTTTATCTTCGTCTTTATCCACTTTAGGTCTTGGTGAAACATGGGTTAACTCTAAAAGTTCTTCAGTTTGGATGTCAAAAAGCGCCCAACCTATTGTTTTAGTTGAGATATCTAAACCCAAAACTTTGGGTGAGTTTTTAATACTTTTTGTCATATAATTGTTTTGTTAACTTAATATATAGAAAGAATGTTAAAAAATTGTAGCTTTTTAAAAATCTAATTTAATTACATACTGTTGAATCCCTTGTCTTAACACTGGTGATTGCATTTTTGACATAACTAAAATATCTTCGTTTTCATCTAATAACGCAATTTCTGTAACATAAGATGGTGTTCCAAATTTCCATGTTGGGTTTTGAGAAACTAAGAACTCAGAAGAACTTAAATTAATTTTGTACTTCATTTCGTAAATTGTTGCTTGAATGTCGGTTTCTAAATTACCATAAAAGAAATACTCATCACCAAAATTCATACTTATTCCACTATAATTTAAAGGTACTAAATCAATATAATCGTTAAGATTGTAATAATTTGCCGCAGAATAATTGTCTTGTGAGATAACAAAAGTTGTTCCTGTAAGAGACGCTTGAGTTACAAAACCATTTATAAACATTGAACTTATCTCACTTGTAAAGTCTATGATTTTCCAATTTTCAGCAACTGGTCTTTGTCCAACAGGTACTTTTTGAGCCAAGACTTGGAATTCAGTTGCGTAAAACCCTTGAGGTACAACACAAGTAGGACATCCTGTTGGTGTAGGTGTTAAAGTAACTGTAGGTGTTGGTGTTGGTGTGTCAAATGGTGTTTGTGTGTTAGTTACGGTAACGCTTGGAGTTAATGTTTGAGTATTTGTAACGCTTGGTGTTATTGTATTTGTTGGCGTTACACTTGGTGTTATTGTATTTGTTGGCGTAACCGTTGGCGTTACAGTTGGTGTTGGTGTATTACTTGCTGTTGCAGTTGGGGTTAAATAAAGAGAAACAGTTGGAGTTGGGGTTAAAGTTTTTGTTGGTGTTACAGTATTAGTTGGGGTTACACTTGGGGTTTGTGTTTGTGTTGCCGTTGGCGTACTTGTAGGGTTAGGAATTGGAATAAATGATGGTTGTACTAAACATGAAAAATCTCCTCCAAATCTAACTCCAACATTTCTTGGTGTATCTGGTGTACAAATATTTTCAGTTCCTAAAATACTAGTGTAGTAATTACAATGTAATGAATTTGTAAATGTGTCATGATTTGATAATCTATAAGTAACCCATAAAGTTTCCGCACCACCTGTAAGTAATCCTGTGGTGTTTGATGTGCCACATGTATTTGGCGTAATAAGCGATAATTGAGGTGACGGTAATGTCCAGTTTCTATTTGATTTATAAGAAAGTGCCGCTACTATTTCTTCATCATCAATAATCACCATTTTAGAATCAGGATATACTTTACCAATTCTACTTGGTAATCCATTTGGTTGTGCAAATGTGTCCCAAAGGTTATAGTATCTTAAACCAGGTTGGTTCATGTTTTCAGATACAGTAGACTTTGTGTATTGAACTTGAAATAAATTTTTATTGTCAAATCCCGAAGGATCAACATAAAATGTTTGACCAAAACAACATTCAGGGTTTTTATGCCACATTAATGTTGGTATGTGTAATTTAAAATTTCTTGCTTGTCCTTGTGTATTTTCAGGATTCTGAGCATCGTAAGGTTGCATCGCAAATTTCTCACCATAAAAGAAATCAATAGTTTGATTTGTATAATGTATTATAGATATTGCTTTTTGATTTTGTGGTGTTACAACTTGTTTTTCCCCAAATGAGTTATAATGATATACATCATCTGTTGAGGTTTGAGCACTTGTTGTATAACCAAAATACTCTTTAGATCCAATATATTGTACAGACCCAAACTTAGTGTAATTTTGGACTTGATTTGATAATAATCCCGCTGGACTTTCTGTCCATGGAATATTCATATTCCAAATTTTAACATCAAACTGATCGGTATCACAAACAGATTCAAAATCAATAACACTATCATTCCAATGCGGTCTAGGAGTGAAACTATCGTAAAGAGGTACCATTTTAGGTGGATAAATCAATGCTCTTGCAACACATTGAGTTGCAACTTCTAAAAAGTCAGGAGTTGCTCTATCTAAAGTTAATAAACTACCACATACCGCAACAATTCTATAAGTTAAAATTGGGTAACAACTATAAACCTGTTTAGTACATTCAGTCATTGGTGGTACTGGACATACAGGACTTTGTGATACTGTAATACAAGGTGTTTTAGTGGGTGTTGGTGTTGCCGTTGGTGAGGTACATGGACCAACCCCCGAACTTGTAACTGTTGGTGTTGGTGTAGGCGTTTGATATTGGCTAGCCGTTGGCGAAATAGTTGGTGTTGGTGTTGGTAAATTTGAACATGAACAATCTAAAATAGCCAATCCATCGTAATAAATTGTAATAAAGTCTCCAACTTGTGGTGTTTCCGTTATAGTTGGATTACAATTTAAATTATAAACTTCAATTTGGTTTGTACCACTTAAAGATGACATGTTAACAACATAATTAGGTGTTGATACATAATTACTACTTGTGAAAGCCGACCAATTAATTGTTGTTGCTGTTGTATTACCTGTAAAAAAACCTCTTGGTGCCGCTCTATTGAATACTGAATCAAATATAGAATCCATAAATGGAATTCCATAAATATTTGTTTCTCCTTGGTCAACTAAATAAGGGTATTTAATATATTGTCGGTTTGATTCAGGAACACCACTACTGTTTTGAGCATTAAACTGTGGTTCCAAAATCACAGTATTTGCTTGGTTATAAGTTGATGGAAGAGTGTTATATGAAATCTCACTATCTCCGATAGCAAAATAAGCAATATTAAAGTTACCTTCAGATAATTTTTGTCTACCTGTATCTGTAACTCTAGTATTAACTAAGCCTGAAGTATTTTTTATTATGTAAGCCATTTAAATATAAATATTAGTTTATTAAGTTCATACCACTTTCTAAGAATTATTTCCAGTGTCTATCTTAACTATACAACAATCGCAATTTTTTATTTGTGGATTCCCCGCTTGAATTTGATAAGTACCGGAAACGCTCTTACAATAACCAGCCATAAAGTTAGTTATTTGATCTGTAACCGTACCATAAATAATTTGACCGCTTGTTAGTGTTACCGCCGAATAATACGTGTTATAAATTTGATTTTGAATTGATGGTGAATTCACTTGAGTACAAACTCCAGGAATATTTTGCGTACTTGTTAATATACTATAAAATAGAAGTGGTCCAACGCCAGTTATTGTTGCAAAATTATTGTATGATGGAATAGGAGTCATTGTGTTAGGATAATAAAATAAATTACTAGTATGAAAAAGATCAAAAGATATTGTTGCTCCTACCGGTAAAGTTGGGGTGGAAACTGAAAATGTGTCATTTGCATAATTAACACTTAGTGTTACCGTATATGTTATTGGTTGAGTTGCATTAATAATTATTGGGGTAATTATGCTTGTAACATTATTAGAATCTTTTGTAAGTACATAATAAGTTCCAGGTTGTAGATTGTTGAAGATAGGTGATGCTTGATAAGATTGTCCCGCATTAATTGAGTATTGATATGGTGAAACTCCATTGTTGGTGTTTATAGTTATACTTCCTTGTTTATTACAAATTGCGTCATTAGCGACAATGCTATTATTTACGGTATACGCTGTAGAACAAATTCCTGTTAGTACCACCATATTTAAAACCGTTGGCGACCCTAAAATTTGCCAATTAGATAATGGTGGATATGTTGGGTCGTAATTAATCAAACTAGTAAGTGGATATCCTGTCATAACCCATTGTGATGGTGTTGACCCTGTATTCCAATAAATTAAATATTGTGAAGTTACTGAAGTCCAACTTGGTTGTCCATTTATTGTACTTGCTGAGTACATTTGTATTCGGACAATTTCAGTTATATAACCTACATCATCACTTCTAACCTCTAAATTAACACACAGATTATATAAATCTTTTGATATTACAGGAATATTACAAGACCCTTCATAGGATTCTGTAATATGGTAAGGGCTATTCACATTAACAATCCAATCCCCAGTAGTTCCTGTTGGATAAAAATATCCCCCGTTATCTAAAGTATTATAAGGGGATCCTTGACAACTTAGATCATTGCAGAAAGTCCAAAGCTCTGTTTGTCCATCCCAATAAACATAACCAACTACATTTATACCATATTGTAGGTAGTAATAAGGTTTACCATTTAATAACCCTTGGTTTTGACTTGTTATATAAACAACTTGTTTAATAACACCTGAAACAACAAAACACATTGCTGATAACGATAAAGTTTCTGCGGTCAATAAACATGTTGTTGTTGCTGTAAAATCACTATAGTAATCCGTAACCGTTGCGGTGTAAGCCCCTACACTTAAATTTATTAAAGCCGGAGCAAAACTACCAACCTCCCAAAAAATAGTATATGGAGGTGTTCCTCCAGTTATAATTAAAGCAGTTGATCCGTCAAAGGTTCTATCATTACTTGGTTGTTGTGTTAAACATTCAATATACATTGGAAATATTGTAATTACATCACATTCGTTTGGTGGTTTAACCGTTGGTATTGTTGGGGGGCATTGATTATCTTGACAAAGATCCGTTAGTTTTAAAGGTATCTGTACTGTTGTGTCAAATTGTGGGTATACTTTACTACAAATATTATATGTTAATCCTGATTGTATTGTCTCAACAACAATATCATCATTACAATCCACATAAGTTACATCTGTAGTTTCGGTTGCGGATCTAATAAAATAACAATAACAAGGACAATCACATGTTACTCCTGTAACAGGTATTACATCTTCAGTAACTGAACAATCTACTTCACCTAAACTTAGCACATAAAAACAAGTATTTGCGGTAATTGATATATCAACTATTTCAATCCCTATAAAAGTCGAGGAATAAGCGCTGAATCCTGAATAGTTTGATACTATTGGCTCATAACTCCCATCACAGGAATAAAGTATATAACAATCTTCTACCATTTACTTACAATAAATAATCAACTTTCGTATTTTTTTATGTATGATTTCATATTATCTATGTATTTCACCGTTGAACTTGTATTTTCAACAAAATCAAAAAAATTAGGATCCTCTTTTAATTTTTGAATTGGGTCAATATTAATAAATTCGCCTTTATAAAATTTTCTATTTTTCATGTCGTCTGTTACTCCTGCCATATGTAAGATAGGTCGTTTTTCGTATATCTCAATACTATCTGTTGCCCAAGAAAAATCTAACTCTTTTGTTATTTCTGTTTTGTATCCATGTAACCAAAGATTCCAAAGTAAACTCCACATTTCTGCGGTCCAAAACTGAATTTCACCAGGAGAAATTGGAAACCTTTTTTGGTAATCTAACATTTGATCATATAACAAAGTAGACTCTCTATATATTTTATCCCACAAATCCGCATCGGTATTTTTAATTAAGTACTGACCTCCTCCCGCATTTTTACGGTTTTCTTTTATTAGTTTAACATCTAAACCAATAACATTTGCCATTTCATTTATTAGTTGGTTTTTTTCTGATTTTGGATGTTGTATTTCATATCGGTTACAACAATCAATAATATAATCATAACCAATATACCCAACGGTATCGGATAAATAAATTACCTCATCATTTAACAACTGATCAAAATTTGGTAGTTCCCTAAAAATAATGTCAGCATCGTGAAGGAAGAATAATTTTTTGTAATCAGGATTTGTTTTTAACCAACTTGCAATAAGAAATGGTTTTATAGATGGTATGTAGTGTTTTTTTTTTCTAAAATCAGAGAAATGATGAACATTAATACCAAAATCTTTTAGTTTTAAAGATTCTTCAGATGGTGTTTCATTTCGATGTACAATACTAAAAACAACATGTATTTGATTTGGGTCAATTCCCTTCTCAATAAAATTATGTACATATAATTTTATTTGCCAAATAAAGTATGGTACATCAGGTTGTGCTGTTACAAATAATATATTTTTCATTAAAAAAATTATAGATATTATTTTTTGTAAGTGAATTTAACAACCAGGGCAAATACCTTGATTACTTATTCCTACCAACCCACTTAAAACAATTGGTTGAGTGGTTGAACAAATATTAGTAAATTCATAAGGCGCCAAATTATATGGACTTGTTTTTGACTCACCACAACAAGGCGTAAATGATATTTGTCCTGCTGACCCCGAATTAGATACTTCCCAATTAACACAACCTCCCGTTAAACAATCAAGACACGATGATCCACCTGTAAATTGTAATAGTGGTGTTATTGTTGCGGCACTTGTTGTTGGGGAATCTACTGCAAACATACAAAGACCATTACTACTTAAGAAAGTATTTCCTGTGAATCCTGTTAATAAACTCAAATCAATAATTTCAATCTCAGCACCACTCCCACATCTAGTTGCAAAATAATTATTTAACATTGTACCACTTGGCGTAGGTGTTGGTGTTGGTGTTGGTGTTTCAGTATTAGTTGTTGTAGGAGTATTAGTGTTTGTAGGTGTAGAAGTATTAGTATTTGTTGGTGTCTCTGTGTTTGTTGGTGTAACCGCAGGTGTTGCACTATTACTTGGAGTAACTGTTGGTGTTGGAACTATTAACCCACAAATAACGGTTTCAACTTTTTGACACCCTATTGAATCGATCAATGTTATATTAACTGATGGAGCCGAAACAAATTGTGGTGTTAATGTAAATGTAATGGGTACTGTAGTTCCACTACCAACATATGAACATTGATTTCCGTAAAAATCACAACAATAAGCGCTAAATGGAGGTATTAAACCCGTTATTGAGGATATTGTAATGTTATTCATATATTTAAATACCCAACGATTATATTTTTAATCACAAAGACTAATTCTAACAAGGTGGACTACTAGCAATACCCCAAATAGGTTTTGGTAAAATCCATGACGTGGCTCCAAAATCAAAATTTGTTGGTAGTGATAGTATGTTTTGAACACACCATGTACTAAGATCTCGATTAAATACTATACAACCATAAAACATAGCACTCATATTTGTAACACTTGATACGTCCCATGAACTAATATTTTGATTAAATGCAAAACAACTATAAAACATAGTACTCATATTTGTAACACTTGATACATCCCACGAATTAAGTGGTCGATTAAATTGATAACATTGTTCAAACATATTACTCATATTTGTAACACCTGACACTACCCAACTATTAAGTGGTTGATTAAATACAAGACAAAAACCAAACATATTACTCATAGTTGTAACGCTTGATACATCCCATGAACTAATATCTTGATTAAAATCAAAACAACTAATAAACATATAACTCATATTTGTAACACTTGATACTACCCATGAATTAAGTGGTCGATTAAATTGATTACAATTGAAAAACATAAAACTCATATCTAAAACACTCGATACGTCCCATGAATTAAGTGGTAGGTTAAATACATAACAAAAACCAAACATATAACTCATATCTAAAACACTTGATACATCCCATGAACTAATATTTTGATTAAAATCATTACAATTATAGAACATAGTACTCATATTTGTAACACCTGATACTATCCATGAATTAAGTGGTCGATTAAATACAAAACAATTGGAAAACATAAGACCCATATTTGTAACACTTGATACTACCCATGAATTAAGTGGTTGGTTAAATACAAGACAATTGGCAAACATATTGCCCATATCTGTAACACCTGACACTACCCAACTATTAAGTGGTTGATTAAAATTAAGACAACCAGCAAACATACTATTCATATCTGTAACACTTGATACATCCCATGAATTCATATTATTTACCGTTGTTAATTGAGTACAACCAGCAAACATATTTACGGTAGTTAATACATTAGTCAAATCTAATATATCAGTAACACTAGTTAAAGTAAGAGAATCACAATTTTCAAAAGCACTTAAACCACTTACAATATTAAAACAACTTCCCCATTGTGTAACACTTATTAGATTAGTTACATTAGTTGGGTCATTAACACCAAAATTAAAATTTGTTATTTCCCCATTTATTGTTATTGTGTATGTCCCTGCAATTGCGTAGGTATGTGATCTATTTGTGTAATCATTTATAGTTATAGGAGAACCATCACCCCAATCAATAGTTCCATCGTAAATTCCTGACGGACTATAAGGTAAATTAATTGTTTCACTTGGAAATGTTGTGGTCCATACTGATATAAAAGGATCAGGACAAATTACCGGATATGTTGATGTAGGTGTAGGTGTTGGGGTCTTAGTTACGGTTGGAGTATTAGTTGGGGTCTTAGTTACGGTTGGAGTATTAGTTGGGGTCTTAGTTACGGTTGGAGTATTAGTTGGGGTTGTCGTTGGGGTTGGAGTATTAGTTGGGGTTGTCGTTGGGGTTGGTGTTACTGGAGTACATGAAACGCAAGCGATGTCATAGTCAATGACAAGATTCACAATAACTTGTGTGTCTTGCAAAGGGTTTATTGGTTCAACAATACAACCTTTTGGTACATCTTGACAAGTAGTTTGTATTTCAATTCTATTATTTGTTATATCAACTGTTGTTCCCGATATACCAACAAAAGAATCTAATGTATCTGTAATTGTTTGTGCCCATAAAACATCTGAAGGATAGTCTGTTGATCCTGATGAAGTATAAAATATGGTTTGAGCAGATTGACTTCCTACTTCTGCAAATATTGAAAATGTTGCATCATTAATTATACAATTAGTATCCCCACTTGTTAAATCAGCATAACCTTCAAGATACATTGATCTAATATTTCTTGGGCCTATAAAACCACTATCTTGGAAATTATCTTGGCAAATATTAAAATATCTGTAGTTTGAGTACCTTATAGTTCCACTTAATCTTATTCGTTTAATTAAAGTACATCCGTCTGAATCCGTAACCGTAAGGGTATAAATCCCCGATGTTAATCCTGTTGCGGTGTTTCCTGTTTGAGATGCTGCGTTTCCACCAGTCCATGTATATGTGAATGGTGGCTCACCTTGAGTTATGTAAGAAGATATTGACCCATCGTTTCCATTAATAGGTTGAGAAGTTATATAATTAAAAAATACATTTTGACTTTGGTCAATATAAATTGCATAACTTTGTATACAATTTGGGGTACTTGAATCTTGTACCGTTAAAACATAATTTCCATAGTCCAAATTGGAGAATGTACTTATAGCTGTTGTTATAGTTCCAGGATTTTGACTTGGCCCAACTAATGTAAAAATATATGGAAGAGTCCCCCCTGTTGAAACGGTAACTTGTAAAACTCCGTTTGTAGATCCACATGTAGTCCCTGTGGTTGCCGCTGTAACTGTGTAAAGATTTACAGAACTAACACTTGTAGTTGCAGTATAAACACAACCTACGGTAGATACTGTAACCAAATAAGTATCGTTAGGTAAACCAAAAAATGTCTGAACCGAATTGCCCAAAGTACCTATTTGTTGGGTACCTGATTGTCCTGATATAGTAATTAATAAATTAGCTTGATTTGAAAATCCGTTATCAACTATAACTTGTATTGTTCCGTCATTGACAGAACAGTAAGATGGTGTTGTATTTACTTGTACGGTACTAAATGAGTTTGGTGTTATTAGTGAAATTGAATCATATATGGTACAAAGACCTGCGTCTGTAACTGAAAAATTATATGTCCCTGATGCTAAATTTGTAAAGATTGCCGATTGGTCAAATGTTATTTCAACTTGCCCTGTAGACGCACTAAAAAAATACGGCGCAGTTCCTCCAGAAACTATAAACTCAACAGACCCGTCATTTTGAAAACAACTTGGTTGATTAAATACAATAAATCCCGCAGAACCTATTGGGTCCACAGACTGAACAGTAAAAGTATTAGAAGTTACACAACTATCTGGATTAGTTATTTCAACAACATATGACCCACTAGTTAAACCTGTAATTGTTGCCCCTGTTTGTCCATTAACATTTGTTAACCAATTTATTGAGTACGCTGAGACCGGTAATGTTAATCCTGTTAAAAATATTTTTCCACTTGATGTTCCAATACAACTACCATCATTTACAACATATCCACTATATGTGAATGCGTTTGATGGGTTAATAATAACAGAAGCGGTAATACCCGTACATCCACCACCATCGTCTGCAACAACATAATATGTTCCTGCAGATAAACTTTGGAAATCATAATAACTGTTAGATGTTGATGCTGAGGTAATGTAATTGTCTGACCCATCATATAATGTAAAACTTGCATATCCATAAACACCTGAGGTAAATCCTGTTACACTACCATTATCAAACCCACAAGTTGTATTTGTTGAATCAATACTAGCGGAAGTACCTGAAGATATATAAACACTTAATATAGTTCCGTTTGAAGCTCCGTCTATTATTTGTAAAAAATAAGTGTCACCTGATAAACCAGTTGCCTCATAATAAAAAGGCGCTGTTAATGCTGAGGTTGGCGGTAATGATGAATTTAAACAAGTAACCGCAAATGGAGGTGTGTCACCCGTTACATTAAATATGACGGCCCCAATAGATTTATTACTACAATCACCAGTGAATCCATAACTATTTACTAATATACTCATTATCCGTTACAATATACATTAAAATTTATCCCTACATTGATTTGTAATTCATCAAAGTTAGGTTGACAGTTATTATTAAATACAACAATTTGATTATCTGTGGTATCAATATTATAACCATAACCGTATGTTTGTAAACTTTGGAATGTCTCCTCTAATGCCGTTAACCATTGTGTTGGTGTTGGGTATTGTACTGTTCCTACACCAATGAAAAATTCGTATTGAGTTAAAATAGAACCATTTACTCTAACGTCAACAAACCAAGTTGATTGTACCGTATTAACTTGACAATTTGTTGGGTTTAATCCAACTGATGTGAAATAACTATTTAATAAATCATTTAAAACAGTTCCAAAATTTGTCATATTAGGATCTGATTCCCAAGGATATATTGGACATGTAACTTGTTGTGTCGGGCAATCCAACACATAAAGTTGTGTTGTAAGATTACAAGGTTTACACGGAACAGGTACAAATTTACATCCTTCTTGTCTTCTCCATACAAATTTTTGTCTGTGGAAAATTGAGTTTTCTAATCTAACTCCCGTATTCCAAATTGTTGTCGCAGGAACCATTTGTTCAACAAGCCTAATCCAATAATCGCCCATACTATTTACAAAGTCGATCATGGTTTGATAAGTAAAATTATCATTTGGTATACCGGCTAAAGTTTGTGACTCTAAATAATTCCAATATATTGATTGTAATGTTGGGTACCCGCCTGTCTTACCATCCGTAATAAATTGTCTATTTCGGGTGTTAATCATGTTTCTCCAAAATGTCTGTGCAAATTCAAAGAATGTTTTTTGTTTTGGTTTTGGTACTATTGTTGTCCAATCCACACCACCTAATTTAGGATATGGGTTAGGTACATAACATGGTGAAGGAGGCGTATAAAATAATCCTTGTTCGGGGATTGGGAAATTGGTGTTTCTTGACATATACCAAACATCATATGCCAAACCTTGACCAGGATTTAACATAATGTCAACATTCTTAACATTTAAAGCTAAACACTCTTCGCCAACAGTATAATAAGCATTAAAGTTACCATCAAAACTTGTTCTTAAAAAAGGATTTGTGTCAACCCAACTTTTTTTGTTGTCAGCAATTTTTCTTAATTTATAACCCAAATCCATGTATGGGAAATATCTATATCTGTATAGGTATTCTTCCCCGTAATTGAATGGTAAAAGTTTTGTTTGATAATCTGGATTATTTCCTGTGAATACTTGATTCGTAGGTATTGCAAACTCAGGCATTCTGTGTTGTGGTGTTGACTCATACCAACCTCCTCCTATTTGGAAGAAAAAACTTTCGGTTGCGATTGGCATTTGTGGACATCCAAAGACATCCACAGGGTAATCATTTCTTGTTGTTGTTACCGTAAAGTTAGTTGAGAATGTGGTAAATCCTGTATATTGAACTCCTTGAATTGAAAAAACATTTGTTGTTTGTAAAACAGGAAGTTGTTGTACAACATTACCTGTACTTATCTCAACAAATTGTTGATTAAACTCGACCATATTAATTCTTTGGTCAGCAACATATATATACTCATTAAATTCAATTAAAGCATCTGGTGCCCCAACCATTCTCAATAAAGCCTCAATAGACTTTCTTGTTCCTTTAGATTTAAAAAGGTATGCCGAATTTAAAATTAAATTTCTATAAAACTGATAATTAATTTGTTCAGGGGTTTGACCTATTTGTAATCCAGTAAAAGTATTTGGTTGTGTTGTGAAAACTGCCTGTAATAATTCTTCTTGTGATATTGGAGAGAAATTTGTTACCCAACCTAATGTTTGTGCTAAATTTTTAAGTAATTGAGATGGTATATCATTCCCAATATTGTAATGAACACTGTTCATATTACTTAATGCGCTTATGAATGATTTTGTCTCATCAAAACTTCTACCATATATCTGTAATAACTTTTCAAACTTTTGATCAGGAGTATCGAAATCTTTTAATGCTCCTGTTGTTAAAAATCTAGAAATAATGTTTGTATTATATTCGTCTAATTTAGCAGAAAAATCATTAATTTGGGTTAAATAATTATCAAAACTAATTGATCTAATATCTAAATTCCAAAGACCCGCTCTTGGCCAAGTGACAAGTTCTTTTGTAATAATATAAGTACCGTTTTCTTGTTCCCTTGGTACATAAAATTGTGAAGTATAAGGTGGTGTTACTTCTCTATTTAAAAGAAAATTTTCAACTTGATCTAAGTTTAAATTGTAAACTTTATTTGCCTCATAATCGCTTGGTCTAATAACCAAATAATCATTTGAAAAACTTCCACCACTAAATGGATTCCCGTCAACAATTAATTTAAGTGTGGTAGATCCAGTTGTCGTTGGATATAAATAGTTTACAGGATATTGTTGATTGTTTAAGTATAAAACATATTTTTTATAATTGAGTGTCATATTTCTTAATGTAGAAATTTCAAACTCATTAAACATCATGTTTGTTGCCGCATTTTCGGTATAATCAATTTCAAATGGATTCTGTATTGAGGAAACATACACCTCAAATGTAGTGTCATTATCTATAGGATCATAAGAAATGTTAATTGCTGTTTGTTGTGTTATAAACTTTGGTGTCTTTGGATTAATCTCTAAACCAGCGGGAAAATAATTAAGAATTTTAGTAATTGACACTGACATTCTTTTAACAAGAGACCCATATTCGGTAAAGTTAGTAACTTGAGATAAATCATAATTTGGGTAAACTCTATAATTGTTTGCTAAAATATCTGCAGACTCAACATTGTTTTCAATATTAATAGACTCCAAGTTAATTGGTTCTGAGAATGTTCCAATGTTGAATGTGCGATTTTGTTTTTCGCTAATTCCTGTTGTAAAGTTAAAATTTGCCTGCGTTAAACCTCCGCCAGTAACTAACTGAACGCCAACCAAGTTATTTGAAAACTGATTGACCGCACTACTTTGTGGTGGACAAGTAAATTTATTTATAGCCATTAAACGGTTATATTATTAAAAGCCTTAGAGAAGTCGATATTTTCACCACGATCCTGTCTAACTTCATAAAGAAGTGTATTGAACTGATCTTTGATTTCGTACAAATTGTATTGTTTGTAAATATTGTTATTCGCATCATAAATAGTGTAGATACCGTCTTCAATTGATTTAGTTTGATTACCATAAAGCGCAATTGCAAGTGTTGATATATCTTGATCAACAATTTCAATTTCAGTTGTAATGGGGTTAAAATAAGTATTTGTTATAACAATACTTTGATTTGGTTGTCCAATATACGGAGTCGCACTTGGTTTGTTTGTTGGTGATGATGAAGGTGACACAGTACAATAAATTAAATTGGTTGCTCCCTCAACATACCTATATCTTATAGATTTTTGAATTGTATTGGTCAAATTTTGGACAACTGGTTCACAATAAAAACACGATGTGATTATTCTAAAGAAATTAGGTATTTTAGTGCCGTCAGGATTTAAATACTCAATTCTAAATCCAACCAAACCTTGGTTAACAAATTTGTTTTTATATTCTGTTGGCACATTATTTAAATCAATTACAATACCTTTAACATTTGGCAATGAAGATAAAACACCACAATCTGTGATTATTGTTCTGATTTCTGCAGGTCTAATCATAAGGGTGTAAATTCCCAATTTAGTGAATTGATCCGCAGGTAATTTTAAATTATATAAACCACCCAAAATTTCTACCGAGCTACCACCAGTATTTGCGTTGTTAAAATATGGTCTCAATACATCTTGAGAATTAAGCGTTGTTAATGTAAAGTTTTGCGTGTCATCTCTTGATTCAGTGTAGACCATTACAATCTGCACATCTTCAGGACTAACATCCGCTGGTCTTATCGTTCCATAATTTCCTGTTGCCATAGTATGTTTTACTTTTTAATAAATATTTATGTAGACACTTTTTCTATAATAAAAAACTTGTATCCGTATTTTTCTAAATCACCAACGCTATCAACCTCACCCAATCTCATGATATATTCCAAAGGAGAATTTTTTCCCCTTTCAATAAAAACATTTGAAACGATTTCAGGTTGGTCTATTACATTAATAAGCGCCTCGTTTTTTGTTATCGCACTTAACTCCAAATCACCAAGTACTAAACCATATGAATCGGCAAAATAAATTGTGAAATCTTCATAGTCATGGTAGATCACACCATTTACGGTATATGCGGTGTATGTATTTGTAATATCAGGACCAAAGTAAGTCCCAATAACTCCTGTCGTGCCTGTTACTTGTAATCCTAATTTATATTTTCCTTGAGCTAAATTAACTTTTGGTCCAAATTGTGATAAGTCATTCAAAGTTGATTCAGTAAAACCTGTAATAGGAAAAGGCACTGTTGTATAATTGTATGAATAGTAATCAACAATGTTTGTATTTGAGTCCCCCGTAAAAATATAGTCATAGCTTACTGGTGTTGCTGACCAACTACCTCCAGCAGGATAAAAAACCATGTTACCTTGAGGATTTGTTATTGTAACATTTGTAAATGGTACTACCAAAGGTTTTTGTACTTTTGAAATCCCCCATGGTGAATTAGCAGTTAGTGTTATTATGTACTCCGTACTAGCATTTGGGTATGTGTGTGATATTGGTGTGATTCCTAATACCACTTGTGGTGGTGTACCGTCACCCCAATCTAAAATATATGTTACAAGTTGTAAAAATTTTATTAGTTCTAAATCTGAGGTGTTATAAAATTTGAATGTGTATGGGTTAATTGTGTCACCTGTAACAATAAAGTTGTTTAAAACATCTTTTTGTAAAATCATACCATCGGTAGGACTGTAATATCCTAAATCTACTGTAGATTCTGTGATCATAATATTGACCGATAAACCCGTTAAAAATGAAGTACCCCCTGTGTTACCACTTAATAGATAAGACATTGGTAAATAGACTCCTGTCGTTCCTGTGGTTACTGTGGTAGCGGTAGTTGCCGTTAAACAACAAGGATCTATTATTGTTGTAATATCAGTTTCTCCCGTATATGGAACAAATACTAAATCACTTTTAACATTTTCAGGTGAAACAATAAAATTATACTGTTGTAATTCCATTATGGGTTAACATATTCATACCAAGTTATCGGTGAATTATTATCTCCAAGTCTAAGACCAGTTGAGGTAGAAAACACTTCGTATGTTTGATTACTATAATCTAAGTCTACTTTATAGTACTTATAGTCTGAATTGTTAAATGTAAACTTACCAGGAAGTAATAATGTTTGTTTTACATTAGTCATTTGTTTGAAGACTCCTGTTATTGCATCAAAAAACTTTGCGGACATATAAAAAGTATTAACATCAATAAACTCACGACTTCTTAACCAATAAATAAAGAATCCTTCTTTGTTTGAACCAATGTAATCTAAAATCATTTCTGGTTTTTTTATTTCAACAGGTGGTAATGTTGGTGATAAAGTTGCCGTTTGTGTTAAACCTTGTTGTGTAGGAAGAATAATCGACAAATATAAATTTTGTACCGTATCATCGGGACTATCATAAAAATCCAATTTAAAAAAAGACTTTGTAAATGACTTTGAGTAGTAATAAACATCCTGTACTGAAAAACCATTGTTCAAATAATTGGGGGACCAATTACCTACAGTTGTTGCAGTTATTGGTTGTGAATAATCATAGAAATTAAACACATGTTTTATTTCTGTGTTGTCCTTTAAAAATATGTTGTGAGCAAATCTTATTATTTCAAAATCTTGTGGACCACCAATTACTTGATTAACGGCATCTACCTCATAGTCCGTAATACTATCATCTCTTCCCATGAAATCCCATTGCATGTTGACAGGAATATTAATAAACTTATTAATATCGTCTTTTACAATTTTTATTCTAGTCGCATCCATCTATTAAAGGTTCTGCAATTGTGTTTATGTCAAATGGTACTTTACCTCCTTGATAAGTATCTATCTGAGATGGATTTGTAGATGTCGCATAGTCACTTGGTATATTATAATTTTCAGGAGTTATTCTAAAAATTGTATTAACAAAAGGATAATGAGCATTATTTAAAAATGGATAATCAACACCAACACCATCAGAACTAACAAAACCATAGGAATACAAGTCTCTCCACCTAAAAGAAGATATTAATGTTGAGTAGTAGGCATAATCAGGTAGACCAACAATATTTTCTGAATTAGATTCTTCAACATAGTCTGAAAATACTCTTAACTGAATTGGGTTATGTGGTTGATAAAAATATCCATATTGGTTTGTTGTTGTTAAGTTGTCACTTGGTAACTTAAACCAATTATTGTTATATGTTATTTTATGTTGATAAGTAGAAATAACTCGTTCTAGTTGTTCATAATTATTCCATTCACAATAATCACCATCCAAAGTATCACCTGTTGTGTAAAAATTGTTATAGAAAAAAGGCTTTGGGTTGTTAAATGTAAAATATTGTGATTGAGAAACCGAAGCGTTTGAGTCCGCATTATTTTGATCCCACCATATTTGTGGTTTACCATCTTTTAAAAATGTGTTAAAATCCCAACCTTGTTTTAATTTTTGTGTCCAACCAAAATATCCTCTCCAAATTGTGGTGAAGAATAATTGTGTTAGTGGTCTGTTTTGGTTATCCCTTAAATTATCAATTTTTACATCACAATTAAACGAAAGTGTGTACGATCTTGATCCTTCTTTAACTGAAGTTCTTTTTCTTTGATTTGGCGTTAAAGGTTTAATTTCACATTTTGTTTTGTCATTATAAATGTTTTTTTCATACCCTGCATTAACTAAAACCGCACATTCAGCATCTGTAAGTATTTTATGTTTTCTAACATAATATTGGCTAATTGTGTCTGCGGAGTTTGTTGCATCTAAAACTCTTTTAAATGTACCTTGATTTAATGTAATAAATGTTGTTCCTGTATATCCAACATTTTGTATGTTAAAAATATATTCCTCAGATCCTGATCCTCCGTTTCCTAATCTTGAGACTTGGAAAAATGAATTCCCATTATAGTTTGAGGAAAGTAATACAAATTGACCTGTTGATAAACCATGTGGTACGGGACATTTGAATCTTATGGAACCTATGGTTTTATCTGACCCTTCGGTTATAACAAATGGTATGCCGTCTGAGGCGGACCAACTCCAAGAAATTTGGGTGTTAGGTTCTATAGCATACATTTTTTTCTGATAGACATTCAAATAAGGGTAACTAATATAATGTGACCAATTATATGTGGTTGCGCTTACGGGTTTAAACTCTAAATGTTTTCCATTTCCAAATGTGTAACCCGAAACACGAGAATCGGTTCTGATAAAATCAAACTCAGGGTATTGTGGGAATCCGTCCCAAGGAACTGTAGAATTTATTGGTTGTGGTGGAACTGATGGTACATTACCTGATGGGTAATATGAAACCGCATTTTGTATCGCATTTGTGTAATACAAATTGTCTCTAAATGGTACATATGTTGTTGATCCAGTATAAGCATTTTCAAATAACAATGTGAATTTTGTAACTGGCCTAAAAGTTGGTGAGGCTTGTCTTTCTTCATCAAATACGGTAATCAAACTAATATCCACAGTTCTGTCAAACTCTATCAATTCTTTCATATTTTGAGTGAAAGGTATGTTTACAAATTGATCACTCAAAGGAGCTGATTTATACCTTTGATCCGACTGAATTATTCTTGTTGTTGGATTTACCATAATTATTCTTCTGTTGCAACATAAAGTTTATAAAACCTATCTACCGCTGTTTTTCCATTATTTAAACCAAAGTAGAAATGGTAAGGTGCCCCGACAACTATACCATCTTTAACTGTACTTTCTTGAGCTGGATTTGGGCTTGGGTCACCTTGCAAAATTGCAGATAAAGGAGTAATCGGCATTGTCCCTCCTGTTAAATTAAAACTTGAAATGAATCCAAGTTGTGTTAATGTTGTTTGATATTTTTCCTGAGGGGTTGTAAAATCTAAGTCTTGATATCGTTTATTAAAGAACCCGTATCCAGTAGAACCTGAATAAACATCAGTATACCAGTTATTATCTTCGGATCCAAAAATATTAGGTGTTCCAGCATATGTCTTTGGTTTTTTAAGTAACCATTTATAATGTGGTACATACTGAGATTTGGGATATCCAAACTTCTGTTCAATTAAAGGATTAAAATTATATGTTTCAATCCCTGGAGACATAATTTTTCTATATCTTAATTCTTCGGTCGATGAAGAGAAAAATAAACCTAATATTGGTTTAATTAAATCACTTGATATAGACCCGATACTTCCGTTTTGATTATCTCCAAAGTATATATAACTATTATTTGGCACATTCTCCGTTATAAAAGGAGAAACTTCCCACTCTGAATTTATAGACAACATTTGTGCCCAATCACCATCAATTCTATAACCGCCTCTATCACTATTAAAGAATTGTATTATTCCTTTGCCCTCACTGTTATTATCACCAGTTGAGATTGGTATAATTCTTTGTCTAACACCTTCATTTAATATTCTTGATAAGAATCCTAATTGAACGATGTCGGAGTTATCTTGATATGATGTTGTTTTAATTTGATTTGCATAATATGAACCAAATTCACTATCCTCTGAAGAACAACATACCTCACTAATAAACGAGTCTCTTGGGCCTAAATCGGTTATAGTTGTTGGAAATTGGATTTGTCTTTTGTTATATCCATACCCCCCACCTGGAAAATCAGTACCAAATAAACCTTCAGAAGGACTTTTTTTACCAATAAAATTATTTCCGTCCCAAGGAGATGATCTGTAATAAAATGTATTACTAATTTTATTAAACATTATAACATTTTCACAATAGCCATAAACTGGTTCTGCAAGAGCATTAAATGTTGTTCTTTTGTTAAAATTAAACATATACAAAGATCCATTAATCCAATTGTTTTGGAACACTTGAGCAAAAACTCCTCGACATGCCGCAAAATTCATACTGAATCTAACTTTCCATTCTAAGAATAATCTTACATCTCTAAAATATTCAGGAAACAAATAAAGTTTTTTGAAAAAAGGAATATTTGTTTCTTTATAATTTAATAAACAATAACAACCATTAACCATTCTATTTGGCAGTACTGAACAACAAGAATCACATTCACCATAAGGAATAATCCCCACATTGGTTCCACTCCCTGAATAACACTCCAAAGGTACCATACCTTCACAAGTTAATGTTTCTGTAAGTGCCGAGGTTATAGGATCAAGATCTTGATACTCACCTGATGGTAAATCAAATCCTGCGGTAGTAATTGGAGAACTTTGTGCTCCATTTGCAAGGTAGAACGCAAAGTTATCATTTTGGTGAAGAGCATAACCCGTTTGAGTTCCTACAGGTCCGTTTTGGACTTGGGAAGATGTTGGTAATCTATCGCTTCTCATTACAATTCTGTTTGTAATTGAAAAACTTACTCCTGGTAATGATGTATATCTGTAATATGCCGGTGAATAAAGTGCCGTTAGATTACCTTGTTGTGCGTTTATACCCGCATAAAATGTTGATCCAGTGTTAAAGTATTCACCTATTTGACAATTTTGATTACATGAAGGCGAACTGAAGAACCATCCTGTCCACATAAACATTGGTGGATTGTTAACATTGTTTACCCATCTCATGTAAGTTCCACCAACCGTATAATAAGAAGTATTATTTACAGGTAAGTTATAAGTATCGGTTAATGTCTGTGTTAACGAAATTGTACTGTTTTGATTTGTTTTCCATACACCAGGATAAGGTGAGTAGTTACTCGCATTTGCGACTCCCGAATTATCATCAGTATTTAAATAATAATATGGGTAATTAGATGTAAATGCTGTCCAACTTGATGCGTTAGGGGTAAAAGTAAAAGAAGGAAAGTATAAATTGGCGGTTGAGTTATTAACTGTATCATGTTGTATAGGTTTTATTCCTGTTGACTGTATAGGATAATTTAAATAATAACTTCCACTTACAATTGGTCCCGTTCCCAAAGACTTACCAAATATGTTTGATAAGTCATATTGTATTTCTGGTTGTTTTACGGTATGAGGGTCTACTCCTCTAACAAAAATACAAATCTCATAATTTTTATAATTATTCATTTTTTGTATAATGTTAGGATAAGTAAGTGTAAACACATTACATGCCCCAACAGCACATGTCATATCATGTAATAAATAACTTGCCGGGAAAAATCCTGTACTTCCAGTGTTGGATAAGGTAATAAACTCAGTGAAGGTCATTCCTGTTATTAACTGAAAATACTCCATATCTGTTGGATATTGTAGATATGACTGTTCCACAGTTGTGTCACCTGTTACCGGTAATTGACTAACCTGAGGTGACTCAATTATTATGTTAGCCGATAATTGTCCTGCGTTTGGTCCTGATGGGTTTGCATAATATATAATCTTAGGAATTGTATTACCTGTTAATGTTGTCCCTGTAATTGAGTTGGTTTGGAATTGATTTATTGTTGCTCCTGTAAGATTGGTTAATCTATTTCCAGGTATTGTATAATTTGGGTTTACATAATTTGGGTCTTGGAATGTAACTAATTCCCCAATACCTAATTGTTGCGCAGATCCTTGATTCATAAGGACAACCATAACTTGGTCAAAATATGGTGTTGATCCTGAAGTTGGGTTTACGGTTGTTTTTATTTTATTTACACCACTGTTTGAAATGTTTGCGGTGCTTGAATAAAAATATTTATCTCGAGTATTAAACTCGTTTAATCTTTGAGAAAGGGTTACAGATGTCGGGTAGGCAAAATATCTTTCATCGGGTTGATTTACTAATAATGGTGGTATTATTCCATTCCTATCAGCAAATATTAAGAATGGTTGCGGAGCCTTTAAAAGATACGCCTCATTTGGTATATATCTATTAGGATCAGTAGAACTTAATACATCGTAACCTGAGGCCATTCTTATAAAATCTAATGATGCCCTTATTATTATATCAAATGTTATAATAGGTGGGTTTGAACTTATATAATCAGTAAGAGTATCACATGGCCAAAATGGCTTCTCATTATTTATTTCGCGTAAATTTGGGTGATCTAAGTTAAATGACCCAGAGTAGTTTACAGGGGCAATTAAAGAATTTGGTGTTGATAAAATTAAATCAGACCCACTTTCTTGTTCTGCTTGATATGCTGCCGCGGCTTGATTTAATTCATTGGTTATGGAGTTTGAATCAAAATCATCATCTAAGGGTGCGTCTTTACAATCACACTCACAACTTGTACAATCAGGATATGAAATCATGGGTAGACCAATTCTTGGGAATCCCTTAACTCTAATCGCCGCGTATATAGCAAATGCAGTAAATGACAAAGCTAATACCACTTTAAACGCCGCAATTACAATCTGACCAAAACCCCACAATAATAATCGAATTGTATCCAATAATTGACCAAAATCCATGGGTAGAGAAATTACACTGAGCGCCGAGTTAATTGCGTGCACTCCTGTTTGAACCGATTCCTCCACTGCCACAATAGAGTCATAAGTTAAATAAATTCCCAATAAAATAAGAACATATTTTAATATTGGCCACATAAATGCAATTAAGTGAGCAACAAATAACAGAGTTATAAGTGGGAATGTTAAAATATTTATAAGAATGTTAAAAACAAAAAATATTGAGTCAAAGTTTTTTATAATATCGTTTACTGGAAAAGTATTCACATTTGACTTACAAGATCTATCATCAATTTCTTTTATTCCCAAGTGTTTAGCTCTACCAAGCCCATTTTTATATCTATCCAAAAACATTGCGGTAGTATAAACTTTGTTATAATAGAATTCATAGAAACTATCTTCACAATCTATTGCGTCTTGACTATCCGCATAATCATCCCAATCTGTTGAGAAAGCGTATGATTTATAAACATCAAATAAGGGTTGGGGGACACTTGTAAAACTAATGTTAATTGCTTGTGTTGGGTCAATTGGAGTTGCAACAATTTGGAATGTATCACCGTTAGTGATCTGAATTGATTCTGTTGACCCAAAGTAATTAATTCCATTAATGAATATCGTATAACTTTCAAGGTTATAAAAAACGGGATTTATTAACCCAAAAGAACTTGAAGCTGTGATTGTGGCCCCTGAATTAACTCCAGCAGGAATTGTTGGGTAATTGTATATTGACTCACTATATATCAGAAAAGGGTCTTGTTCGTAATCTGACCATCCATGTTCTTTAACATTTGGAACCAAAAAATCGGCTCTTAAAGAAGTTCCTTGTAACCCTTGTTGTGTTTGCCATTTAAATTTAAATCTGTATTTACCTTTTGTTGGTATTCCTTTTTTAGGGTCATTTGAAATTATTTCTTCTCCAAATTCATTTGTGTATATATAATCCAAGTTCATTGGTACATTTACTAAAAAGGTACCATCCCCATCAATTACTTTACCCGCTTGTTCTATATCCCATCTTTCCAATATTGGTAGACCCATAGAATCGGAATATATTGTTTGTCTAATGCCTTGTATTTCACCAGGCCCCGCAACCAACTCACATAAATTTCCTGTGTTGTTTTTTGGTTTACAACTTATTTTAAGGGCGTCGTCATTTGTGTTAGAAATGATTGAACCCATGAACACTGAGCTTGGTTGGATTGTAATATTTGCCAATTTAGTAAGGTCAAAGTCTGCCCTTGTTATTCCAACTTGACAAAAATCTTCAGCCCCCCAAAATGGTCTAACATCAATGTTATATATCAGATTTTTAATTTGTGGTAATTCTCTTAAATTTGTTGAGGACTTAAATCTTGCCCCATTAACTTGACTTTCTGTCGCTAATCCTTGTTGGATTAAATCTTGCGGAGACATTGAGAAACACCCTATATCTGAAAGATCAACATCCATAACTATGGTTTGTTCTCCAACAGGAACACCAAAAATCATAAAGTCCCCACTCTCATTTGTTGTTACGGTAAATCTATAATATTTGTCATATACTTCAATATATGATTCGTCCATAAGAACATCACCTTTATTTGGGAATGTTCCTGTTGAGGCATGTCCTTTGTATGATGGTAATTTTGGAAGTAGGTTATATCTATAACCATCTTCATTTGTATCTCCAATTGTTTTAAAAGGATATAATTCAGAAATAACTGGGTCTAATTCGTCAGTATCGTCAAGTGGAATAAAAACGGATACCTTTGCATTTGGCAAACCATACCCACCATTAACAAACACTCTTCCCGTTACAACTCCATATGTTGAACAAAATCTACTGTATACATTGTTCGCAAGGATCTTTAAGGAAAGTATCTCCAAAGATTCCCAATCTTGTTCTAAATTGACATTTATATATTTATCAACACCGACTTCGGTTCTTATTCTATATGATTTAGACATTAAAAATTTGTTTTTTCATAAATAGTTTATTTCCTATTTTCATAAAAAATACACCTGTTCTGAAAAAAATAAACCACTAAGAGAAATTAACAGATTTTAAGTTTAATACTCTAATATTAATATCTTTATTTGGGTATCTTACTTGATAGATTTGTGTTGGTGTTGCAAATATTGTATCTGCGGAAGGTTGGATTTGTCTTGTTACTGTGTCAGCGTAAGGCATTGAGGTTTGACTTGACGAATATTGACCACCTACTTGGTTGTAAAATAAAACATCGTTTATACTAACAATTCCATTTTCAGATTGTATTAATCTTCGTAATTCAGATATGTTAACATTTTGTCCTAAATTTCTAACAAGGGGATTAAAGAAGTCAGTAACAATTTGTATTGTTTTAGCAATAACTGATCCTTGATTTTGACTATTATCTAAAACAACATCAACTGTAACCGCTAAATCTATTGTTTCAGCCGCCTCTATTGAGATGTAGTCATTTATCATTCTATAATTTGATAGATAGTTTGCAACATTTTGTTTTAATGTATTTGAAACAACATTAGTTAAAGTCCCACTAGAATCGTAAGACAACATTTTAATTCTAATCTTATTGTTTTCTTCAGTAATAGCCACTTTTGCTGGTGCCCCATATTGTGCCGGCATTGTTCTTAATATTGAATTGTAGTCATTTACGGTTACCGCTCTATTTTGTGCCGCAAAATTAAACGAAACCATGTTTCTAACATCTTCAGTTGTCGGTGGGTTAGCTCCTCCAATTGCTGCCGTTACATTATTACATTGTAAACTATTGATAACATTTCTATTAGCACTTTCAGATGGTCCATTTACCGAAAATGATACGGTACCAATTTGATTGATTGTATTAATACCAACATTGCTAGATAAACCGCCGCCAATTCTATATTGTACAAATAAAGTACTGTTTGCTGTAAGTGCGGCTCCCAATGAATAGTTGTTTGTATATCTACTCAAATCAAAACCTTTACCGTCAATTGCAAATTGTCGTAATTGTTCATCCGCAGAAATATTTCCACCACCAAAAGTCATTTTACAATAACCTTGTGGAGTATATTCTGAAATAAACTTGTTAGAAGTTGTAATATACAAACCAACTTTAACACCTGGTTGATCAGAAACTTTTGTAGGGTCTTCAACAAACACTCTATCTTCTACAAGAGCATCAACTTCAAAGAATCTTTCAGGCCCTATAACTAAAAAATCTTGTGGATTTGGTATTGTTGAATACTGAGTACCTTGTTTTAATAAAACACTTGAAATGCCTAAAACATTTTTTTCAGGAAGGAATAACTCTAAATATGGTTTTACATCATTAGGGGTTATTACTCTTTTGTAAACTTTTGTAATCCCGTTTACAACAACTTCTCTTTTTAGGATCGTATAATTTATAAGTTTTCCACTTGAATCAAAATTTGGTATTTTAACCCTATTTGGTGATCCTTCAGCATTTACTGGCGATTGAAAATCTATGTCATAGACAGTTTCAAAAGGTTGTCCCGCCCCACTAACTTGGGATCCTCTTCTTAATATACCACAATATCTTAAATCTTCTCTGTCTCCAAAAGCGGGAACTGTTATTGAAAAGTCAACTAACGCTACTGAAGGTCTTTGCCCCGGTACTTTTAAACCATAGGTTCTTGCAATATTGTAAATTGAATTTTTTTGTTGTGCAAATTGTAAAACTGTTTCTTGAATACTTCTATCTATCTGATAATTTAAGTTATCAGTTACGGCAGCGTTCAAATCTAACATTACGGAAAAAATACCCGCATCGTTAAAATTTTGCACTAAATCGGGATAATAAGTTCTAGTAAAATTTATAAGTTCTGTCCTAACACCTTGAAAATCCCTTGCGGTATAGGAAATCTTTTTTTCTGCCATATAAAATTAAATATTTAGAATTATAAAATCTTGAGATTCAAAAGCTGAGTCGGTAATTCTATAGTCTATTTTTATTCTTGCCGTGTGTTCTAAAGTTGCAATATTTGTAACTTTAAATTCTCTTTCACCGTATTCGTTTACGGTAAATCCTTTATCTTCCAATCCTGCTGATGCCGGTTCAACTGTCACATTTGTAACTTGTAAATTTGGCATATATGTTTTAACGGTATCTCTAATTTCTGATTCAATATCTGAAAATGTCGGACCATCTAATGGTTCAAATATATATTCATATAATCTTGTCCCAAAATCAGGTAGAAAATATCGACTTCCCTTTCTTGTTAACAATAAATGAACCAAGTTTGTTCTAGTCTCACCTTCTGTTGTTTCAGTAACATCAAGATACCTCCCCGTAAAAGAATCTACAAAAGGAAAAGAAATCCCATAAGTTATACCATTTGCCATATGACATAAATATATGTTATCGTTTTTTTAAGTAAAAACTATAAAAATATGTCAAAAAAAAATCCCAACTTAATGTTGAGATTTTAATACTTTATTACCTTTAATTTTTGGTGGATAAAAAGCACAATGTAAACATCCACTACCACAACAACTTCCTCTAAGTTTATGATATTCTTCAGTCATAACCATTTTACCTTCACTATTATAGTAAAAATGATTTGGTTGTAGTTTAGATCCAAATTCTCTAATATATAATTGTTGAACCCAGTCTTTTGATGCGTTTACAGTCATTTGTATTAAATATTTTCTTTTTTATTTTCAAAAACTAATTTACACACATTATAAAATTCTTCATAAGATAAATCTCTCTTCATAATGTTAACATTTTTATGAACCCAAACAACATTAGATTCTTCATAACCAATCTTACTGTCTATTCTTTCTAAGGATGCCGATCCGTCATCAAAATTTATTAGTAAACCAGTATAATAACATTTACCATTTTGTTTTTCATATAATTCTGACAAAAATTTTATATCTATATTAATTTCTATGTTTCTATTTTTCGCACCCTTGGTGATTCTTGATAGTTTTCTCCCCGGCACATTTCCGTATCCTCTCCAAGCGGGATTCAATTCTTTAGGTCTTGACTGTGTACATAATTTACATCCCTTACTAGTACCTTTTAGTAGTGTATAACAAGCGACATTATGTATATCTCCACAATCGCAAACACAAAAAACTTTAGCTTCACCATCCATAGTGACATTACCATCAATTACTTCATATTTACCGAATCTTTGTTTTTTTTCAAATAAACCAAAATATTTTGTTATACCTTTTTTTCCCATACATATAAATATACCAAATAGCGAGAAAATATAAATAACTCACTATTTGGTAATACTTTTTATTTTAAGCTATCTCGCATTGATTTCCAGAACAAGCAGCCTCTCCTCGTAGGTCAGTATTGTCTTGTAATTCAATTACTTTTGTAAGATTAACATTTTTTAATGTCGTTAGTAATCTTTCATATTCTTCTTTAGTACAATCTTCATAAGGTGCCTGCTTATAGGTATGATTAGAATAGGGTAGGACTGACAATCCATTGTAGAAATCTCTATTATTCCACATCCATTCACCCACCAAGTCCCACTCATCTTCTTTAATTGAAACCGTTGCAGATACGTTGTGAGAGTTTTGTCCGTTTCTATGTCCAGGTTTAATCCACTCTTGAGACACTTTTTTAACTCTTTCTAACATTTGAAATACAGACTCATGTCTTATGATTGCACCTTCTGGCGCTTTTTGTGGTATACCAATAACCGCAGTGTCGTGAGGACGGAAAAACTCATCTTCAATCAACTCAGGGTGATTATTCGATAAGTAAGAATAGATTGATTCATTCTTACCTACACGGATTCTTCTTAGATAATAATCATTATGCCAAGCATGAATTCCTGATGATGTTCCCAACACTAACGATGAGGTACCTGATGGTTTAACCGTTGTTGTTCTTGCTGATTTATTAATTCCAATCATCTGAGCAACTCTTTCATTTTCTTCTTTAACCATCTTAGCCGCTCTTTTCATATCATAACCCAAAACAACACCCGAACCAATACCTGTCATTCCAACACCAATAAGTGCGTCTTTTTCAGTTGTTCGTTTCCAAATGTCTCTTAGATAATGGAAATCGGTGTATCCCGCTTGTAATGTACCAATGAATGACGCCGCTTTAACTCTTGCATCAAAATCTTCTTGTGATTCAATATCTGAAGCATTAACCTCACACAGGTTACAAAATTGGAATGGTCTAAGTGCAATTTCACAACAAGGGTTTGTTCCCCAATCTTTGTCGTTTGACAAATAGATACCCGGTTCTCCTGCTCCTGATAATTCAATTCTTTTCCAAAGACCTGTAAAGAATTCTTTAGTAATTTTGTGACGAAGAAGTACTGCCGAGTTATTAGCTCTACCTCTTTGTGCGTTTTGTTCCCACCAACTACCAGATTTACAAGAAATCATTTCTTCATCGTCAGCCGAGAATAATGAGATAAGTGCCGCTCTTCTAATACCTCCTGCCAATACCGCATCTGCAATATGACATACAATATCGTGAGTTTCAATTGGTGTTAATTTTTCACCATCTTTTTTGTTATCCAAAACTTTTGTAATATTATGAATACAATCTTTCAATGGTTGTGGTCCTGGCGCCTTTCCTCCCGATGTAACAAGCATTGCCCCCTTTTGTCTAATATCTGAAAAATCAAATATAGGTGTTGACGATTTGTAACCCAAATACGATTCCATTAATACTTTAATAGCATCTGCCCATCCTTCAATAGAGTCACCAATTAGGTATCGTCTTGTTCTTTCTTTGTTTGGTTTTTTAAGGTCGGGTAATTTTTCAACATGATGTTTTTGAACTGAATACCCAACTCCTGTTCCTCCTAAAAGTAAAAACATTGTTTCAGAAAAAGAGTCAACATGGTCAATTGGCATATAAGCACAGTTGTAAACCCTGTTTGGTGAAATTTCAATTGATTTACCACCAAACTGTAAAGATCTCATTGACGGTAATACTTTTTTATCATATACCATTTTATATACCTCTTCGATTTCACTTGTAATTTTAGGGTATTTTTTTTGGTGCATTTCTTTGTTACGAGTAACCAACTCTTCCCAAGTTTCTCTCCTATTTTTTTGGGGTTGGAACTTGGCATACTTCATAAAGACAGTAATGTCACTTAATATTTTTTGCGAAATATTCATTTTATTTAAATTTATTTGTTAATTGTTTTGTGTTTGTCTTTCTTTTCTTTTTTCTAAAAGTTCTTTAACTCTTAGTCTTTGTCTTTCTTCTTTCTGTTCCTCAATACCAAGAAAGGTCATTGAGCTTTCAGTATCAATATCAATCATTGCATTATCAAACTTACAGTTTTCAAACACAACGCCATCGTCTCCGATTCTTGATTTTGTAATTGCTATTGTTGCCAACTTTAACTCTTTTTGTTGTAGAGTCTTGGCTACAGTTATAATAACATGTCCCACTTGTGCCTTCTTAATTGATCCACCCATTTGATCTGTTGTCACTACTTCGGACGATATTGAAGCTCTGTTACCTTGTGTTGCAGTCCAACCTACAAGATTCATTTCGTGACACATAGCTTCAAATGCTCTCATTACCGAACCTTCACTTTTCCATTCATCCCCTAAATGTTTGTCAGGTACTACACAATCAATATAATCCAATAATACCATATCAATCTTAGTACCATCCGCAACCATTTTTCTAATTTGGTTCTTAATTTGTAACATAGTTACAGTATCTGATGGTAATTTTTTTAAAATTAATTTGTTTGTCATTGTTTCCTCAACTTCTTTAACTTTTAAGATAACTTCTTCTCTTTTTTCTGATAAATCATCAGGATGTATTTTTGTCCATAATGTGTAGTGTTTTCTTTGAATTACCTTTTGGTTATCCTCAAAAAATATTTGTAATACATTATTTCCCATATTAAATGCGTGATTTGCAATCTTAGTTAAAATAGTAGACTTACCTACACCTGTTGGTGCTAAAATAACCCCAATTTCACCTCTTGCTAAACCACCTTTTAATAGTCTGTCAATACCTGGTATTCCCATTGGGATTGGGTGTCTATAATCATCTTCTAACACTTGATCAATATTAGAAAATACATTTAATATACTTGTGTCTTTTGCCCCAACTTGTAACGCTCCTCTAACCAATTCTTCAAGAGTGTCATAATTTTCAAATTCACCACCATCGATGATTTTTTGAGCCTTACCCATCACTTTTTGTAACTCTTGTTGTTTACAAAATTTTAACGCCTTTTCCTGAACAAAAGTTACACCATCTATAGGTGAGTCCTTAATTTTCTTAATTGTATCCAAAACTATTTTGGATGCAATCTCTTGTTGTAGTTCAGATTTTGTAATCTGTTCTAATGTTTCAAAGGATGGTGTGTGATCGTATTTAATATAATACTCTTTAACCATTTGAATAATTATTTTAAAGTACTTATTTTCAAAATAATTATTTTCAATAACATCAAGAATTGAGTGTGAAAAGTCTTTATCTATAATAATTTGATTTAACAATTGTAACTGAAATGTATTACCTAAATACTCAAAATTTTTGATAGTCGCCATATTTTTTTTTACTTTAGTAAAGATAAATAGTCCTAGTTTTTAATAAATTCGGGATAAAAATAATTAAATTTTTGACCTGAAAAAATGTCAGTTAACTCCGCCATGATAGATTTTAACTTTGGGCGTAGGTCTACGGTATATCTGACCTTTGGGGGGTATGGTTTTGCGTCAAACCGTCTATGACAAATTGTCATATCTCCTACCTTAATAATTAAATTAAAATTTTCTGGACCATCAGTAATTGATGTATTAAGTAATTCCGGATTCTCTAAAATATCGTATTGGTGGTCCAACATATAAACTATTGATCTCATTTTTAAATCATTTTTGAGATCGCGGCAAAGATAGTCAACATGATTATAAAATTCTTCCGATTTATGAGCGTTTTTGTTAAACCCTCTAACATTAAAGAATCTTTGAACTACGATGTTGTCGTTGCACATTAACAAAAATTCTGTCTTTGTAATATCCTGTTCTTTCATTTTGTTTTTTTAATTTTTTTTGTTTTTAAATTTGTTTTTTTCTTTTCTTGTTAATTTTAGAAAAGGTGTCAAAAAACTAACCCAAGCATCGTCCCTCTTAGGTAGGTATTTGAAGAGTCCGTCTTCCATCATCATTCTAATTAAATTCTTATGTCCTCTTCCGTCGGGATCCATCGACTCGGAATAATAAGATTCAACTAATTCTTTTCCTTCTTCACTTATTAGTGGTTCCGATAAGTCCACAAGTTTTTTATTTATCTCGTAATACTCATCACCAAAAATACCATCTTTTGTTCTACCACTTAACAGGTTTTTTAATGCGGGATTGTCTTTATCTTCTTTTAAAAGTAATTCCCCTTTTGTTAAAATATCGGAGATATTTACTTCTTTGTCAAGTAACTCAGGAAATAACTTAACTAATGTTTTTTCTCCCAAATAATAAATTCCATTAATGTTGTCTGACTTATCACCAGATAATATTTTCCAAGTTTTAATGTTATAATGAGGTATTTCAACATCGCACATTTTAATCATATCCCCATTCTTATAATGTTTTTTAGTAATTGGGGAATAGATACTCACATCTTCAGAGATAAGCTGTGTAAGGTCTCTATCGCTTGAGAATATAGTTTTGTGTTCGTCTTTAGATATTTTACAATAGTACGCAATAATATCATCAGCCTCACAATCATCAATTTCAATATGTCTTATAAACATCTCTTCAAGATATTGTTTTACTCTTGTTTTTTGATATGAGAATGAATGGAGTTGTTCTTCGGTATTTGCTTGTCTTCGGTTAAGTTTATAATTGGGGTAAAATAATCTTCTCTGCGTTGAATTACTTTCGTTATCCCAACAAACCACAACTTTATTGTAGTTTCCTTCATCTAAAAATCTTTTGGTTGTGTTTAAGAAATGCCAAATCCCACCAACATGTTCTCCGTTATTATAAAAATCTTTGACCCCACAAACCCCAATCTTTAGTAGATTGTTGCCGTCAATAACAAGAGTTTTAATCATTTAAATTTTTTAAGTTGTTTGAAAATACTTTTTTACTCGTCAGAGTCATCATCAGATTCGTCTAAAGAATAATCTGAATATCCTAATTTTGTTTCCCAATAATCTGAATATTCTTTCTTATAGTTATCCAAAGACTCTTTTGTGTCTGTAATATAACCTTGTGGTACTGCAATGATCTTACCATCTTTATATCCAAGACCATTAACATGGTTCTTTAATATAGAAATTTTTGTTCTAATTGCAAACGACACTTTTCTACCATTCTTAGTGGCGTCAATGTGACTAATACCCGCTTTTTTCTGATTACCAAATAAAAACACTAATGATGATGCCAACCATACCGCTTCACCACCTTTAGCCTTGATTTCAGGTTGTCCAAATGGATTATCAGGAAGTAACACCCAAGGCTGATTTAAAATCACCAAAGTGTTATAATAAGGATATTCTTCTTTTTTAGATTTTGAGATTCTTGAATGAATCCCCATACCAATCTTATCTGCAAGTACCTTAGCGTTGTGCATTCCACCGCCTTTTCCATCAAAAGTCATCTGACAAGGTACACTACCAATACTATCCCATAAAAACAATAAATTATAAGGTATATCTCCCTTTTCTTGAGAATCAAGTATTTCATTAATAAACTCAGTTGCTTGTTCAATCACATCAAATGAATCGTTAAAAATAAACATACCATCATACTCACCAAGTTCGTTTTTCTCCGCTTGCAATCCTAATTCAATTGCATGTTCCCAAGACCATTTTTTCTCAGTAATAATAAGAACAGGTAAATGACCTTTCTTTTGTGCGTCAGCCGCAGCAAGAATCATTGCCGTTGTTTTTGAAGTATTTGAGTGCCCTAAAAACATGTTAACACCCCCCATTACAGGTCCGGGTAATCCACAAGAGTTCATAAACGCTTCCCCGCAATTATAAAAACTTTCGGGTTTATATTTTGTTTTGGTGGAAAACTTACTTTTTATTGCGTCTAAACTAAATTCTTTCTTTTTCAATGCCATAATAATTAATAATTGTTATATAAAATATACATAAAAAAACGGGAACAATAAACTGCTCCCGTTATAGTTTTTTTAATTAAATTAGAATGGTAAGTCTTCGTCTACTTCATCATTTTTTTGTGGGTCCGCAACCTCAGTAATTGAAACTGATTTTGTGCCTCCAATAGAAACTTCAGATGTTTCATTGTTTGAATAAGCGTATCCGCCCTTTTCAGAATCCCATCTTGGGGTTTCTCCTCTTGCAAGTGCCTCAAGGTATTCTACAGGTTTTTTTGAATAAACATCCTCCCAAGTCATTTCATTACCAACCCAATCAGCCATTTGATCCGTATCCTTAGAAATTGGGGTTGGGTCGTCATACATAACAGTTTGGATAACCGTGTAAGTCGCGCCTTTTGGTGTTTTAGCTTTTGTTAACTCAAGAATTAAATCACGACCATTATCAGGATCTGTAATATCTCCTTTAGCCTTCCAAATAGGAATGATTTTGTCAAGGATACCTTCTTGTTTGTAGTTGTGTTTAAATCTCCAAAATTTTACGCCATCCTGTTCGTTATCACGATCAACAACTTTTACAATATAAAACTTACGAGATCTATATTGTGTTGCTAATTGTTTGTCAGATTCTTTTCCTGTTGACATAAGTTCTTCATAAACTTCATTCAAAGGTGAACGCTCATTGTCATTCTTTGCTGGATCGTAAAATTTTTGCCATTTACCGTCTACTTGAACTTCGTGAAACCATACTTCTTTGAATGGTGAAGATCCGTCTGTTGTAGGTAAAATACGGATTGTCCGTTGACCTTGTTTTTCGTTGTCTTTCAATATTGCCGCGAAATATTTTTTCATACGGTCTTCTGAAGACATTTTTGATGTAGCGTTTGAGCTACTTTGTGATTTTTCGTACTGTGAAAGTACTGCGTCTAATGAATTTGTCGCCATTTTAGTTAAATTTAAATTAAAGGTTTATTGTAGAATTATAGGTATATAAAAAGGTATAGTCAAATAGTATTGTAAAAAAAGTTTAAGGTCTATATTTTCGACCTTAAAACTTATGAATTATATCTGTTTAATAAAATATCGTCTTCGTCTTCCATTGGTTCATTAAATGTTTTTTCAATGTCGGAAGGGCTAAAGTTTTCAACTTCATCTTGGGTTAAAACATATTCGTTTTTACCTGTTTTTTCCATTTCTTCTTCTTTGTCTTTGAAGAAGTCTGCTAAGTTTTGTTTGTATGGTCCGGAATCTAAACTTCTTAGTTCAAGTTTTTCTTGTGGTGTCTTAGGTCTATATCTCTCAACTTTAGCGTCCAATATATCAATTTTTTGAACTATATTGTCCATTTCGGCCAATTTTTCTTCCATTGTTTTAATTTGATTAAACAAGTTTTCAAAATATTCTTCTTGTTTATCTGCCATAGTTTTTTGTGAATCAACTAAGTCCGTTATATCTAGTTCTTCAGTTTCACCTTCACCCTCTGTTCCTTCTTCATCATCACCAGGTAATTCTTCAACATCAGGATCTTTAGATAAATCAATAGGTTCTCCTGCGGGTGGTGCGGGTGGTGGAGTCGCTCCTGCCGCTGGTGGTGCTCCTGCGGCATCAGTTGGTGGTGGTGGTGCTCCTGCTCCCGTTAATGCTGGATCCTCAACCGGTGGTGGAACATCTTGTTCCATGATATACTTATTTATTGATTGATATCTTGCAATCTCATTTAATATTTTTTCGTCAATTTTCATCTTATCCGTTCAATAAAGTTTTTATACCATTTTTGGTTTCTACTTGAATTTTTTTGAATGTCTTCATTGTATTGTCAACTCTTTCAATCAATCCGTCTTTTATTCTTACAGTATAACAATCTCCTGTGTCTAAATCACAAACTTGTTTAGTACCATCACCCATATCTTTTTCTGAAACTCTTGTATTTTTACCCAAGTAGTTATCTAATATTAATTTAGTGTTCATATATGTTTTTATTTATAAATATCATGTTTATTGTAAAATTGCCGTTAATACATTTGCCGCGCTTATAAACTCCTGTCTTAATTTATCTATTTGATTTTTGTCCTTTTCAATTTGAGTATAAACATTAGAGTTTTGGTTTACAGGATAATACAAAACATAAAGTTTTGCATATATAAAAGGTAATTCATTATCCCCAAAGTTTTGTAATTCCGCTTTAATATTTGTTGGTAAATTTCTTACTGAATAATGAACAAAGTTTAGAAAATCATATAAACTTCTGAACGAAACCACCGGAAGGTTAGGGTTAGACCCTCTAGAAACACAATAGTATCTTCTGTTTATATACTCAAAAAATTTATCAGCATAAACTTGAGTTAGATCAATAGTGCTAAAATTATTCTCATATGCTTTTATTTCTGACCCATTACCAGTTCCTGAATCGACAAATACAAATGTGAACATTAAAGATACTAAATCACCAAAAGTACTTCCGGTTTGAGAATATTTATTATCTAAAAGAACTTGTACAATTGTATTATATAAATCTTTTGTAGAAAACGAAGTCGGTGTTGGTTCATCGGTTGCAACAAATCCTTGATATCTTGACTTTATTTGTGCCGCACAATCTTGATTTTTTGTTAATGTATCTTCACTACTTAAATTAGCAATAGTATTAGACGCTTGTATTTGTACATTCTCTGATTTAGCTTTGTTTAATTCTTCATTTTCTCTAACTTTAGTTTGTAATTGAGAAACTAATTTTTCATTTAATGTCTGTAAAAAATTGTCAACTGTTGGTAAACTATAGAATGGTTGTCTAATTCCTTCAAATTGTGTTTTGAATCCGTTTTCAGAAACATCATGAGTAACTTTAGTGATCATATATGGTCCTGAAAACATTGGTATATTTCTAATATTAAAAT
>Ga0315293_10000325_pt1 | contig 43114 bp, 37 predicted proteins | sample YL17G13_20_MG_FD_203071 | JGI IMG/M metagenome (GOLD analysis project Ga0315293, IMG submission 203071) | Sediment microbial communities from Yellowstone Lake, YNP, Wyoming, USA - YL17G13_20 | ecosystem: Environmental > Aquatic > Freshwater > Lake > Sediment | place: USA: Wyoming | collected... | reverse complement strand
CGCAGGCTCTTGGGTGGCAGGTCAACGTACGGCTGCAGACCAAAGTGGGCCACCGCCCATTCGAGGCGGCGCTTTCGCTCCTCCTCAGCTATTCCCAGGTTCTTTAGCCCATACTCAATCTCTTCCGCTACAGATTCCTGAAAGAGCTGGTCGTCAGGATTCTGAAAGACGTAGTTCACATGCCGTATCAGTTCGCGCAGCGGCGTGGTGCGGACGTTAAGCCCGTCCACCACCACCCGTGCCTGCGGGTTGGTAGGCTGCAGGATGCCCACCAGATGGTAAGCCAGGGTGGACTTGCCCGATCCGTTCTGGCCGACGATAGCGGTCATCTCTCCCCGCTGGAATCGAGCACTGACCCCCTTCAGCGCGGTGACTTGGTCCCCGTAGCGGTGGTCGAGGTGTTGCACATCCACGATCGGGTCGCCCGCCTGCGGGGAGGAGGGAGCGCCGATCGATGCCGCGGTACCTGGGGAGCGCATTCTTGGACGGAGGGCCGCAGCAGCCGCTTGAACGGTAAACGGCAGCGCCTCTTTCCACAAGCCGCGTTGGTGCAATTCCCAAAACACCTCCAACATTGGTGGCAGTTTGACCCCAACCCGCAGCATAGTCTCCACATCGCCGAAGACCTGCTCTGGCGTGCCGTCCTTGACTATCCGCCCTTCATCGAAGAGTAACACCCGGTCTGCCAGCTCAATGACCAGTTCTGGATTCTGTTCCGCCACCAGGATCGTGGTCTTGGTTTCCGCCGACAGCGACTTGAGGATGGAGATAATGCGGGCGCGCCCGACCGGGTCGAGCATCGAGGTGGGCTCATCCAACGCCAAGATTCCCGGTCGCATTGCCAGGATGCCCGCCATCGCCAGGCTCTGCATTTCTCCGCCGGAGAGCGTGAAAGGATTGCGTCCCTCGAAGCCGCTCAATCGCGTGTACTGCAACGCCTGGCGGACGTTGGCGCGGATGTCTTCTGGGCTGAAGCCCAGATTGGATGGCCCGAAGGCCACATCGTCCTCGACGGTCAAAGAGACGATCTGGGTGTCTGGATCTTCGAAGACCATGCCCACTTCGCGGGAGAGCTCCGCGACACTGGCGCCCTTTGTGCTCTTGCCACTTATCAGCACCTCGCCTTGCAGGGTTCCCGGCACCTGATGCGGGATCAGCCCGTTGAGCATCTGCAGGAAGGTCGATTTGCCCGCTCCGGTCGGTCCGGTGACAACGACAAACTGACCGGCGGGAATGTGCAACGAAATATCCTGCAGCGCCGGCCCGTCAGCCTGCCAGTACGTGAAGGAGACGTTGCGGAACTCGACCGTCAAGATTCGCTGCCGTCTTCAGGTCTTGTCTGCCGGTGGTTTGGCGGCCTTTCCCCAGCGGGTGCGGTTCAGTGCCTCCACGGCGCCGACGGCGATCAGGGTGATCACAGCCAGGATGATCAGCCCGCCGATCAGGTACTGGAAGGCGTACGGCAGCACAACTGACGCGCCCAGGTAGCCCACGGACTCGGCCACGATCAGGACGAACCAGACCACGAATAGGGCAACCAGCATGAGGGCGTAGCGCTGGGTCCGCTTTCCAGCCGAGGACTCGTCACGGATCCACTGGAAGTAGATGACACTGCACAGCGCCACCACAACCGAATCCGACATCATCCACAGCGGCATGGTCACCAGGGGGTCGGAGTAGCCCCCCACGATCAGCGTGCTCAGTATGTAGCCGACCCAGCCGCCCAGCAGCCCCTCCAGCAACCCGAAGTACATCGCCCCGAACACCGGGGCCACGGTGCGGATCGACCAGCCGAGCATCGGGATCTTGACGAAGGCAAAGACAATCGTCGCCGCCGCAATCAGCGCGATGCGGACAATACGCTGGCTAGTGAAGATCTCGATCTTCTGCCCCTCCTGATACCAGGGCACCAGCCAGGTCTTGTTGTCCTTGAAGTAGGCCCACAACATGATGATCAGCCCGGCGTAGAAGAGCTCGAATACGTAGTCCAGCACGATCCGACCGGGCGCACGCGGGACGCCTGTGTTCAGCGGCGTGAGCAGACCGAGGATGTACGCCGCCAGACCGAGGATAGCCAGCGCTAGCCCCGCCTGCATCAAACGGGAAGTCCTCATCAGGGTTGCAACTCGCTTGAACATTTCAGATCCTCCTCTTGGCGCAAACCTGTGGCTGCGGATCAGGATCACTCAGATAAGAATACATCAGAGCCAGACAAGGGTCAATTCGTAGGCTTGGCAGCGCAATGCCCTGGCTCCTCGCCAGTCATCAAGCGCGCGCTGCCCTTTCCGAAGGTGGAACAGCCAGTCAGTTCCCCTGTTTTGCCAGTGTGGCCCAGGCCCAGGAGAAGTAGGTCGACGGATCGTAGTCGATGTGCAGGTCCAGAGGCTGACCGGGCTCATCCTTGTCAACGCGCGCGCCCCACTCGCGCGTCACGACGGCTCCGGATGCGTTGCGCACGCTGACCTCGCCCGACCATTGCCACCGAACGTCGCTCGGGACCCGTCCGCCGGTGAACTCCATCTCATAGCGGCGCGGATCATGGCTCTGTTCGGTCTGGCGGCAGTCATAGGCAACGAGGGCCGTTCCGGTCACCGTTCCGTTGGAATGAATTGTGATGGTGACCGTGTCCTGCTGCTCGGTCACTCCCCAGTTGCAGCTGTCGTGAATCCAAGGGGTTGTGTGGTCAAAGACACCCGAGTAGACCTGGTCCTGGCCCGAGTCGGTATCGGAACCGGCCGGTTGCTCCGTCTGCGTGGGCGCCTCCTCGGCCTCGGGAGGGTGATTGCGGAGCCACGCGGCCGCATCGATGCCGCATTGATCCGCTGCAGCCTTGGGGGTGTCGGGGCGGTCTCCACCCACACGGAAAGTCCGCAGAAAAGCCTCGCCCGAGGCAATCGCCGGACCGGAGGCGCGGGTCGGAAGCCAGAGCGCGCCCGTCATGGCTGCAAAGATGTGATAAAGCGGTCCCATCTTGTCGTATTCGCCGGCCGGAGTGATGTTCGTGCCCTGCCGCCACGAGCGCAGGCGGCCGGCCGGCCCGCCGTATTCTTCGGGCATTCCGGACTTCGGACTGTAGACCGTTCGACCTTTGTAGGTGATGTTCTTCAGGTAGTTGTGGGCCGCCAGAACACCGAGCGGGATGTTGCCCTTGTTGGCGTCAATCGAGATCTTGAGGAACTCCGCCGGGCTGATCTGGGTATCGCTATCCATCAGCTTGTCGTGGATCTCCTCCATGGAGTCTTCGGTCGAATCCCAGAAACGGCCGCCCATCTGCGATGGGGCGGAACCGGCAAAGAGGAAATCGGCCAAGTCCTTGCTCGATCCTGCGTTGGATGGAAAGCGCCGGTTGCGCGGCGTGTTGTACTGCCTGAGGAGACCAGTGATCTCTTCGCACATCTCGGTGTCAGTCTGGGTGGCCTGTTCGTTGACGCCGAAGAAGGAGTGCACCATCTTGTCGCCACCCTCGATGGAGAGCCGCATCCGCGCCTCCGGCGATTGGCTGTCCATGCTGTCGATCGTCTCGCCCAGCTCAATATCCCGCTCGGACCACCATTCAAAGAACCCGAAGACGCCCTTGGAGAAGTGGCCAATCTCGATGCGGATCGTCGGCCCGGGCTCAACCTGGAGCGCCCGCCATGCCCCTCCCTCGTGTTCAACAACCGTGACATCCGCTCCCGGCCTGGGTAGCTCGAGAATGACGGGAGAGCCAAGGACCGGCACGTCGTCGCGGGTGCCCACAACGTAGAACGCACCTCCGCTGACGTCCGGCGCGATCTGATCGAGGGCGACGTCCACCCGGGTGACTTGCAGTTGGTTGGCGTCGGGGAATGCGCCTGCCGGTACTTGGATCGATGCCCCCTCACGAAGCCGGATCACGCTCGCCGCAGGGCCAACATCCGCCGTGACGGGCTGCGCATGAACATCCGCCAGCTCGGCAAAGGCGGCCAGCGCAGGCGCGTCGCGCAGCGCGTCACGGAGCGCTGCCTCTTTTCCCTTATCGGACGTGTAGAGGTAGTAGGCGAGTCCACCGGTCCCGCAACAGGTCGCGATGAGCATCACCGCAAGGGCGGTAGAGATACAGGTGAGAAGCCACCGCCTCCACGTAGGCGCCGGACGAGAGGCGCCTGAGCTTGGCGGTGCGGTGGCCGATCGAATCTGGCGGGTACGGTCATCCTGGGGGCCAACAGACTGGAATGGGGTCATCCTGCCTCCCATGGGTCATTATGGTGCACCATTCGGGACCGGCGAGGGCCGTCCCATGGCAAGAGGGCATCGAGGCTCTGCTCAAGCCAGAATGCGGCGCCTCGGATGTATGGAAGATTATAGGTCTGGTCACGTCTCTTGTCGTGGATGGGAGGTGGGGTTCGAGGCGGCCAGAGGCTGTGCCGACCGCAAACCCGCCTGGGATGGTAGAGGAAAGCCCGTGTCTTGCGCGAATCGCATATGGTCCTGCCCCGTTCGATTTGGGACCGGCGGCGTCAATGAGTTACATGGCTTTGGGAAGCCCAGCCGGGGGGCACTTGGGCAGGACGCCCTCTCCCCGGGCAATTGCAGCGAGCTTTTCCATTCGTCGCGCCCGCTCACGTTTTCTACTCCTGACAGGAAGCCGAACCAAGCTCGGATAGTCCATCCGTGCTTGTGTCCATTGACGTTCCCAGGAGGAGTCGAACCGGGGAACGCCGGGCTATGAGCTTCGCTCTTGGAGAGATAGCAAGATTAGGCCGGCTGCTCCGGAGCGTGATGCACCATAATGGTGCTCAATGCAGACGGCGCACTCGGATTGCGGGGAGCCCCTGGCATCGCCTCCCTCGCCCGATGGCACGGCGGCCGACGTGTTCGCCTCAGAGTGATAGCTCAGAGGTCCAATCTAAGACTGAGCCGACTGCTCGGATCAGGAGTCCGGGTAAACCGTCATTGATGGCCGGCTTGGCTGGTCGACAGTATTCCTGGATGCCCAACCGCCAAGCAGCGCCGACGCCGTTTCGTGGGCCAAGGGAACGCACACTTGCGCGCGAACTCATTTACCGCAAGAAGGCTGTTGTGCCCGTCACACGGGGGAGCCACCCGGGCCGCCGTCGAGTCGGGATCGCACTGCCCGAATCGAGTCCTCGACCCGCAGCCGCCCCGCGCAACCAGGCAATTCGCGAGAGGGGTGCCGATGAAGTGCAGTCACTTCCATCATCTCATTGCACTGGCAATCCTCCTTGGCGGATGTCGCACTCAACTGACGTCGGTCCCTCCCACAGCTGCCCAGCCGCGGCTCGGGGATATCCGCGTCCGCGTCGTAGATGGTATGCATATGATCTACGTGCCATCGGGGGAGTTCATAATGGGCAGCAACAGGGATATGGCGGCCTACGCCAGGCGGCTGTGCTGGGACGCGTGCGGCGAGCTGGCTATCGCCATTTGCCGTGCAGCGGCATTCAACGATGAGCAGCCGGCTCACAAGGTGAGGCTTCGCGCACTGTGGATCGATCGGACCGAAGTGACGAACGGCCAGTACAGGATGTGTGCGGATGCCGGTGCGTGCGCCGAACCGGCGGAGCGATCATCCTTCTCCCGCGTGAGCTACTACGACAATCCTGCTTTCCCTAGCTATCCGGTCGTTAACGTGGACTGGCAGATGGCCTCCACCTACTGCGCTTGGGCAGGGGCACGATTGCCGGCCGAGGCGGAATGGGAATACAGCGCAAGGGGACCGGAGAGTCGCATCTTTCCATGGGGGGACACATTCGACAAGGCGAGAGTGAACTACTGCGACGCTCGGTGCGCCGGATTGGCGGACAGCACCCATGACGACGGCTTCCCCGATACATCTCCAGTGGGCGCGTTCCCCGAAGGGGTGAGCTGGGCCGGTGCGCTGGACATGGCAGGCAACGTCCGCGAATGGGTCGGCGACTGGCTTGCCGCCTATCCACGCGATGTGGCTGAGAACCCGGGCGGTCCTGAAGCGGGCGAGATGAAGATCCCCCGCGGCGGATCCTGGTATGACACCCCCGATGACATCCGGAGCGCCAACCGAGGCGGGGAGCTTCCGGATTACTACCGCCACAACCTTGGCTTCCGGTGCGCTCGAGACGGCCAGAGAGTGCCGTGTCAGACCGTGATCACATTTCCACGGTCTGACATCGGAGCAGGGCGTCAAGCCCTCATTGCTTGTCCGCCTCCCGCGCCTGGCTTATACTTGCCGCAGTCTCGCGTCCGCGTCCCCCACCCGGAGCCCCTGCGATGGCCTCGCCAACATACTCGATCGTCGTCCCGGTCTTCAACGAAGCTGAGAGCCTGCCCGAACTCCATTGCCGCCTGACGCAGGTGATGGAGAAGTTCGGCGAGCCATGGGAGCTCATCCTCGTCAACGACGGGTCGAGTGATGCCTCGCCCACAGTGATGCGCGACCTGGCCGCGCACGACGCACACGTGCGCGTCTTGCGCTTTGCACGCAACTTCGGACACCAGATCGCGGTCACGGCAGGCCTCGACGCGGCCAAGGGCCGCGCGGTCGTCGTCATCGACGCCGACCTGCAGGACCCGCCCGAGGTCATCGCCGATCTTGCCGCCAAGTGGAAGGAAGGCTACGAGCTCGTCTACGGCGTGCGCCGCGGACGCGAGGGTGAGTCCTGGTTCAAGAAGACGAGCGCGTCGCTCTTCTACCGCATCATCTTCCGCATCACCGACGTGCGCATCCCGCTCGATACCGGCGATTTCCGCCTCTTGGACCGTAAGGTAGTGGACGCGCTCGGGCGCATGCGCGAGCGGCACCGCTTCCTGCGCGGGATGGGGGCGTGGGTCGGCTTCCGCCAGGTGGGCGTGCCCTACGACCGCCAGGCGCGCTTCGCCGGCGAAACGAAGTACCCCTTCCGCAAGATGCTGCGCCTCGCGCTCAACGCCATCACCGGCTTCTCTTACCTTCCGCTGCAAATGGCCACCTACTTCGGATTTGTCAGCGCCGGCCTGGCCGCGCTGGCCATCCCGCTGGTGATTATCCTGCGCATCGCAGGCGTGCACGCCTTCGAGGGCCAGGCGACGACCCTCCTGGCGGTGCTCTTCCTGGGCGGCGTGCAGCTCATCAGTCTGGGGATCCTGGGCGAGTACGTCGGCCGCATTTACGACGAAGTCAAAGGGCGCCCGCTCTACATCCTGGATGAACCTGCGGCGGCGGACGAAGCCGGGCAGGGTGTTGGCACTCATTTCGAGTAGCGGAGGCTTTGCGTGACCAAGCTCGTGATTGGCCCCACCTTCGAGGAGATGCTCCATCCGGACCGCGTGGATCCGGCCACCCGCAAGCGTGCGCAGGCGATGCGCAAGAAGGACCCGCTCGACCCGATCAACCTGTACAACATCACCTGGCGCGACCCGGGCAACCAGATCATGTACGAGGTCATCCCGCCCGAGCTGACCGGGGTCGAGGCGCCGATCGTCGTCTTGTACGGCCGCGATTTTCCGACCGGCTCGCACAAGGTGGGTGCCGCGTACTCGTGCCTGATCGAAAAGGAAATCTTCGGCGAGGTCGATCCGGCGGTGCACACGCTGGTGTGGCCCTCCACCGGCAACTACGGCATCGGCGGCGCGTACGTGGGCTGCCGCATGGCCTTCGACAGCGTGGTGGTCCTGCCGGAACTCATGAGCAAGGAGCGCTTCGTGCAAATCGCCGCCTACGGGGCGCGCGTGATCAAGACGCCTGGGTCGGAATCGAACGTCAAGGAAATCTACGACAAGACCTGGGAGTTGCGCCGCGACCCGAAGGTGCGCATCCTCAACCAGTTTGAGGAGATGGGCAACTACCGCTTCCATTATTACGTCACCGGCAACACCATCGTGGATCTCGCGGCGGAGCTCAAGAAGCAGCGCATCGGCGCCGGGCGCATCGCAGCCTACTGCTCGGCCATGGGCTCGGCCGGCACCATCGCCGCGGGCGACCGCATCAAGCAGGTCTGGCCGGAGGCGCGCGTGGTGGGCCTCGAGCCCACCCAGTGCCCGACCCTGTATAACAACGGCTACGGCGCGCACGATATCCAGGGCATCGGCGACAAGCACGCCACCTGGATCCATCACGTGACCGAGATGGACGCCATCGCCTGCCTGGACGACATCGAATGCAAGAAGGGCCTGCAAATGCTCACCGAAGAGGCCGGCTGGAAGGTGATGGCGCGCACGCTGAAGATCCCCTCGGCCAAGATCAAGTCGCTGGCCTCGATCTTCGGCATTTCGGGTGTGTGCAACGTGCTGGGCGCGATCAAGACCGCCAAGCACTACAACTTCGGCGTGGACGACGTCATCGTCACGATCTGCACCGACACTATCGAGCGCTACCGCTCGACGATGAGGGATATGACCCGCACCTACGGCCGTATGGACGAACGCGAGGCGTACGCCCGCATGGTTTCGATCTTCCACGGCCGGGGCACGGATTGGATGAAGGACGGCACGCCCGACATGCGCCGCCAGTGGCACAACCTGAAGTACTACACCTGGGTTGAACAGCAAGGCAAGACGGTCAAGGAGCTCGATGCACAGCTCAGCCGAGAGTGGTGGGTGAGGCATCAGGAGCGCGTGAGTGAGATCGACAAGCGTATAAAGGAGATGCGTGGCAGCTAGCCCGGCACGTCCGGACCTTCTGGCCGCGGGCAAGAAGGAACTGCGCGCGCTGGCACAGGCGCGGCGCGAGGCGATGGGCGAGGCGCAGCGCCTGGCCGCGAGCCAGGCGATCGCGACCGCGCTCGAGGCGTTAGCGGCATTTCGGGCGGCCAAGGTCGTGCTGGGCTTCATGCCCATGCGCGGCGAGGTGGACCTGCGGCCGCTGATCGAACGCCACCCGGAAAAGGAGTGGGGTATCCCGCGCATCGTGCGCGTGCCATCCCCGCGCATCGATTTCCACCTCTTCAATTCGGGGCAACTCGTCCCGCATTCTTATGGCATGCTCGAGCCACGCGAGAGCCAGCCGCGCATCAAGCCGGAAACCGTAGACCTGGTGCTCGTGCCGGGCATGGCCTTTTCGCCGGGGGGCCACCGGCTGGGTTATGGGGGCGGATATTACGATCGCTATCTGCCGCTGGCTGAGCGCGCGCTGAGGGTGGGTATCGCCTACCGCGCCCAAATCGTCGACGCAGTCCCGCATCACGCGGCGGACCAGAAGGTGCAGTACCTGGCCACGGAAGAGGGGATCTGGCCTTGCGCCGCGGTGCTCAAGGAGGAGCTCGCCGGCTGATCAGCGCACTGGGGCACGGTGACCGCGGTGAGAGGTCGGCAACAGCCGCGCGCCGCGTGGCAGCAACTCCACCTGACGAGCGCGGAGATCGATCGCGATCAGCCGGGCTGCGTGGAGAAGGTCGAGCACGAGGTGCACACCCTGGGCGGTGTGACGCCGCCGGCAGGCGAAGGCGGATCCGGCACGATGTGAAACGCCGCACGAGAAGAGGGTGGTATGGGACGCCTGATCATTCGCAACGGCACGCTGCTCACCGCGAGCGACACCATCGCCGCCGACCTGCTCGTCGATGGCGAGCGCATCGTTGCCATCGGCCAGGGGCTGCCGGCCGGCGATGCGCAGGAAGTCGATGCCACAGGCAAGCTTCTCTTGCCGGGCGGGATCGACCCGCACACGCATTTCGACCTGCCGATGTTCGGCACCGTCTCCTCCGATGACCACTACACCGGTCACAAAGCCGCCGCCTTCGGCGGCACCACGACCGTCATGGATTTCGTCCCGCAAGACCCCGGCCAATCGCTGCTGGCGGCGCTTGAGGGCTGGCGGCGCAAAGCGGCCAAGGCGGCGATTGACTACTCCTTCCATTCCAATCTGAGCTGGCTGGGCAAGGAGACCCTCGCCGAATTACCCAAGCTGGCGGGTGAAGGTGTGACGAGCATCAAGCTGTTCACCGCGTACAACAAGCGCATGCGTCTGCAAGACGGCGAAATCTTCCTGGCCATGCGCGCCTGTGCCGAACACGGGCTGCTGCCGATGCTGCATGCGGAGAACGGCGATGTGATCGACATCATGGTGGGCGAGGCGGTGGCGGCTGGCAGGCTCGCGCCCGAGTGGCAGGCCTTTACGCGCCCGGCGTGGGGCGAGGCGGAGGCCACGTACCGCGGCATTGCGCTCGCGGCCACGGCCGGCGCGCCACTGTACGTGGTGCACATGACCTGCCTGGGCGCGCTGGAGGTTGTGTGCCGCGCGCGCGAGCAGGAGCTGCCGGTGATGGGCGAGACCTGCCCGCAATACCTCTTCTTCACGACGGATGATCTGCGCAAGCCCGACGGCGCCAAATGGGTCTGCTCGCCGCCGGTGCGCACGGCGGAAGACAACGCCGCGCTCTGGCGCGGCCTCGAGCTCGGCTGGCTGCAGGTGGTGGGCACCGATCACTGCGCTTTCTTCTATGATGGAACGCGGCCGATCGAGTACGAAGGCAAGAAGGTGGCCATCCCCGGCAAAGAACTTGGCCGCGGCGACTTCACTAAGATCCCCAACGGCCTGCCCGGCGTCGAGGACCGCATGCAGATCCTGTGGACCTACGGCGTGGGCCAGGGGCGCATCACGCCTCACCAGTTTGTCGCGCTCACCTCGACCAATGCGGCCAAGGCCTTCGGCCTGTATCCGCAAAAAGGAACGCTTGCCCCAGGCGCCGATGCCGACATCGTCATTTGGAATCCGACCCTGCAGCGCACGGTGAGTGCCGCGCGTTGGCATCAGCGCACCGACTACAACCTGTACGAGGGCTGGCAGATCACGGGTGCTCCGGAACAGGTCTACCTGCGCGGCCGCCTCATCGTCGATGGTGACGCCTGGCTCGGAGCGTCCGGCCAGGGCCGCTTCATTGAGCGGCGCAGCGGCACCAGCGTCTAGATCGCCCCTCTCCTGGTCTGCAGTTTGCTCCGCTTTACTTAGGAATCCACGCCTTATGGTGTTGCGCTAACGCCGGCGATTCGCTTGCGCTAGGAACACTCCTCTCACGGAAAACGTTGCGCGCACACGCCGAGTGCAGGCGTGCGCGGGCTATTTCTGGACACCCTGGGCGAGTGAACCCCGCGATTCCCTTCGAAGACAGCCTGCAATCGCCTCTCTGGAAGAAGAGTGGGAAAGGGCCATTGCAAATTGGACAAAAATGGTATATATTCACCCCTGGGGTGACGGATAGTGGCTGGCCACCCACCGGTGACTTTATTATCGCAAGGGAGGACGTATGAGGCGCGCAACCAACAAGGGGGTTCTGGTCCTTTCGCTCATTGTTATGCTCAGCATGGCCTGCCGCCTGGGCTCAGGGCTGGTTTCGGGAGGCGATTCGGGTACGAGTGCGACTGAGCCGCCGAGCACGGGTGCGGCTCCCGCGGCGAGTGACACGCCGCCGCCGACCGAGCCACCCACGGCGGTCCCGCCGACACCCACGATCGCTGTGGTGCACGTGGCGACGCCGGGCACTCCGGGCGGCGCAGACCGATACATGGAAGACTTCGATTCGTCCTCGACGGCGGCTGAGCATCGCACCGGCGGCGGGGATGACAATCAGATCGGCAAATTCGAGCGGCCGTTTACCGCTCAGCAGATGGACTACCTGGCGACGATCGATCTGAAGCGTGGCGAAGTGGACGCCGACCCGACCTGGTACTACTTCTCCCTGTTCCTGAAGGGCGAGGCAGACACTTCGGGCGGCGAATCGCGCTACGCAGTCGAAATCGATACCGACCTGGACGGGAGGGGGGATCTGCTCATTCAGGCGGTGTCGCCCATAAGCGCGGACTGGACCTCGCTGGGCGTGCGCGTCTACAACGACAGCGGCAACACGGTGGGCGGCGTGACCCCGGTTCTGGCCGATGGGGCCAAGGTCACCACCACCGGCTACGAAGAAATCATCTACGATCAGGGCGTCGGGGATGACCCAGACACGGCCTTCGCGCGCGTCTCGCCCAAGTCATCGAGCGTGGTGGAGTTCGCGCTCAAGCGCCGTTGGCTAGACGACACGGGCGGCTTCTTGTGGTCAGTCTGGGCGGCGCAAGACAAGTTGGGCCCGGCCTACTTTGACTACAACGACAACTTCACCTTGGTCGAGGCCGGCTCGCCGCTGAGTGGCGCCGACTACCCGGTGAAGCGGGTGGCAGCGGTCGACAGCACGTGCCGCATGTCGTTCGGCTTCTCGCCCACCGGCAGCGAGAAGGGGCTATGCATCATCCCGGGGCGCGTGCGCAACTGCACGCCGCACCCGATTCTGATGAAGCCCGGCGACAAGGAGCTGGCGCCGTTCTTCGAGGCCTCGGGTTCGATCCTGAACAACGTCTCGCCGGGCGTCTACAAGTTCTACGATATGAGTGTGCAGAACATGCTCGTGCTCACGGCCACGCTGCGGCCGGGAGGCCAGATCGACATCACCAAGACTGGGCTGGGGGATTCGTACCCCTGCAAGTAGCCTGGTCCTAGCTAGCCAGACCCTACCCGGCGGCAAACCTTTGAGAACCCCCGCAAACAAGGAGAGAAGAGTGAAGAGGTTTATGTTTCTGCATTTCGGATTTGAAAGACCCACCCCGGAAATCATGAAGGCTTGGGAGGCTTGGTTTGGATCGATCTCCGACAAGCAAGTCGACCAGGGTGGTTTCAGTGGTGGTCGAGAAGTCTCGAAAAGTGGAGCCAAGGACCTACCATGGAATATGGAATCCATTACTGGTTACAACATCATCGAGGCGGAGAGTCTTGATGCCGCGGAGAAACTTGCCCAAAGCTGCCCATTCATTTCGAGCATTCGAGTCTACGAAGTGAGGGCGTCGATGTAGAGTCGCACGTTTGGCGGAGATATCTTCACGTCAATACAACAGGTAACTGTGGGTCTGGCAAGGATCCCTCGTGCTGGCTAACAATGCGTTGCAGGTGATGACTGGCCCGCTGCGCGTGCCAGCCGCGGCTGAACGCAGGCGTTGGGCCGCATAGAAGTGTCGATGCCACCGCCCCCCGAAGTGGGGGCGGTGGCATTGCGCTTCCCATCATCCCTTCGATCGACATCAGCCATGGTCACCGCGGCGGCTAAGTGCCCTAGCCAGCCCGGGCCGCTGCCATTCAAGAAGCCAGGAGAACCCGTGACATCAATCGGTCTTTCATCGCATGCCCTTGGCTGGGTTGCCATCGCAACCGGAGTAGTGAGCTTGCTCGGAGCACTGTTCCTGGCCCTATTCTTCGCCATCGGTCAACCGTTTGGGACCCTCACCGATCTCCTGATTGCCATCGCCGCAATTCTGAGCGGGGTCATGGCATGGATGACGTATTCGGCCTTTCACACGCAGTCGCCACAACTCAGCCTGTTTGCGCTCCTGGCGGCATCAGCCGGCGCAATCATCGTCACCGTGGGCTCCGTGCTGGTCATCTCAGGCGTCACCGGCTGGTACCTGGCCGGCCTGTACATGATGGCGGGTAACGCCTTGATTGGGCTGTGGCTGGCGGCATTGAGCTACTCTGCCCAGCACAGCAACGCATGGCCACACGGCCTGGCAGTTCTTGGCATCGTCGCGGGCGCGATCATGGCGGTCGGCCTGCTGACCGTCCCCGGAATCATCCGTGGGGTTGAAGCCTGGGAGGCTGCGCCATGGGTCGTGAATCTTGGGCAGGTCGGTTTCCTGGGGTGGGCTGCCGCGTATCCCATCTGGTGCATCTGGCTGGGCCGTCTTCTTCTCGCCAAGTAGAGCCCCCACGATTGCATGATGAGGGGAGAGACGTCAAGTGCGATGCGAACCTGTCACCGCATGCACTTGGCATCGTTGCGTTGCGCGCGCCTCGAAGCACACGCTTCGCTCAAGGTCCCAAGCAGCACGCCGGTGGATCTGCTGATCGAATGGGAAACCGGATTGATCGTGAAGGGATTCCACTTCACGGATGGTAGGTACAAGTTCGAGGATGACACAACGCATGTGGTGTTGCGGTACGCAGGAAGAGGGCCTTCGAATTTGAGCGTCGCATGAGGGCGTGGAAGGCCGCCGCAAAGGATCTATGTGAAGGTATGGGAGGAACGATGTACATGCTGAGAATCGAACACCCGGTCCCCGATTACCCAGGCTGGAAGAAGGCCTTCGACGGCGACCCCGCCCTCCGGAAGAAATCCGGCGTCCGCCGCTACCAGATCCTGCGCCCAGTGGACAATCCTAACTACGTCATGATTGACCTTGAGTTCAACACACCCAAGGATGCGGAAACCCTGCTGGCTGGGCTGCGCTTGATTTGGGGGCGCGTCGAGGGAACACTGATGTCAGATCCCAAGGCGCGCATCGTCGAGGCGGTCGAAACCACCGCGCTCTGACCGCCCGTCGCCTGGAAAGCTCCTGGGGCGGTCCAGGATGTGCCGAACGCTCGACCCGGGCGATGACTAGCGCGAGTAGCGCCCCATGAGCTGGGCTTGCGCCAAGACGTGCCCTTGCATCGCCTTCTCGAGGTCGGCTGCGGATGGGTCTCCGGCAGGTGCGAGCAGCGCATCGAGCGCAAACAGCTTGAAGAAGTACCGGTGCGTTCCGCCGGGAGGGCAGGGGCCCGTATAGCCCGTCTGGCGCGCGCTGTTCTTACCCTGCTCCCCGAGCCCTTGGACCTGGCGAGTACGTGCGACCGCTTCGGGGAGCGCGCTTGCCCCGCCTGGGATGTTGTATAGCACCCAGTGCACAAAGGTACCCATCGGCGCATCCGGGTCGTCCATGATCAGGGCAAAGCTCTTCACCCCTGCGGGCGGCGAGCTCCATTGCACCGCGGGCGATACGTTTTCCCCATCGCAGGAGAACCTTCTCGGGATCGGGCTGCCCTCGGTGAAGGACGGGCTGGTCAATTGGATGGTCATCGTCACGGCTCCTGGTTGTGGGGGCGGTTGGGTGGCGTCGCTTTTCGGTGCCTCGAGCGTCTCAGGGGCGGGGGTGAGGTGAATGGCGGGCGACGAATCGCTGCAAGCCGAGAGGGCCAAGGCCAGGCACGCAAGGGCCACAGGCGGAGTTCGACGGGGGAAATGAGGCGAAGTCATTGCACATCCGGCCGGCAGGGTGATTCGGGGGCTTCGAGTCGGTGATAAACCGCAAGCGGCAAGTCCTCGGGCGACGCCCTCGGAATGACGGAAGAGCCGCTCGCTCGGGAAGACAGACTCACTTTGCGCCCCTCGTGATGCCCCCGACCACACGCGCGCGGGTAAGCCTCACCAGGTCTTGCGGCACCAGGCCAACGCTCGCGCCGCGTTCCCCCGCGCTCACGTAAACCTCCGCTTCCCCCATCACCTGCGAGGCAATCACCAATTCGAAACCGCGGTTGAGCAGCGCCAGAGGTGAGATCGCGCCCACTTTGAAACCCGTGACGCCTTCCGCCTCGGCTTGCGTGGCCATATGCAAACCGCCGTCATCCAGCGCACCACGCAGGGCTTTGAGGTCGAGTTCGCAGTCACCCGGTATCACCGCTAGCACCGGCCGGCCCCTGCCGGCGCGGAGCACGACCAGTGTTTTGTAAACCTCATGCGGCGGCAGGCCGGCGCGCTCGGCCAATTCGGCCGCGCTCAACTTCACTTCGCTCGGAACGTGAACCAGGCGATACGCGACGTGCCGGGAGTCGAGCAGACGAAGAACGTTGTTGCGGAGCGGCGTGGCAGGCATCTATGTGGAGGCGCCGGGCATCTCCGCCCGGCGTGGTGCACGGACGAAGTGCGGCGCGCCTAGTAGAACAGACCCCAATCGGCGGCGGCCTCTTCGTCCATCATCGCCGGGTTCCACATCTCGGCCCCCAGCTCGACGTGCACCGGCAAGGAGAGCGCCTCCTCGGCCTTGCGGCGCGTGGCATCGATCATCGCCGGGGCGTATGGGCAGAAGGGTGTGGTGAGGATCATGCGCACTTGCGCGCGATCCTCCTGGAGATCCACCTCGCGGACCAATCCGAGTTGAAGGATGTTGAGCCCGAGCTCCGGGTCGACGACCTCCGCCCACATCTCGCGCAGCTTGGCCGCCTTCTCGGGGTACGTGCTATCTGCGGCCCAGGTGATCTTGGGTGGCTTCTCGCTCGCGCCTGAATCCGGCGCCGGGGCGGCAGAGGGCGGGCTTACGGGTAGGTCAGGCATAGGCACCTCGTGATCAGGCGGGTCCGGCCGCAGAGGGAGCCGGTGCGGGCAGGTGCACGCTGAAGGTGCAGGCCCGGTCCCCGGTGAGGATGCACGATTGGCGGTGGACGCTCGCAGCCAGCGCCTGGGAGATGATCGCGGCGTCGATGGTGCACACTTCGGGATGGCGCAGGCTGATGCGGTAGTACGGGCAGTTGAGTTCGGTGACGCGATAGTCGCCCTGCGGATCGACCTCGGCCCGCGCCTCGAAGCCGTGCTCCGAGAGAAGCAGCAGCAGCCGGTCGACGCGCTCCTGAATGGGCAACCCCTCGATCTGCGAGGTCATCTCGGACGCCATGGTTGTGGCCATATCGCGGAAGAGCTGCTCAACGACCTCTTGCGGCAGGCGTCCCTTGATTTCGGAGAGCAGGCGGTTGGTGAGCGCCAGGTACTTGGTGGGGAACCGCTCGAGTCCGGCCTCGGTCAGGCTGTACAGTAAGCGTGGGCGACCCACCCCGCGGCGCTCGGGCATGGCGGTGACGAACCCCTCTGCCTGAAGCACCGCCAGGTGGTGGCGGACGGAGATCGGGGAGACGGCAGTGGCCTCTGCCAACTCCAAGACCGAACACCGCCCCTTGCGGCGCATGTTCCCCAGAATTCGGTCGCGGGTGCTGGTTTCCCTCACGGCTTCCATTTGGCGCACATTTTAGCACCGATTCCGCTTTCAGTCAATATTCTTTATAAATATTGCAATTATTGACCAATCAGGCCATGCGTGCTATAATGCCCGACGAGTTCCGGCTGGAGAGAGCCTTTTCCATGGAGTCAAGCCAGCCGGCGGGAGAATGAGAGCAGGATGGCATCCGTCCTCCAAATCAAGAACCTGCATGTCAGCATCGGCGAGCGCTCAATCCTGAAGGGGGTCAACCTGATCGTGCCCCAGGGCGAGACGCACGCCCTGATGGGCCCGAATGGCACGGGCAAGTCGACGCTGGCCTACACCTTGATGGGCCACCCCAACTACACCGTGACGGCCGGCGACGCGCTCTTCAAAGGCGCAAGCATTCTCGAGCTGGCGCCGGATGTGCGCGCGCGCATGGGGCTGTTCCTGGCATTCCAGTATCCGGTGGCCATCCCCGGCGTTTCGGTGGCCAACTTCCTGCGCGCGGCGCTCAATGCCCGCCGGCGCGCGGCGAACCCGCAAGACAAAGGCATACCCGTTCCCGAGTTCCGCAAGCTGCTCAAGGCGAAGATGGACCTCTTGGAAGTGCCGTCCGACTTTGCCGGGCGCTACCTCAACGACGGATTCTCCGGCGGTGAGAAGAAGCGCGCGGAGATACTGCAGATGGCCGTGCTCGAACCGGAGATTGCCATCCTCGACGAAACCGACTCAGGGCTGGATATCGACGCGCTGCGCGTTGTGGCCACGGGTGTGAACGCGCTGGGCGGGCCGGCCATGGGCGTGCTGGTCATCACCCACTATCAACGAATTCTCAACTACATCAAACCCGACGTGGTGCACGTGATGTACGGCGGGCGCATCGTGGAATCCGGCGGCGCGGACTTGGCCCTGCGCCTGGAAGAGCACGGCTACGACTGGATCAAGGAGCGGCACGCGGAATTGGCCAAGGAGGGTTAGATGGCTGGCAGCGACTCTCGCCTGCTCGAAAAGCTGGGCGAATACCGGTATGGGTTTAGTGATCCCGAAGACTACGTCTACAAATCGGGCAAGGGCCTCAGCCGGGCGGTGGTGGAGGAGATCTCCTCCCAGAAGGGCGAGCCGGTTTGGATGCGCGCCTACCGCCTGAAGGCGCTGGAGCACTTCCTGCAGCGGCCCACGCCCACCTGGGGCGGCAACCTGGCGGGGTTGAACTTCGACGACATCTACTATTACGTGCGCCCGTCGGAGGCCTCCAGCGGCACCTGGGAGGATGTGCCCGACACGATCAAGAAGACTTTCGACCGGTTGGGCATCCCGGAAGCCGAGCGCAAGTTTCTGGCGGGGGTGGGCGCCCAATACGAATCGGAGATGGTCTACCACAGCATCCAGGAGCACCTCGCGAAGCAAGGGGTCATCTTCCTCTCGAGCGACGACGGGCTGAAGAAGCACCCCGAGCTCTTCAAGCAGTACTTTGGCACGGTGGTGCCCTACAGCGATAATAAGTTCGCGGCGGTGAACAGCGCCTGCTGGTCGGGCGGTTCGTTCGTTTACGTCCCAGCGGGGGTGCACGTGGATCTGCCGTTGCAGGCCTACTTCCGCCTCAACACCCAGAGCATGGGCCAGTTCGAGCGCACGCTGATCATCGCCGAAGAGGGCTCGTACGTCCACTACGTGGAGGGCTGCACCGCGCCGATCTACACCAAGGACTCATTTCACAGCGGGGTGATCGAGATCGTCGTGAAGCGCGGCGCGCGCGTGCGCTACACGACCATTCAGAACTGGTCGACCAACGTCTACAACCTGGTGACTCAGCGCGCCGTGGTGCACGAAGGGGCAACCATGGAGTGGGTGGATGCCAACCTGGGCAGCAAGCTGACGATGAAGTATCCCTCCTGCTACCTGGTCGGGGAGGGGGCCCACGGCGAGATCCTCTCGATGGCATTCGCCGGCGACGGCCAGCACCAGGATGCGGGCGGCAAGGTGATCCATGCCGCGCCCCACACCACCAGCAAGGTCACCTCGAAATCGATCAGCAAAGGCGGCGGGCGGGCGACTTACCGCGGGCTGCTCAAGGTCTACAAAGGCGCGGTGGGCGCCAAGTCGAACGTGGTATGCGACGCTTTGCTCTTGGGCCCGCAGGCGCGCACCGACACCTACCCCACCATCGAGATTGACGAGGACGATGTCTCCATCGGGCACGAGGCGACTGTCAGCAAGGTGGGCGAAGAGCAGCTCTTCTACCTCACCAGCCGCGGGCTCTCGAAGGAAGAGGCCATGACCATGGTCGTCTCGGGCTTCATCGAGCCGCTGGTCAAGGAACTGCCGATGGAATATGCCATCGAAATGAATCGGCTAATCCAACTGCAGATGGAAGGGTCGGTCGGGTAGCTCAACCCGGCCGCGAGGCCGAAAGGACCACGAATGCAGGAACGGGTTGTCATTCGAACCGATCGGGCGGGCCCGCGCATGCCCGCCGCGGCCAAAGATGCCGCCTATTCGGTGGCGCAAGTTGAATCCATCGCCCGCGGGCAGGGCGAACCGGGCTGGCTGGCGGACCGCCGGCGGGAGGCGTTGCGCCTATACCGCGAGATGCCCATGCCGGCCGCCAGCGACGAGGCCTGGCGCCGCACCGACCTGGCCGGGCTGAGGCTGGACGAGCTCGACCTCAATGCGCTGGGCGTGCCGGGGCGCACCAAGCGGCCGCCGGCCGATTTGTTGAAACCGCTGCTTGGCAAGGCGCATGGCGGGCAGGTGGTGTTCGGCGATCTGGACCCGGCGGTCACGCCGCTCGCCCCCGCGCTCGCCGCGCAAGGCGTGATCTTCTTGCCGTTTGCCGAGGCCGCGCGCACGCAGGGCGACCAGGTGCAGCGCTACCTCGGCCAGGTCGTGATCCCGGCCGAGGGCAAGTTCGCCGCGCTGGTTGCGGCGCTGGGCGACGTGGGCGCGTTTGCCTACGTGCCCAAGGGCGTGCAGGCTGAGCTGCCCCTGCATTCCGTGTGCTGGGCGACTCCCAGCGGGCTGCGCGGATGGCGACTGTTGGTGGTGGTGGAGGAGGGCGCCGCGTTGACCTATGTGCACGAGAATGCCTCGCCGGATGGAAGCGAGGCCAGTCTGCGCGCGGGCGTCGTGGAACTCGTCCTAGAGAAGGGGTCCACCCTGCGCTTCGTCGAGTTCCAGTCGTGGGGGGCCAACGTGTGGAACATCACCCACGAGCGGGCCCAGGTGCATGAGGGCGCCACGCTGGAGTGGATCTTCGGCGGGACGGGCAGCCGCCTGACGAAGACCTTTGCCACGCTGGACCTGATCGGCGCCGGAGCTACGGGGCGCATGTCCGGGTTCTACTTTGCCGACGGCGAGCAGCACCTGGATCACGATACGCAGCAGAACCACCACGCGCCACACACCACGAGCGACCTCCTCTTCAAGGGAGCGCTCAAAGGCCACAGCCGCTCGGTGTGGCAAGGGATGATCTTCGTGGCCCACGGGGCCGAGAAGGCGGACGGTTACCAGGCCAACCGCAATTTGATCCTCTCCAAGAACGCGCGGGCCGATTCGCTGCCCGGCCTGGAGATCCTGGCGGACGACGTGCGCTGCACACACGGCGCAACGGTGGGCCAGTTGGATGAGGATGAAGTGTTTTATTTGATGACGCGCGGGGTACCGCGGCCGGAGGCCGAGCGCGTCGTGGTAAATGGTTTTTTCGACACGATCATGCAACGCATTCCCTTCGAAGGTGTCCGACGCCGACTGCGCTCAGCTGTCGATGCTAAGATGGGCGCTTCGGTTCGGGGCTAGAAGGGGGGAGAATGAATTCTCGTCGCGAACCTCGTGGCAAGCCGGAAGCACCGGCCAAAACTTTCGCCCAGGCCTTCGCCATCGGCGAAACGGTGGAGGTGCTGTGCGATCACAAACGCAGCGGGCGGCGCGTGCGCGATTGGGTGGAGGGCACGATCGTCCATGCCGACGGGCGCATGACCGCGGTCCAGTTCCGCAGCGATGTCTACCTGACCGACGGCTGGATGGTGCCCGACCGCATTCTGTGGTTCACCCGCGACTCGGAGAAGATCCGTTCGGTCCGGCGCCGCGCGCGGGCGCGCCTGGTGCGCTCCGTCGGCAAACGCCGCAACTAGCCAAAGGCTCAATATGCTCTCGTCCCTCGCCCCCGGTCCCTCCCGCTTCGCGATCCAAGCTCTCCGCAAGCGGAGAGGGGGGGGAAACATCCAGAAGGGATTGTGGGCCGCGAAGCGGCCCCAAATCCCCTTGAGAGCTAAACTGCCCCTGCCCATGGAATGGGGAGGGGACAGGGGTGGGGTCATGGCTCTTGCGCTAGCCCCGTGGAGTCTGCCCATGGCTTACTTTCAATGCGCCGGACCACGTGGACCTGAACCCGTCGATGGCGCACGATCCCGCCCAAGGAAGTCATGACCCAGGCCAGTCGATCCCCCACGCTGGATGTTGCCCGCCTGCGCGAGCAGTTTCCCGTGCTCGCGCGCGAGATGAAGCCCGGAGTGCCGCTGGTGTATCTCGATTCGACGGCTACCTCGCAAAAGCCGCTCGCCGTGATCGAGGCCATGGACGTTTTCTACCACCGCCACAACGCCAACATCCACCGCGGCGTGTATCAACTGGCGGAGGAGGCTACGGCCCAATTCGAGGCGGCCCGTGCGCGAGTGGCCGCCTTCATCGGCGCGGCCGAGCCGGCCGAAATCATCTTCACCCGCAACACGACTGAGTCGATCAACCTGGTGATGCGCACCTGGGCCCAGGCCAACCTGGCCGCAGGCGACACGATCGTGCTGACCGAGATGGAACACCATTCGAATATCGTGCCGTGGCAGATGCTAGCGGCCGAGAAGGGCGTGAAGCTGGAATTCGTGCCGGTGAGCGACGACGGGCTGCTGGTGCTGCCCGTCTTTGAGAAGCTGCTCGAACGTCGGCCGAAGCTGGTTGCCGTGGGGCACATGTCGAATGTGCTCGGCACGATCAACCCGGTGGCCGAGATGAGCCGCCAGGCGCACGCCGCCGGCGCGCTGGTGCTGGTCGATGGCGCCCAGTCGGTGCCCCACATGAAGGTGAACGTACGCGAACTGGGCGCCGATTTTCTGGCGTTCTCCTCGCACAAAATGTGCGGCCCGACCGGCCTCGGCATCCTGTACGGCCGGCGCGAACTTCTTGAAGAGATGCCTCCGTTCCTGGGCGGCGGCGACATGATCCGCCGTGTGCGGCTGCATGAATTCAGCACCAACGAGCCGCCCCACAAGTTCGAGGCGGGCACGCCGGCCATTGCCGAGGCCATCGGGCTGGGGGCGGCGATTGATTTCCTGGAGGCGGCCGGCATGGATGCGATCCATGCCCACGAGCAGGACCTCATTGCCTACACACTCGAGCGCCTGAGCGAGGTGCCGGGCGTGCGCGTGTACGGCCCCGCGCCGGCGCAGCGCGGCGGGGTGGCTTCCTTCGTGATGCAGGCGGCCCACCCGCACGACGTTGCCCAGATTCTGGACGCAGACGGCGTGGCGGTGCGCGCCGGGCATCACTGTGCCATGCCGCTGCACGAGCGCTTCGGCCTCGTGGCCACCACCCGCGCGTCGTTTTACCTGTACAACACGCGGGCAGAAGTGGACCGGCTGGTGGCGGCAGTGCAAAAGGTCAACGACATCTTCGCCTGAGGCGAGCACGCAGGAACCCCATGGACGACCTGTATCGAGAACTAATCATCGATCACTACAAAAACCCGCGCATGAAGGGGACCCTCGACCCGCACGACATCTCGTACGAGGACGACAACCCGTTGTGTGGCGACCGCCTGCGCATCGACGTGCGGTTGGGGGCGGACAGCCGCATTTCGGAGGCCGCCTTCTCCGGGCAGGGCTGCGCCATCTCGCTGGCTTCGGCCGACCTGCTGACCGAATCGATCATCGGCAAGTCGCTCGAAGAAGTTCGCGCGATCGGTAAGGACGACATCCTGGAGATGCTCGGGATCCAGCTCTCGCCGGTGCGCCTGAAGTGCGCGCTGCTCTCGCTCAAGGTGCTCAAAGCCGGCGCCTACGGCCTGGCCGAAGTGCACGACCTCGACTAGCACCTCCTCCCATCCCGCCATCCATCGAAGGCCACCCGGCATGTTCAACTACCTCAAACTGCATGACGATCAGGTTCAGTACGTCTCCGTGGGCCCGGTCACGGATTTCGCCCATGGCTCGCGCTGGCTGTTTGAGATCGACGGCCAGCCGATTGCGCTCTTGCGCATCGGCGGCGAGTGGTACGCCATTGCCGACTTGTGCACGCACGACCAGGGACCCCTGGGGGAGGGCGAACAGGAGGGATTCGAGATCGAATGCCCGCGCCACGGCGCCCGCTTCGACGTGCGTACCGGCAAAGCTCTCTTGTTGCCGGCGGTGGTCGACATCCCCGCCTACCCCGTGCGCGAGCACGAGGGCGAGCTGCAGATCGGGCTGCCCACGGGCTGAGGCCTGGCGGCGCAGCACCGACCGTTCGAGAGAGCGAGCCGCGTGGCTGAGGCTGCGCGGCATGTGGAATGACTTCAGGCCGTGGCGATAGGCGGGCGAGGCGTTACATCCCACGGGATGAGCGAGTGCCGCGTGTCATCATTCGCAAAGTGGGAACGTGGTAAAATCACGCGTTTCTTCCCAGGAACAGAGCCATCATAGAGACACCAAGGAGCAATGGCATGGCCAAGGCAACGAGAAAGAAGTCGGTCGCGAAGCGCACGGCGTCGAAGGCGCCCGCGAAGAAGTGGGTTTACCTGTTCAGCGAAGTGAGCGCGGCCGAGCGCTACGCCAAGAGTTGGGACGGCGTGCGCGGCCTCTTGGGCGGCAAAGGCGCCAATCTGGCGGAGATGACGCGCGTGGGGCTGCCGGTGCCGCAGGGCTTTACGGTGACCACTGAAGCGTGCAATGCGTACCTGGCCAAGGGCGGGAAGTTCCCGGCGGGCATGTGGGAGCAGGAGCTGGCGGCGCTGCGGCGCATTGAGAAGGAGACCGGCAAGAAGTTCGGCGACGCCAAGAACCCCTTGCTCGTCTCGTGCCGCTCGGGGGCCAAGTTCTCGATGCCCGGCATGATGGACACGGTGCTCAACATCGGCCTCAACGATGAGACCGCGGCCGGGATGATCGAGCTCACGCGCGACGCGCGCTTTGTCTACGACGCCTACCGCCGCCTGGTGCAGATGTTCGGCTCGGTGGTGCTGGACGTGGCCGACGAACCGTTTGAAGAAGTGCTGGCTGGCTACCGCGCCAAGCGCGGCGTCTCGAACGATGCCGACCTCAAGCCTGAGGACCTGAAAGCCATCACCGGCGAGTTCAAGGCGATCGTGCGCAAGGAAGCCGGGCGCGACTTCCCGGGGGATGCGCTCGAGCAACTCAAGCTCGCCACCGAGGCGGTCTTCCGTTCGTGGAACGGCAAGCGCGCGATTGACTACCGCAATGCGGCCAAGATTGCGCACGACCTGGGCACGGCGGTCAACATCGTGACCATGGTCTTCGGCAACATGGGCAACACCTCCGGCACGGGCGTGGTCACCACGCGCAACGTGTCGGACGGCTCGGGCGAGATCGAAGGGGATTACCTGACCAACGCTCAGGGCGAGGATGTGGTGGCCGGCATTCGTGCCACCAAGCCGATTGCGGCGCTGGCCCAGGAGATGCCCACGGTCTACGCTGAGTTCGCGCGCATCTGCAAGCGCCTGGAGCGCCACTACCGCGAGACGCAGGACATCGAATTCACCGTCGAGCGCGGCAAGCTGTGGATCCTGCAGACGCGGGATGCCAAACGCACGGCGCAGGCCGCGATCCGCATCGCGGTGGAGATGGTGGACGAGAAGCTGATCAAGAAGAGCGAGGCGGTGAAGCGGGTGAGGCCCGAGCACGTGGACTTCTTCCTGCACCCGCAGTTCGACCCGGCCGAGAAGATATCGGCCTCGGGGCGGGGCGATCGCATCGCCTCCGGGCTGAACGTCTCGCCCGGAGCGGCGGTCGGCCAGATCACCTTCGACGCGGATACGGCCGAGCGCTGGACCAAAGAAGACAAGAAGGACGTCATCATGGTGCGGCCGGAAACCAAGCCGGATGACGTGCACGGCATGCTGGCGGCCAAGGGCATCCTGACCAGCCGCGGCGGGCGCACCAGCCATGCGGCGCTGGTGGCGCGCCAGTTCGGCAAGCCGGCTGTGGTCGGCGCGTCGGCCATCGACGTGGATGTGGAAAAGCGGCGCTTCACCGTGGGCGGGCGGGTCTTCAAGGAAGGCGACTACGTCTCGATCGACGGCACGACCGGCGAAGTCTTCGCCGGCAAGATCGCAACTGTTCTGCCGGACTTCAAGGACCCCTACCTGATCAAGCTGCTCTCGTGGGCGGATGAGATCCGCCGCCTAGGCGTGTGGGCCAATGCGGACTACCCGCGCGATGCAGCCCGCGCGCGCAGCTACGGCGCCGAAGGCATCGGCCTGTGCCGCACCGAGCATATGTTCTTTGAGACCGAGCGACTGCCGATCGTGCAGAGGATGATCTTGGCGAAGACGACCGCCGAGCGGCAGGAAGCGCTCGACAAGCTGCTGCCCTTCCAGCGCACCGACTTCGACGGTCTGTTCCGCGCGATGGACGGGCTGCCGGTCACCATCCGCCTGATCGACCCGCCGCTGCACGAGTTCCTGCCCTCGCACACGACGCTGCTCCAGGAAGTGACCGAGTTGCGCGTGCGCGGCAACAATCCCTCGCTCCTGGCGGAGAAGCAACGCATGCTGGCGGCGGTCGAGTCGATGCACGAGGCCAACCCGATGCTCGGCCTGCGCGGCGTGCGCCTGGGCATTCACATCCCCGAGCTCACCCGCATGCAGGTGCGCGCCATCTTTGAGGCGGCCTGCACCTGCGCCAAGGAGGGGGTCGAGGTCCATCCCAAGATCATGATCCCGCTCACCGCGCACGTCAATGAACTCAAGCTGCAGCAGACCGAGCTCGAGGCGGAGGCCAAGAAGGTGATGGCCGAGAAGGGGATCAAGGTGGAGTACCAGTTCGGCACGATGATCGAGATCCCGCGCGCGGCGCTCACCGCGGATCAGATTGCCGAATACGCCCAGTTCTTCTCCTTCGGCACCAACGATCTCACCCAGACCACCTACGGCATCTCGCGCGACGATGCCGAGACCGGCTTCCTGATGGAGTACCTGCAGAAGGACATCCTGCCCGAAAACCCGTTCGCCTCGATTGATGCGGACGGGGTGGGCAAGTTGATGGACATGGCCGTGCGCTTGGGGCGCGCGACCCGACCGTCGCTCGAGGTGGGCATCTGCGGCGAACACGGCGGCGACCCGAAGTCGATCGCCTTGTGCCACAAGATCGGCCTCGACTACGTGTCGTGCTCGCCCTTCCGCGTGCCGATTGCCCGCCTGGCAGCGGCGCATGCGGCGCTGGGGGATAAGAAGTAGACCCGCCAGGAACAAGGAAAGGCCCCGACCATCGGTCGGGGCCTTTTTATTCCCCAGGCGCGCGCTCGCGCCAGCCTACCAGCCGTTGAGGAAGTCGGTCCAGTCAAGGTTAAGGTCGAGGTGGCGGCCGAACAGGTAACGTGCCGTGGCCGGCGGCTCGCGCGGGATGCGCTGCAGGTGCATGTGTGCTTCGTCAGTCATGCGGCCCCCCTTGCGCCGGTTGCATGGCGGGCAAGCCGCCACCAGGTTGGCCCAGGTATGGCTGCCGCCCTTGTGGCGCGGGATGACGTGGTCGATGGTGAGGTGCGGCGTCTGCCGCCCGCAGTACTGGCAGGTGAACTCATCGCGGCGGAAGACCTCGCGCTTGGAGAGGCGCACCCGCGGGTGGGGGCGGCGGATCATTCTCTGCAGTTGGATGACCGAAGGGCGGGGGTACGAGAGGCGAACGGTATGCACGTAGCCGCGCCCGTTCGCGACCAGGCGCGCCTTGCCACCGACGATCAGGTTGAGCGCGCGGCGCGTTTCACACACGTGCAGCGGCTCGAAATTGGCGTTGAGCACCAGCACCAGCCCGTTCACGTCCGCCTCCGGTATTTCGCGGGAGTATAGCACTATGCCCGCCTGCGCCACAAGCCCGCAGCGGCCGGCTGTTCGGCCGACCGAACACACAAAGCGGCGGGGATGGCCAGCCAGGCTGTCTTGCCATACCAGAGCGTGGCGCCCAGAGCCGTAGCTGTAGCCAGAAAAACGCCCAGGGCACGCGCCCAATTGCCGAGCCAGCCTTGCCCCAGGCCGGGGATGATCGCGGAAAGAATAACAGCCACCAGGCGCGAGCGCCCGGCAGGCGAGGTCAGCTTCATGCCGCCTCTAGCGAGGAGGCCCTCACTTCTTGAGCCTCTTGGCCGTAGACTTCTTTGAAGCGCTTGCGGTCGATCTCCTGCGGCAGGCCCTCGAAGACCTTGACCCTGTCTTTGAGCCCGATTACGCGCGTGGCGCAGCGGTGGACCAGAGCGAGGAAGTGCAGGCTGCAGATGACGGTGATGCCGTCCTGCATGTTGAGCTGTTCGAGATACTGGAGGAGGGTGTGGGCCAGCACCGGATCGAGGCTGGCGACCGGTTCGTCGGCCAGGAGCAAGCGCGGCTCCTGCATCAGAGCGCGGGCCACGCCCACGCGTTGCTGCTGTCCGCCGGAAAGCGCATCCGCGCGCGCATCGGCCTTGTCGGCGATGCCCACCCGCTCGAGGGCGCGCATGGCGCGCTCGCTATGAGGCCACAGGCCGATGAGCGAAAGCCACGGGTTGGCGTAGCCCAGCCGCCCGCTGAGCACGTTGGTGAGAACGCTCGAGCGCCGGACCAGGTTGAACTGCTGAACGACCATGCCGATCTGGCGGCGGATCCTGCGCAACTTGGCCTGCGCGGCCGCCGTGATGTCCAGCCCATCCAACAGGAGGCGTCCGGAGGTCGGGTCGATCAGGCGGTTGATGCAACGCAAGAGCGTGGACGTGCCGGATCCCGAGAGGCCGATCACCACCAGGAACTCGCCGTCGGCAACATCGAAGCTGATGTCTTTCAGCGCCACCGTGTCGCTCGGGTAGACCTTGGTCAGGTCTTGAACCTTCAGCAAGGGGCGCTCACCCCGTGGCCGTGCGGGATGAGAAGAGAGGGGGAGCATCTCCCCCTCCCTTTGGTCGGGCGCGTTTACTCGAAGAGCGTCGCGACGTCGAGGCCGGAGGCTTCGAGGTAGACGCGGAACTCATCGAAGAGGGTGTCGTCGGCAGCCTTCAGGCCGTCGATCGAGAAGACCGTCTTGAGCGCAGTCTTGCCCGCCTCGGTCCCGGCGATCGTCAGCAGCGCCTCGACGATCTTGGCGCGCATGTCGGCCGGCAGGTCCGGCTCGAACGAGACGATATCCTTGGGGATGAAGGCATCGCTCTTGTAGATCACCATCACCTTGTCCATCGCATCCGGCAGGTCCTTCTGGATGGCGGACGAGGTGCGGGCATCGATGAAGGTGGCGCCGAAATCGCAAATGCCCTTGGCGTACACGGCGCGCACGACGGCCGGGTCGCCGCCCATGAAGGCCGCGGCGCTGCCGGACTTGATCGGAACTCCAGACTTCTTGAACAAGCCGGTGGGCAGCACGTAGCCATAGGACGAGAGCGAGTCAGTCCAGCACGGCTTTTTGTCCTTGAGCTGCGCCAGGGCCGTGGCCGGGGCCTGACTGGCCGTGAAGGCGCTGTCGACGTGAGCAATGATCTGGAAGCCGTAGCGATCCGAACCTTGGCGGATGGTCACCAGACTGACATCCGCGTAGCCCTTCTGCTTGGCCACGGTGTAAGGGAGGGTGGCCAGCCAGCCGATCTGCGCATTGCCCGACCCCATGGCCTCGACCAGGGCGCTGTAGGACGTGGCCTGCAGGACCTTGATGCTGTAGCCAGTCAAGTCGGTGATCTGCTTGGCGATGGCTTCACCGCCGGTGAGTATCTCTTGCGCGGTGCCGGACGGCACGAAGCCCATGATGATCGGGTTATCGGTGGTGCCCAGCTGCGGCGGCGGGACGGGGGTGGCCGTCGGTACAGGCGGCGTGGTCGGTACGGGGGCAGGGGTGACTTCGGGAGCAGGGGTGGGGGTCGTGCAGGCGGCGAGCAAGGTGCCCACCATCGCAAGGGTAACCAACACCGGAATCAATCTCTTGCCCATTCCTGTCTCCTCTTCTCCTCTACACTCTGGAAAGATTGGTCCCGGACAAGATCTAGGAATGACAATGCCCAGGGGTCGAAAACCCTTTGGCGATCACCTCCTCTCAGGATTCGGTGCGGAATGAGACGCGCTCATCATACTCTACGAGCGCCATGGTTGCAACTGAGCGCGGTCGGGATTTATACTACGGTGCAGGTCAGGCAGACGGAGCGGGTAGCGCATGCAGCACCACCTCGAGAATTCTCAAGTCCATTTCGCGCTCGAATCCACCGGCGGACGGTGGAGCCTGGCCTTGCGGCAGGCGGCCGCACCACTTATTGACAGCGCGGAGTGGGGGGCGGCGTTCACCTTGCGCGGACGCAGCCTGTATCGACACGCCGGACGGCAAGCGACCCAGGTCGACGCTGTGCGATTGCGAGGTCCGGCGGACGAGACGCTCGACGGGCTGCTCGTCGAGGCCCCGTTGCCCGAAACGGGAGTCGCATTGCGCGGCGAGTTCGCGCTCCACGCGGTGTACCCGGCATGCCTGATCCGCCTGACGCTGGTCAACAACTCTTCGCACACGCTCCAATGCGATCGATTCATCGTTGGACGCGTCGGCCCGTCCGCTATGATGGCGGCAAAGAGTCTGCGTCCGTTTGACGTGTTCCGCGCACCCGCCCGCGCCGTGGCTCCAGGGGCTTTGCGCCTCGACCCAGACCCGGGCGAGATGCGCTTTTACGTGAACGGATGGCAGAGTTGGAGCTTTGCCGGTGCGCTCGGCGAGAATGATCGGCAACCCGGGCCGCGCCTGGGCCCGGTCACCCTACCCATGCACGCCGGCGCGGCGGCGCCCTGGCCGAAGGATAGAGGTCACTTCCGCTCCGACATGTTTGCCGTTCTCTCGAGCCCGGCGACGGGCAGCGGGCTGACCTTCGGCTTTCTCTCGCAGCGCGAGCAGTTCGGGGCCGTGGAGGCGTGGCTCGATCGCCTCTCGCCGAGCGCGATGATGACCGCGGAACTGGATGGGGTGGTGCTGAACCCGGGCGAGCAGATCGCGAGCGATTGGGCATATATCGGATTGCAGCACCCCGCAGGCGGCGAAGTGTTCGACGCTTACCTGGAGCTCGTCGCCCGCGAGAACCACGCGCGCACGCAGCGCGAGCCGCCCTTCGGCTGGTGCTCGTGGTACCACTACTTCACCCGCGTCACCGACGACGATCTGCAGAAGAACGTTGCCGCGGCCTCACGGCTGAGCGATCAACTGCCAGTGAAGCTGATCCAGCTCGACGATGGGTTCGAGGCCGATGTCGGGGATTGGACCGAGCGCAATGCAAAATTCCCACGCGATATGCGCGCGGTGGCCGATGGCATTCGCGCGCAAGGATTCATCCCCGGGCTTTGGCTCGCGCCGCTCATCGCCAAACCCGCCGCGAGCATCGTGCGCCGCAAGCCGGGTTGGTGGCTGCGCGGCCGCTGGGGCCGGCCGGCCAGCGCCGGGCTGGTATGGTTCAAGTGGGGGCGAGGGCTCGACACCACGCAGCCCGAGGCGATCGAGCACGCGGCCGGCCTCATCCGCACGGCGGTCCATGAGTGGGGGTTCCCGTACCTCAAGCTCGATTTCCTCTACGCATCGGCTCTGGACGCACGGCGGGCCGACCGCACGGTGACCCGCGCCCAGGCGCTGCGCCGCGCGCTGGAAGCTATGCGCGCCGCGGCAGGAGAAGAGACCTTCCTGCTCGGCTGCGGCTGCCCGCTCGGGTCCGGGGTGGGTATTTTCGATGCGATGCGTATCGGGACGGACGTCGACTTCCGCTGGCACCCGACGTTCCGCCCGATCTCGGCGTGGATCCGGCACGATCCGACCTTTCCCTCAGCGCGCAACTCGATTCGCAACACGCTCGCGCGGGCCATGCTGCACCGCCGCTGGTGGTGGAATGACCCGGATTGCCTCCTGGCGCGCGACACGCACACGCAGCTCAACCTCGACGAGCGGCACAGCCTGGCCACCGCCATCGCACTCTCGGGCGGCGCGCTACTCGTCTCCGACGACTTGAGTGAACTCTCGCAGGAGAGTCTGCGCCTCGTTCAGGTGCTGGTGCCGCCCAATCCACGCGCCGCTCGCGTTATCGGGTGGGATGAGGTCCGCGATCCACAAACGGCGATCCTCACCTGCCGGGGCGCGTTGGGCGAATGGTATGTGGTAGCTCGCTTCAACTTGGGTGAGGCAGCCCTCCGGGCGGATCTCGACTTGCGCGCACTGGGGCTGCCGGAATACGCCGAGGCGTTTTCGTTCTGGGACGAGCGCTACATTCCGCCAAGCACGGGCACCCTCGCCTTGGGATCGATTCCGGCTCACGGCGTATGCCTGGTCGCCGTGCGCGCGATGAGTGATGCCCCCGCCTTTGTGGGGAGCACGCTGCACTTTACGCAAGGCAGCGAGGTCTCGAGTTGGCGCGTCTCGGCGCACGAGCTGGCGCTCGCCGTGCAGCTTGGGCGCACAGGGTCGGGACATCTCTATCTGCGGTTACCGGCCCCGCCGCGCTCGGCGACCCTCGACAGCCTACCCGTCGCGTGGCAGCCACACGAGCACGGTCTCTATCGATTGAGTGTGACCATCCCCAAAGAAGGTCGTCTCGAAGCGACATGGTGAGTGCAGCGCAGGCCGGCAATTCCGGAGAGCTTGGAATGGACCATGAATAGCGTGGGCCCGCTCCCGCCCGATCCTCTGCGGGATTTCTTCTTCCCGCGAGGCATCGTTGTGATCGGCGTCTCGCGCGATCCGACTCGCCTCGGGTATGGGCTGGCACGCAACGTCGTGCGCTGCTCGCCGGCGCCCGTGCACCTCGTTCATCCGGAGGGCGGGGAGTGGCAGGGGCGCACGTTGCACCGGGCGGTGAGCGAAGTGCCGCGCCCGGTGGACCTGGCCCTGCTCCTGCTGCCCGCGGCAAAGGTAGCGGACGCTCTGCGCGAAAGTGCGCAGGCCGGCGTGCGCGCCGCCATCGTCGAATCCGGCGGATTCCGCGAAGCGGGCGAGGCTGGCGCGCGGCTCGAGGCGGAGCTGGCGGCTGTCGCGCGCGAATGTGGCGTGAGGCTCATTGGCCCAAACTGCATCGGCGTCGTTGATACGCATTTGCCGCTCGATACGACGTTTCTTCCCCCGCGCGACGATCGGGCTGGCACGATCGCCTTTGTCTCGCATTCGGGGGCCACCTGTTCGGCCATGCTCGAGCGGGCATTGCTCGAAGGGTGGGGCTTCTCGCGCGTGATCAGCCTGGGCAACCAGGCCGACGTGGGGGAGGCGGAAGCGCTGCTCTCGCTTGCCCATGACCCGCATACCCAGGCCATCGCCCTCTACCTGGAGGGCATTCAAGATGGCGAGCGCTTCCTCGCGGCGGCGCGGGGCGTCGCGCAGGTCAAACCCATCGTGGCGCTCAAGGTGGGGCGTTCGGCCGAGGGGCAGCGCGCGGCGCGTTCGCATACCGGCGCGCTCGCCTCGAGCGATCGTGCAGTGGAGGCGGCATTCGCGCACTGCGGAATTCTGCGCGCGCACACCGTCGAGGAAATGATCGTGCTTGCGCGCGGGCTGGCTCACTTGAAGCCATCCTCCGGGCCGCGCGTGGCGATCCTGACCAACGCCGGTGGACCGGGCGTTATGGCGGCCGACCTTCTGGGGGAGAAGGGCCTTGAGCTGGCGCAGATCTCAGCCGGCACGCGGGCCCGATTAGCCGAGCGACTACCGCTGGCGGCGGCACGGGGCAACCCGGTTGACATGCTGGCCTCGGCCGGCGCAGCCGAACACGCCGAGTGCGCGCGCCTGCTGCTCGAGGAAGCTGCCACCGACGCGCTGATCGTGACCATCGTCCCGCCGCCGATGCATGACGTGGTCGCTGTCGCCGAGGCACTCTCACCCATCTTGCGCTCGGCTGTCAAACCGGCAGCCGTCTGCATCATGGGCGGCGCTTCGGCCGCGAAGGCCAGACAGCGCTTGCGCGAGGCAGGGGTCATGGAATGCGGATACCCCTCGGAGGCTGTGCTCGCCATCTCCGCGGCATGGCGCCGGACAGCAATTCAATCGCCGCGGGGGGAATCCCTCGCGGCGCGGTCGAGTACCGTTGGGGGGCCTGCCCGAGAGAAGCTCGCCCCCTTGTCAACGGGAAAGCCGGAGGCGATCGCGGCGTTCGAGCTGGCGCAAGCGATCGGGCTGGACTGCCCGGCCTGGCAGTTCGCCGCCGATGAAGCCCAGGCAGCGGACGCAGCGGCGAATGTGGGTTGGCCCGTGGCCCTTAAGGCCGTGGCCCAAAGGGTGGCACACAAATCCGAGGCCGGCGGCGTCGCGTTGGGCTTGGTGAATGAGGGCGAAGTGCGCGAGGCCTACCGGCGCATGCGGCTCGAGGTCGAGGCCTACGCCGGCAAAGGAGCGTGGCAGGGCGCGCTGGTCCAGGCGATGGCGCCGGCCGGTCAGGAAGTGATTGTGGGTGCCGTGCGCGATGCCCAGTTTGGTCCGCTGCTCATGTTCGGCAGCGGCGGCAAAGAGGTCGAAGGAATGGGGGACGTGGCCTTTGCCCTTGCGCCTGTTACTCTGGCGGAGGCCGAGGCGATGCTTTGGCGGACGTGGGCCGGCCGCCGCTTAGGCGGCGTGCGCGGCGCTCGCGCGGCAAACCGGGAGGCCGTTCTGGATGCGCTGGCCGCCATCGAAGGGCTCATGCTGACTCACCCGGGGCTGCTCGAATTCGAGGTCAATCCGTTGATCGTGACCGCTCATGAGGCGTGGGCGGTAGATGTGAGAGGCAGGATTGAGGAAGGTTCCGGTCACCGCTGACATCTGGTGCGCCTTGGTCCTGTAGTCGCGTAGTCAGAGGGCGCATCATAAATGGGAGCTGCATGGCATACTGGTTATACGACCGCGTACTTGAGGTTGATCCTGAACGCGAACCCGCGTTCGCAGGCCGTGCCACTGTCAATTGGGTGCGCGCGCTCCGACGTGAAATCGAGGCTTCCCATGGCAGTGATACCGCCTCTCAACTCGAGTCGTGTCGCCAGTTCGCTGCCACCGTATTACCGCACACCAGAGTGAGAGTGCCCCTTGCCTCGGTCTTTGAGCCGCTGTTCTTCTCAATCACCAACTCAATGGCGCTGGAGAGGAGAAATTCGACCCTGGCCCAAGTACCATGGGCACGCCCATCCGCAGTCGTTTGTTGGTACTACGCCCTGTACTTCTCCGTGAGAAGCACTTTCGCTTCCATGAAAATGAACGTCAAGGAAGACCATTCGGTGTCCGCGAGGGCCTTCGGTTCGACTCTGCGTCCGAAATTGCCCCACCCGTTCAAAATGGTTGCCTCCAGAACTTCGGGACAAAGAACCGAGTGGAGCTTCCGACTTTTGGATCCGTGCCTCCTTTCGACCTGAGCCGATCCTTCTCACCAGGCCGTGGCGTTGCCCAAGGCATGCTGGTCTAGAACTTGGCGGGCACCTGCAAGTGGTATGCCGAACGGACCAAGGAACGGATGCTGTCAAACGGAGATGTCCCGAACATCCGCACTAGGGCGGCGCGCCAAGAGCGCGACAAACGACTCCTAAGTGAAGTTGGCTTCCTTTACTGCGCATACCGCTACCGAGTCAAGGCGAACTACCGCGACGCGATCTATCTCACGTACGGCGAACCCCCTCCCGCTTTCTTTTCCCAATTCACTGGGCATCTGGCGGCAACTGCCCGCTTCGGCGCGATCTATGCCTTAGCGGTCGCGGAACGCAGAGTCGGGGCGAAACCGGTCAAGTTGTTCGTTCGTGATTTGACCGACAATCTCTGGGGGATGGCAGCTGCCGAACCATCTGAGCTCTTCTGGCAGCAGGTGTTGCGCCAACCTGCTGACTGCCCACCGACCCACTCGCACGTGCCTCCGCCGGTCTACCGATAAATGGAACGCGCACATGTCCGCTGTCTTGGTGGTCATAGACCAGAGAATGTATCCGTCACGTCGCCCGGCAGTGTTCGACATCGCTAGTTGATTGAACCCTGCCTGAAAGAAGGAGCCGGCCAAGGCACGCATCAAGGACACAAAGGGCCGAGAAGATGAGGACTCTGGCTACGTTCGGCTGCTCGGAAACACCCCTCTGGGCCTTCCTACAAGCCGCCTCCATGCAACGGTCATCCGCACCGGCAACGAACTAGAGCGGATGCGCGAAGTCGCCACTTCCGCTGATCGAAAGGCCGACCCATCCACCACGCTCTCCACCGCAAAGGACACCTCGGCGAGGGGCATCAAGGTGGTGTTTAGCCCAAGGATTGCCAAGGCCTCCAATGGTCATGACATCAATGGCGACGTAGTGGTGTTCGACCATGCCAAGAAACACCTGATGGTGATTGAGGTAAAGGGCGGCGACACCTTTGACACGAAGAAGGCATCCGGAGAATTGAACAGCTTGCAGCAATCTGCTGCAGAATTGTCGAAGGCGACGGCTACACGGGGTCTATCTCATTCTGTTCCTCGAATCAAGCGGACAAACAGGCCGCTCGTCGCGGGCGCCAAGGGCCGCTTCTCACAAGAAGAGGTGATGACAGACCGGGAACTTTGCAGTATATTGGCTATTAAGTTCGATGCCTTCCGCGCAGGGCGGGGGGGAGAGCACGCAGCTAACTTGGCCGACTTCCTTGGCGAGCTCGTGGATATCCCGGAGATCGCCCAGCGCCTCCGCCAAAAACTCCAATGAATGGTGTTCACCATGTCTCAAAGCGCGCCCAACTCGAGGCTTCCTCTTGATACCCTTATTGAAGGGGACTGCCTCGAGGTCCTCGAGAGCCTCCCGGAAAATTCTGTTGACCTTATCTTCGCCGACCCACCTTACAACCTCCAGTTGCGGCAAGAGCTGTATCGCCCCAACATGACCCTGGTTGACGCCGTCGATGATACGTGGGACAAGTTCGCAAGCTTTCGAGACTACGATGACTTCACCCGATCATGGCTGAACGCATGTAGGCGGGTCCTGTCGAACTCCGGGACTCTTTGGGTAATCGGCAGCTACCACAACATCTTCCGAGTTGGCTCCCTCATGCAGGACATCGGGTACTGGATACTCAACGATGTTGTTTGGGTAAAGACTAACCCGATGCCCAACTTCCGCGGTGTGCGCTTCACAAACGCACACGAGACGCTAATTTGGGCGTCCAAGGCCAAGGGCAGCACGTATACGTTCAACCACCATGCGATGAAGACGTTCAACAACGGCAAGCAAATGAGGAGTGACTGGCTCTTACCCATATGCGCTGGCTCAGAGCGCATCCGCATCAACGGCCAAAAGGCCCACTCCACCCAGAAGCCCGAGGCTCTTCTCGAGCGAGTTATCGCTGCCTCCAGCAAGCCGGGCGATATTGTCTTGGACCCCTTTGTCGGCTCAGGGACAACGGCTGCGGTTGCCAAGAGGTTGCATCGTCATTGGATTGGCATCGAGAAGGAGCCGGGTTACGTAGCAATTGCGCGCCAGCGCATCGATGACGTGGTTCCAGACTTGTTCCCTGACATACTGTCCGACCCACGCGATGGAGCAAGGTCGAGGCGCGGGCCCAGCTTCCAGGACGTTGTGGCCGCAGGATATGTCAACCATGGAGACAAGCTTTACTTCCGGTCAGATCCATTACGCTTTGCCACAATTACAGCCGAGGGTAAGCTACGCATAGGCGACTTCGAGGGATCCATCCACCAGGCCGGAAGCCACTTCACGAACGGGAGTCCATGTAATGGTTGGGAGCATTGGTACTTTGCCGACAAGGATGGCACTTTCCACCCAATTGATGTGCTTCGCAAGCGAATCGAAGTTACTTCCCCAAGGCTTTCCCCGCCTCCCCCGTCCTCAGCCGGCCAGCATCTCGACGATGCTGATGCCGGGCGGGCTAGGCCTTAATTGGTGGGTGTCGTTTTTGGCCGGTAGGCGAAGTGCAGGGAAGCTTCTCCGCTTCCGCCAAGCACCTGAGCCCAGGCCTTCAACCCTTCCCCCTCACCTGTGCCCGCAGCCACTCCAACCGCGCTTCGGCCAGCCCCTTCATGCGCGAGAGCGCGAACAACGCGCCCGGCCCTTCGACGCTGAGCGAGGCCGATACGTTGCCGTAGAGGGCTGCTTGGAGTGGGTCGTAGGTCAGGCGCAAGCCTGCCAGGAAGCCTCCCGCAAAGGCCCCCTCAGCGCCCACGGGGTTGCGCCGCTCCGCCGGGTAAGCGGGGAGGGTGGCCGGCGAAGTTGCTCCATCCCGATACACGACCTGACCGCCCGCCTCCTCCATGACAACCACCAGCGGGCAGCCGTAAGCGCCCAGGCGGCGCGCTATCTCTGCCAGGTCGCGCGACGAATCGCGGAACAGGCCGCGCGCCATTCGTTCGCTGACCATAAAGACGCTGATGCCTGGGAGCAGTGAGCGCAGCAAGGGCAGGGAGGTGGGGCGCAGGTAGCGCGGCGATGGAGACAGTGCAATGGTCGTCGTGCCGCCGCTATGCAGCGGCGCAGGCAATGTCTGGTGAGTGACGATGTGGGCCGGGGCCAGGTAGGCCGCCCGCACCTGCCGATGGGAACTTGGCAGGTCCTCTGGGCGAATGGCGAGCGGCGAGAACCTATCGCGCACGTCCTCATCTGCGCCCGGGGGCGTGTAGGCGAGCAGCTCCTTCGGCAGGGCCACGCCGGCCCGGGCACACGCCAGGCGCGGCTCACGCTCGTTGACTTCCCCGTCGCTGCGGTATTCGTAGAAGGCCTGGCTGGGCGGAGCAGCGGGCAGGACTCGCACCGCTTCGCACGAGATGCCCTTGGACTCAAGCTGCTCCAGCCAGCTCTGAGGAAAATCCTCTCCGACCCGGCTGACGATGGCCACGGGCTCTGAGCCCCACACGCGTGCGCCCACGGCGGCGTACATCGCACTGCCCCCCGGCTGTGCGAAGTAGATGTCTTTCTGCGGGCCGATGACGTAGTCCTGGCGAAGCGGCCCGATGAAAACCATCTGCGGCGATTCGTGGCTCATCCAAACGTCTCATGCAATCGTGCGACTTGCGGTTGTGTGCAAAGTCAGTATATAATGCGCCCCACGTGCACGCCCGAGCGTCAGCGGTGAACGGGCGGCACCCTCCTCACTCAAATATGCGACCATGAGTTCTGCCAAGATACTCCTCATTGAGAGCGACCGAACAACCGTGCCCTCGCACGGGTCTGCGCTCTTGAAGAAGGGCTTTGCGCTCATGGTCGAGAATGCCGCGCGCAAGGCGATTGAGCGCGCCAAATCCACCATGCCGGACGTCGTCGTGCTGGACGCCATCTCGCTGCGGACAAGCGGGGTGAGGCTGGCGCGGACACTCCATGCCAAGCTTGACGGCTGTCCGATCGTGCTCATCACCCGCTCTGAAATCGATGAACCTTCCCAGGCAGGCGCCAGCATCGTCCTCACGCCGCCCTTCACTCCACGCAAACTGCTGAATGCCGTCCAGCGCCTATTACCCGGCGACGAAAACAGCTGGCAGCAGGTGGGACCGATCAAACTCAACCTGATGCAGCGCAAGGTGGCCTGTGCCGGTCGCGAAGCGCGGGTGACGCCCAAGCAGGCACGCCTGCTGGATGTCTTCCTCCATCACCCGGGGCAGCTGCTTACACGCAAGTTCCTTCTCAAAGCCGTGTGGGATACCGACTACACGGGCGACACGCGCACGCTCGACGTGCACATCTCGTGGCTGCGTCAGACGATCGAAGCCGCCCCCGACCACCCGCGCTACCTCAAGACCATCCGCGGGATGGGTTACCGCCTCGACGTTCCAGAGACCGGCCGCAAAGCCTGACTTTCTCTCAAACCTCAATCGGGATTTCCACCTCGGCCGTCTCGCCCGAGGCACACACCGCGCGCACTCGCACGCGATACGTGCCGCCTTGTGGGTAGCGGTGGCTAAGGCTGAGAGGCGCCAGGCCGCGGCGCCACGGACGGGCGGCCTGGGCCGTGCTGCGGAAGACGGGCAGCTGGAAGTCGAAATCGACTTCCCAGTAGTCGAGCGAGATGGGGAACCCTTGCGGCTCACAGGCGCTCATGGCGTCGAGCTGCAGGCGAACCTGCGCACCGTTCACTTCGCTGCGCACATGCAAAGAGCCAACCGGCAGGCGAGGCGCGGTGTCGGCCGAGGCGCTCGCGTCCGCGCTGAGTGCCTCTTCGACCGCGTAACCTCGGCTCTGGGCCAGGGCCATGCGCCGCTGGCACACCTGCGCCGCCTGAGGCGAGAGGTCGGCGCCGATCCAGCAGCGGCCCGTGCTCTCGGCCACGCGCAGCGTTGTTCCGGACCCACAGTAGAAATCTCCCACCCAGTCGCCGGGCCGGCTCGAGGCACGCAGGATGCGCTCAAGCAGCGCTTCCGGTTTCTGCGTCGGGTAGCCTGTGCGCTCGGTGTGCAGCCGCGCAACCACGGGGAAGTACCACCAGTCCTCCGGCACCTTGCCGCGGTCGAGATCCGGCGTGCGCCCGAACCCGGCCCGCGCCGAGGAGGCGAAGGTGCGCCGGGTGGATTCATCGTATGGGATGCGCACCTCGTCCGCGTTGAATACGTGGTGGCGCCCTTTGCGGTAGGCCAGCAGCGTATCGTGCTTGCGGTTGAAGTAGGTCCGCACCGGCGACGGGCCGTGGTAGACCCAGATGATTTCGTTGAGGATCTGCTGCGGGCCGAAGATTTCGTCGAGCAAGAGACGTGCGTGGTGCACGGCGCGCCAATCGAGATGCAGGTACAGGCTGCCGTCGTCGGCGAGCAGGCGGTGCATGAGCACGAGCCGCGGATAGAGGTGCTCCAGGTACTTGTCCGGCCCTTCCCACGCGTCCGAATAGCCGGGTCCCAGCCGCCATCCCTCTGGACGGCGTGAATCTTCGCCGCTTCCGACGCGGCGCGAGAACCCCTTGCCGGTGCCGAAAGGTGGATCGGCATAGATCAAACGCAACCGCCCTTCCCACTGCGGGAGAAGGGCGGCCATGGCGAGCAGGTTGTCACCGAGGATGAGCCGGTTGGGTTCAGGCGCGAGCACCTCGTCCGGTGTTTGGCGCACTTCCGCCGATCGCACGAGGCGGGCGGCCGGCGGCACGGGCGCGCGTTTGCCATCCCATTCGAGTCGCACCGAAGATCCGTTCTGCGTCACGCCGGCCAGACATCCCTTCAAAGAGGGTCACGAGGTCTTTTTCGCCGCGCCGCCCTTGGGCCCGAACTTCTCGGTCAGGATCTCCCTGAGCGTGGGCTGTCCGATCTCTTGCAGCTCATAGCGCACGCGCTGGGTGGGTTTGTTGATCTTGATCAGCCGTCCCAGGTCGATGGGGGTGCCGATGAGCACCAGGTCGGCCGGTGCGTTGTTGATGGTCTGCGCCAGTTCGCGAATCTGTTCGGCCGAGTAGCCCATGGCCGGCAGCACGGCGCCGGTGGTGGGGTATTTCTCGTAAGTGCGGGCAATCGAGCCGACGGCATACGGGCGCGGATCGATGATCTCGGCCGCACCAAAGCGGCGGGCGGCCATCCAGCCCGCGCCGTAGGCCATCTCGCCGTGGGTCAGAGTGGGGCCATCCTCGATGACCAGCACCTTGGCGCCGCGGATCGCGGCCGGGTCATCGACGAATAGCGGCGAGGCGGCCTCCACCAGCGTGGCGCGCGGGTTGAGGCGGCGCAAGTTCTCGCGAACAGTCAGTATGTCTTCCGCGTTGGCCGTATCCACCTTGTTGATGAGCAGCACATCGGCGGCGCGCACGTTGGCCTCGCCGGGATGGTACCGGGTTTCGTGCCCCGGACGGTGCGGGTCGGCCACCACAATCTGCAGGTCGCTGAGGAAGAAGGGCAGGTCGTTGTTGCCGCCGTCCCACAGGATGATGTCCACTTCCCGCTCGGCCTGGCGCAGAATCTTCTCATAATCCACGCCGGCGTAGACGATCACGCCCTGCAGGAGGTGCGGTTCGTATTCCTCGCGCTCCTCGATGGTGCAGTTGTATTCATCCAGGTCGTCCAAGTCGGCAAAGCGCTGCACGGCTTGCGCCACGAGATTCCCGTATGGCATCGGGTGGCGGATGGCGGCCACTTTATAGCCCAGATCGCGCAGCACGCCGGCCACGGCGCGCGTGGTCTGGCTCTTGCCGGAGCCGGTGCGCACGGCGCAGATCGAGACCACCGGGCGATTGGATTTGAGCTGCGTGGCGCGCGCGCCCAGCAACCGGAAATCGGGGCCCGCCGCGACGACGGTCGAGGCGTGATGCATCACCGTCTCGTGGGAGACGTCACTGTAGGCGAAGACGACTTCATCAACCGAGAGAGACCCAATGAGCGAGACGAGTTCACTTTCGGGATAGATGGGGATACCCTTCGGGTACAGCGTGCCGGCAAGTTCCGTCGGGTACACGCGGCCTTCGATGTTGGGGATCTGGGTGGCGGTAAAGGCCACCACTTCGTAATCCGGGTTGTTGCGGTAGACCAGGTTGAAGTTGTGGAAGTCGCGGCCGGCCGCGCCCATAATGAGAATACGTTTCTTGGTCATCGCTCTCCTTATTACTGCCAGGTGATGAACGGGCCACCGCGCCCCACGCTGTGTGCCGAAGGCCGGCCTTTACATGTTATCGGGCGCCTGCAATCCGAGCAAGCCCAGACTGGTGCGGAGCACCTGCTCGGCCACCGACACCAGCGCCAGGCGGGCGGCGTGCGTTGCCGGTTCGGCCTGCAGCACCGGACACTGCTGGTAGAACTCGGTGAAGGCCTTGGCCAGAGTGTACGCGTAGTTGGCCATGTGCAGCGGCTTGTAGTCTTGCGCCGAGCGCTGGACCTCGCCCGGGAAGCGGGCCACTGCCTCGATCAGGTTCACCTCTGCCGGGTGCAAGTCATGTTCCGCCCAGGCCGCGGCCGGGGCGCGGGCGGCGCGTGCCAGGATGCTGGCCGCGCGCACGTGCGCATATTGAATGTAGGGCGCCGCCTGGCCGTCGAAGCTCAGCGCGCTTTCCCAGTCGAAGGTGATCTGCTTGGCGTTGTCGACGCTCAGCATGGCGTAGCGCAATGCACCCAGACCCACTGCACGCGCCACCGCCTGGCGCTGCGGGCCGGCCAGGTCCGGGTTCTTCTCGGCGATGATCGCCTCGACCCGGCGAACCGCCTCGTCGGCCACATCCTGGAAATAGACGACGCGCCCCTTGCGAGCGGACATCGTCCCTTCGGGTAAGGTGACGATCTCGTAGGCGAGGTGGAAGCACTTGGCCGCCTGCGGGAAGCCCCACAACTCAAGGATCTTGAAGGCTTGTTGGAAGTGCAGGCTCTGACGGACATCCACAACGTAGATCGAGCGATCGACGGCGTACTGCTCGAACTTTGTCTTGGCCAGCGCCAGGTCCTTGGTAAGGTAGAGGCTGGTGCCGTCGCTGCGCAGGATGACCGCCGTGCGGTAAGTCTCGCTCTTCAATCCGAGCTTTTCATCCACGCGCACAATCACCGGTCCGCCGGTGGGCCGTTCGTCGTCGGCGATGCCGCGGGCAATGAGCTCGTCGACGATGGCCTTGCTCGGCTCGTCCACCTCGCTCTCGTAGAAGAAGACGTCGATGTGAATGTCGAGCATCTCGAGGATGGCGGCCAGCTCGTCGAGGCTCCACTGGCGTGTGCGCCGCCACAGCTCGCGCACCGGGAGATCGCCCGCATCCCACTGGCGGTACATCTCCTTGACCTCGGCCTGGTAGCGCACCCGTTGCTCGCGTTCGGCGGCGCTCTCGCCCGGCTTCTCTTCCAGGAGGGCGGTGGCTTCGGTGTAAATCTGCGCCAGCCAGCGCCCGCGCTCCATCACACCCGCGGGTTCCTGGCCGGCATGCAGCTTCTGGTAGCCCCACAGGCAGCGGATGACACCTAGCCCAATGTCCCCGGGGTAGCTGGCGCGAATGGTTTCGAATCCGGCGAACTGCACCAGGCGGGCCAGGGCCTCTCCCAGGACCGCATTGCGCAAGTGGCCGATGTGAAACGAATGGTGGGTGTTGGGTTGCGCGTATTCGACCATCACGCGCTCGCCGCGCGGGGCGCCCCGCCCGAAGTTTTCGCCGTTGCGCAGGACGGTCTCGACCACGGCCTGGGCGGTGCGCTGCGTGTCGAAGTGCAGGTTGATGTACCCGCGAACGGCTTCGGCCCGAATGAAGACAAGGGGCAGGCTGAGCGAAGCGCTGATTTCCTCGGCCAGCTTCTGAGCCAGCACAGGCACTGGGCCGCTGCCCGTTTTGCGGCGCGCGAGCGCTGCGGCCGCCTTCAGGCAGGCCGAAGTGGCCACTCCCCAGGATCCGGCAAAGGGCAGGGCCACCCATTCCACCGCCGGCGCCTC